>Ga0255351_1000359_pt1 | contig 21029 bp, 15 predicted proteins | sample HBST25r2metaG_FD_186024 | JGI IMG/M metagenome (GOLD analysis project Ga0255351, IMG submission 186024) | Peat soil microbial communities from Stordalen Mire, Sweden - H.B.S.T-25.r2 | ecosystem: Environmental > Terrestrial > Soil > Wetlands > Peat | place: Sweden: Norrbotten County, Stordalen... | reverse complement strand
CTGGCCCGGTATCGCTTTGCGTTGGCTCATTGGTTTCACAGGCGCTAATAGCGCCCTGCCTCTATTAGCGTTATACACGATAAACGAAAATAGCGCACGTTTCTATTTGCGTGGGTGATAATGGAGACAGACCAGCGCCGCTGACTGGTGGGCACTCGTCCCCGTATGGGTAGGTAGAGGTGCCACATTTTCCCTACGGTCGAAATTAGGGGACGCTACAGTTTTCCGCCAAACGAACAAACTGCGCGTTGGAGATTTTTTCGATTTGGTGTCCGTTCTGAGGTCACTTGGTTTGGAACTTCTGTACGTTCCGGTACAACGCAGTGCCACTCGAAAACTGCTGCAAGTATTTGAAAATATTGGCATACTGCTGATTCTGTGAGATTTGGAATGCTGGCTCTGAGCAGTTTCCTCATCCACGAGCCGCCCCAAAAAGGAACGGCAGGCAGCTAAAGAAATTCGGCGAGCACCGGTCAGTCCTGAAATTCGAGATGCCGCGCAGGTGGAACGAAAACTTCGACGCAACTCGATGAAAGCGGCTCGAAAGCAGCAACGTCTCGCTTTACAGGAAGCCAAACGAGGGAAACGGATACAAAAGGCACGAGAAAAGAAGCGAGGTCGTTAACCCTAGAGCCTAAAAACTTAGCACGACTCACCAAATCCGAAACCGTCGATGGAATCGAAGATCCTCAAGACAGGTTCGGATCGCAGAAGAACAGGAACTGTCGCCATAAAGGCTTTCAGTTCGGATGAACTCAGGTGGGCATCCAACGCAGTTTGGTCGCGGTAAACCTCCACAACACACCAGTTGTTTCCCGCACGATGAATTCCATAGGCCAACGTGCCAGGCTCACGGCGACTGTGCGCTACCAACTCGCGCAGTGCTACCTCAAGTTTGGCATCACAACCTTCGGCCACTTCAAGATCGGCAATTGCTACTCTCATCAATCTCTCCCCTTGTCCTGAATCATTGTGACACTCTTGAAAGTAAACCGTCCATGCGGAGGTCCAAACCTTCGAGAATTATGTTTTGTTTGTCCGACAGTTCCAGCGTGGAATGGAAGAGGGTTGCTGCTACGTCCTCAACCTTTACTGGCGCCCATCGCCACGCACGCTGCGACCGAGGCGCTACTCGTTGCAGTGCCCATATCCAGGGTCGGGCCACCGTCTTATGGATCAGCATCTCCGCGGTACGAAATCCTGTGCGCTGACCAAGCAGAAGCGATGGACGTGCAATTGCGCAGCCAAGATTGCTATTCATGATGTGAGCCTCCACATCCGCCTTGGCCTTCAAATAGTAACCGACCGGCGAGTCGGCGCCCACCGAGGATACAAAACCGATCCTCGCCATGGGTCGATGTTTCGCCAAAGCATCGATCAGTGCGATGGGATAATCGCGCTCAACCCGCAACACTCCCGCGCGTCCCGCTTGCTTGAGCGTGCTGCCCAGAGCAAGAAAAAGCACATGGCAGGGAATTTTTTCAAACAACGCGTCATATGCGCCGGGATCTTCGAAGTTGAACAGAATCTCGCAAACCGCCGGATTGTCCTTGAAAACTCCGACCCGGCGGGTGAGAGCGTAGACGGTTACATCGACACAGGTGGAGGCGAGGCGGACAAGTTGCCGCCCCACCTCTCCACTTGCACCGGCAATGACGATAGACTGAGGCTCTTTAGTGGGCATGTTCAAGGGTTTCCTCGGGCGATGATTGAATTCCAAGTAGCAGGGCGCGAGTTCTTGCCTTCTGCTTCTCGCCATCGGGATCGGCGGCGAGTTTATCCATGCAGGAGCTTCGCGCAAAGTCACTTGACTGATAGCGCATACGAGGCTTCGGGTCGAGCATGGCCTGCAACACAATCTCCGCCACATCCTCGGGACGCTGTGAATTCTCTAGCGCACCATTCTGCTGCATCGCCTGCAGATTTGCCCAGAGGATTGGAGCATATTCCGCGTTGTACTCGCCGAGTATCTTTTGCACGAACTCAGGAGTGATGAGTTGCATAGCCTCGCCCTCGTCTGCCGGCGATACCGCGCCGCCGCTGAGGTCTTGCACAATGCGACTTACGAAGCCGGTGTGAATGTGAGCGGGTTCAATGAGCGAGCAGTGAATGCCAAAGAACGGTTCGAGATAAGTCGCCAATCCTTCCATCAGCCCCTCGATGGCAAACTTTGCCGCACAGTAGATCTCGTTGGTCGGCCGTCCCGTAAGTCCGGCGACGGAACTGATGGTGATGATGTGTCCGCTTCTGCGCTGGCGCATGTGCGGCAGCACAGCCTGAATGCAGCGCATGACCCCAAAGCTGTTGACGTCGAAGTTTTCCTGAATCTGTGCCTCGGTGGCCAATTCAAGAAAGCCGGTCATGCCGAAGCCGGCGTTGTTGATCAGAATGTCGATTTTTCCATACGCAGCGATGGTTCTGGCGACACAAGCGTCGATGGACTCGCGTTTCTGCACATCGAGTTCATCCACATGGATAGAAACACCCTCGCGTTGTGCTGCATCCAAAAGTGGTTGTGACTTGCTGTCCGGGTTACGCATGGTTGCCACGACCGTGAATCCTTGCTTTGCCGCGCGAATGGCGGTGTGCAGACCAAGGCCGGATGAGGCGCCGGTGATGAGAACAACTTTACTGGAATTCATAACATCTCCTTGAAAGAATGAACGTTCACTCTGATTGTGTTCAAAAGAACTCCATACAGCGCACCATCTTCCATGCGCCGCCTGCCTTTGTACGCTCGCTACGACACCGGCGCTCCGGGCGCTCTCGTGGACCATGCCTCGATCCGCTTGAGCCCTTCGGCTAGACTCGTCCTCGGTTGAAAGCCGAGTTGCTGCTTCGCTTTCAGCATGCTGTAGCTATCCTGCCGGTACGTGCCCCGCACCCCGGTTCTCGTGAAGGGCGGCGTACCGCCAGTAAGACGGGCAAAACTCTCGGCAAGAGTCGCCATCGTCATCGCCAGCCAGTATGGGACTGAGGGCAGTTTCTGAACTCCGGCGATCACTGCCAGTTGCCGGAAATACTCATGGAAAGTCGTGCGCTCCGCGCCGCAGAGAATATAGGACTCCCCGATCCGACCCTTCTCCGCTGCAAGCACAATGCCCTCGACCAGATCGTCCACGAAGATGGGCTGGAAGATGCCCTTCCCCTGATCGATCAGCTTGAAGTTGCCGGATAGCATCAGGGTCATGGGGCCAACGGTCCATTTCTGGTCAGCCGGCCCGTACACGTCCCCAGGTTGGACGATCACCGAAGGCAGAGCGCGTTCCATCGAGAGGCGCTCGACGACCTTCTGGCCCTCCGCTTTGGTGTCTCCATACGGCGTGTTGCTGGCCTTGAGCGGGAAGGTTTCATCGATCCCCTCGCAAGGGACCAGCCCGTACGCCCACACCGAGCTGATGTGGATGAACCGCTCGACCCCGCAACTGAGTGCCGCCTCGGCCAGACTGCGCGTCCCTTCAATGTTTACCTGCCGGAAGTGCGCGCGCGGCTCGAACCGGTCTCCGAGAGCCGCTGCAAGATGGACCACAGCCTGGCAGCCGCGAACCGCCTGTCGCAGCGATTCGGCATCAGTCAAATCCCCAATAACAGGATCGATTCCTGGGGCCAGAGTATGCGCATCGTTTCTGTTGCGTATCATCACACGAACGCTCGCTCCCAGGGAGAGTAGCTTTGCAGTCAAAGGCCGGCCAATGAAGCCTGTCCCTCCAGTGACCAGCACTGTCTTGCCCTGCAAAGAATAGGGCATAGGTGTCTTCTCTTGATTCTCGCCGAGGCTTTCCAAACAAACCTCCGTCCGATTGGCCGTCATTCTGCTCTCCCTTGGGAATGAATATTCATTCCATAAGTGTGTAAAAAACTAACGTCGCACAGCACACCATGTCGCATGCGCCGCTTGCTGCCGCCGTTCCTCGGTCATCTCAAGCACACCTGCAAGATGCTTCTTGGCCAGCGATGCGATTGAGCCCGCAAAGATCGAAAATACCATCTCTGCCGGCAGATCCTGCACCACCCCTTCGCGGACTCCACGTTCAAATGCCGCCGCATGATCTTGCAGTACTCTAGCCCCGGCGGTGCGTGTCATGTCGGTGAGAAATGGACTGTCACAGTACTGTTCAGCAAAGCTAAACTCTTGAGGATGCGTAACATCAAATTCAAAAACATTCATCCATAGACGCTTGAACAGAGCTTCAAGAGGCATCTCCGGCCTGATTCCATCGTCCATCGCTTCATGAATCTGGCCCTTGATCTCCAAATACAACTGATTGAGGAGGTCTTCCTTATTCTTGAAGTAACGATAGACCGTACCCGCCCCAACCTTGGCCTGCTCGGCGATCTGCGAGACAGGCGTGGCGTGAAACCCTTGTTCGGAGATCAACTTCAGGGCGGCTTGTAAGATGTCGGTCCGTTTGTCCATGACTTAGCCTTCGGAATGAACGATCATTCCGATAATACAAAATGACCAGCCAATTGTCAACTGGGGCCGATCATTTCCCGGTGAAACCTCTGGAAATTGGCTCACCAGGCAGAAACACTCCCTCGAGTAGCCGGTAAATTATCGCTGATTCAAACCGCTCGTTTTGTGATGCTGCCTGCATTCCCCTTTCGATTCTCGATAATCAGAATTTTTGACAGTTTCAGAACTTTCTAAAGCAAAGGCACTGTGTTGTTGGTGCTTCCAAGGTTCGCGCGATATTCCACCCTGACGATCCAACAAGCTTCTCAATCGATTCGCGCGTGTAATAGCGATTGTTGAGCTGGATAGGGGCTTCATCGCGCATTTTCTTGTGGACCATGTCGAGCGATGCTGAGGCAATCAACGAGAAATCAGGTTGAGTGTATCGCTTCATCAGATTGAGATGAGCGTGAATCTCCTCGTCTGTTCCATATTCCAGCAGTGCGCCCTCGGATGAGCAGCACGAAATCGTCTCCTGCGTGTTCTCCAGAACAGGAACCAGTGTCTCGGGCTTGCTCCAGTTGTATGGATAGTGATCGAGGGAGGCATCAATCCCGAAGAGCGGCGCTTCAGGAGCCATCAGCGCATCCAGCGCTCTTACTGCAAATCCGGCTCCCCGCGCATCTCCATCCAAAACCTGTATGCGAATCTTGCGTCCAGTCAAAGCTTCCGGACACTTCCGTATGAGCAGAATCAGCGCGTTCAGGCTGTCCATAGCCGTTCCCCCTCCAATATTCAGAAGCAGCAAGGGACGCACAGGACTATTCGTGAGCTGAGGCAAAAGCTCGTCTGCAATCAAGTGAGCCATGTTTCTCAGTCGCAGGCGGACATTGGTCGATGGAACTCCCTTGGCGACCTTCGCATCGTATGCCAGCGCAAAGCTACGATCCATGTGCTCTGGACCCAGCTTCATCAGATAGGTATTCATGCCACTCAAGAAGCTGCCGTCTCCGTCCTTCAGACCTTGAAGAATGCGGGACTTCCGTTGGGCAACGCCAAATAGCAAGCGCCTGAGCAGGCGAGGCTTCTTAAACCACGATTCGGTCTCGTACAGATACTGCGCGCGCAGACGCTCGACCTCGCTTGTACTTGCATCGAGAGCGAAGGAAGGGTGCAGAATGTTCACGACGGGCATCTCTACTCCGTCGTTTGTCAGTGCATAGCTTACTCCTGCCATGCGATTGCTGTTATCGATTCGGCTTGGCATCTTATCTCCAAAGATTGAGTTTGATAAATCGGAACAGGGAAGCATTGGCCTGGAATACTCTGGAATCTGGAACCTGAACTATTCCGCCATCCATGCACCATAGTTGTCTTCCATCACGTTGTCGAAGGAGTGCAGAGGTCTTCCCAACATCTTTGCCAGGAAGCGATCCGGCTGCGCACAATGACCTTGTAGGCAACTGGCGTAGAAGCGCAATATGCGTGCGATGTGCACATCGGGAAAGCCGCGGCTCTCCAGCAAAGCGCGCGCCTCTGAGTCCGTCAGACGGACGTAGCGTATTGTCTTGCCGGTCTTTTGAGAGATGCGGGCTGCGATCTCTTCATGCGTCAATGCCTCCGGCCCACTGACCTCCAGCGCCTGCCCCGCAAAGGTCGGATCGATCAATGCCCGAAACAACATCGCGGCCACATCCCGGGCATCTACGTAGGCGATGCGTGCATCCCCAAGAGGAAGGCTCAGCGTGTGTTCTTGAGCGATTTCCGTGCTCAGCGGAGGGCGGCACAGCGTCTGCATAAAGAAATTAGGCCGGACGTGCGTCCAGTTCAGCCCTGTCTCTTCGACAAGCACTTCCACTTTACGATTCGACAGCTCTGGATACTGTCCCGCGCCCAGAGCAGACAGAACCACGACACGCTCAACCCCATTCGCCGCCAGGGATTCGATAAAAGACTTGGCGTGAAGATGTGCGTTCTCGTCGCCGGGCGCGGAAATCAGCATCACGGTCGTAATACCCTGAAGCGCGCTCGAATGGGTCTCCGGATTGAGAAGATCCAGCACGCGCCATCCATCTCCACGCGGAGTTCTGGAGGCGCCAAGAGCGTCATAGCCCTCCTCCCGAAGCATGGCGAGCACGCTCTTCCCGATCAGTCCCGATGCTCCCATGACAAGTATTCTGCTCTGCTTCATCTCGATCACGCCTTCCCGGTTCTGTTTCGTCAGTCACATTCGCGCTACATGACACATTGTAACGGTATCGTTACTGATACTATATCCATATGGCTACCAAGGCAAGTCAGAAAGCCCGAACGATGCAGGCCCTGTTGCATGCCCTCCAGGACGAACTGCTCGAAAGCGGACGCCTGACGGTCGAGGCCATCGCGCAGCGTGCAAGTGTAAATAAAGCTCTTTTATATAGGTACTTCGGCGGTCTGGATGGGTTGGTTATCGCCTTTGCCAGCAGTGAAGAGTTCATGCCAAGCGCCGCAACTGTTTTGAAACAATGCGGGGATGGCTGGCTCAAACTCAAACCTCGCGAACGCCTTCTTCGTTGTGTTCAGGTGTACATCCACCTGCTGGCAGCACGCCCCGCCACGATCCAATTGCTGCAGCGCATGCCGATGTTTTCCGATGAGATTCTAGCGGCTCTCTCAGTGGGACGTTCGCGGGAGATCGAGCAGATTCGAGAGGCAATTGGCCCGCATACTCCCACCATTCATTTCGATGGCGAGATGGCGTTCTACTTGCTGATCTCTGGGGCTTGCAGTTTGCTTGGAAACAGGCACAACAAATGGTACAACTGCCCACAACAGCTTGAAGAACTGGCCATTAGGATCAACAACACACTTTCTGCTCTTTTCCTGCCTGTTTCGTCCAAATAGGCAAGGCCACAGTCTGTAAAAGTCTGCAAATGGTTTTCCGTTGGAGTTGCAAGGTCAGAGATCAGTGTTCAGCTTCGACATGAAAAACACCGCATATAGAGCAACTGTTCTAGATGACGTATTCTATTTGCATGGCGCGACTCTCAAGCTTCACTACGAAAGATTTTTTGAAGAGTGCGGCAAGCCTGATTGCAGATGGCGGACCGGATGCGGCAACGACGACGGCGATTCTTCAGCGCGCAGGAGCTTCTTCTGGCTCATTCTACTATCGCTTCGACTCGCGCGATCAGCTTCTCGGCGAACTCTGGCTGGAGCTTGTCGAGCAATATCAGCGGGAGTTTCTGTCGTTCTTGCATGCCGGGGATGGTCTTTCTGCGGCGCTCTTTACGCCTCGTTGGACGCGCGTACACCGGACAGAATCCCGAATCCTGCTGCTCTACAACAAGAATGATTTTGCACCGGACAAGTGGCCTGAAACGTTCGTGAAGCGGGCGAGAGTGAATGCGACTGCGTTGAAAAAGGGCCTGCAAGAATTTGCCAAGCTGGCTTTCGGAAATTGCACAGGCGGCGTGATGCGCCGGATACAGTTCGCCTTGATGGATGTGCCCTATGCCGCAGTGCGCAGGCATTTGGCGGCCAACGAGCAGATTCCTGGATCGGTCGACGATCTGGTGCGCACGTGCTACCTGGCGCTGATGCCGACTATGGAACTAGGAACAACACGGATCAATTGAACCTTGAGTGGAGAAAAGAAATGAGCAAACTATGTATATGGCGCAGTTGGACGGCGATACTCAATGTGCATGAGCGGATTCTTCCTGTTCCGGTTGAAGCCGTTTCCCCGCTGCTGGATTCGCTCGCCGGAGACAAGGATCGACTGTGGCCTGCGGAGAAATGGCCGCCCATGATTCTAGATTTTGGACTTGCTTTGGGATCGCGTGGCGGGCACTCGCCGATTCGCTATCGCGTCACGGAATACATACCGGGAAGGCGCGTCGAATTTGAGTTTGATCCTATGCCGCATCTTCGTAAATTTGTCGGGCGACACTATTTTGAAGTCGTGCCACGGACTGGTCATACGATTCTTCGCCACACGATTGATGTCGAAATTAATTTTTCCAATTGGCTCTACTGGAAGGTGTTCATCGAACACATCCATGATGCCGTGATTGAAGACGCCTTTGACAAGGCCGAGCTTCATGCGGGCATTTCTTGTCAGCACCATTCGCGCTGGTCATTCTATGTGCGCTTTCTGCGCTGGCTGCGATCAAGACGCAAATAGTAATGATTGAGCCAAACTGTGCCTGTTTCTGAATGGTAGTACTGTACCTGTTTATCTTCTGTTGCATACCTCACAATAATATTTTCGGCCAGAAATGGGGACGTTCCCTGGAGGAATCAGCATGTTTACTGGAATCATCGAAGATGTGGGGTGGGTGGCAAAAATCAAGGCATCCGGCGGCACAAGGCGTATCACAGTAGAAGCAAGCGGAATTGCAAAACAGTTGAAAGAGGGATGCAGCGTTGCCGTAAGTGGCGTCTGCCTGACGGCGTTGGATGTGACTTCAAAAACATTTTCAGCGGATTTGGCGGAAGAGACCTGGACGCGGACGGCTTTATCGCGTATTCACGAGGGTGCTCTCGTCAATCTGGAATTGCCGCTACGTGTAAACGGGCGGCTTGATGGTCATATTGTGCAGGGACATGTGGACGGAACCGGCAAGTTTCTGGGGACAAAACAGAATCCTGGCGCAGACGATTTCTGGATGTATATTGAAATCCCAGAGGATCTCGATAAATACGTCGTATTCAAGGGATCAATCGCAATTGAAGGCATTAGCCTCACCGTGGTTGGCCTTGATGGATTGAAGGCAACAATTGCAGTGATTCCGCATACTATCGAAATGACAAACCTTGCGCAACTCAAGCCGGGAGACCCTGTCAATATCGAAACAGATCTTGTGGCGAAATACTTTGAGAAGTGGTTCAGAAACGATGCTGGAAAAACGCTCATGCCGTAAATGGAAGGTATTCAAAATGGCTGACGGTCGAACGCATCAGCGATGCTGTAGCCGACACCGCCCCGGCAGTCCGCGAGACGATGGACGGCTTGGTGGGCTTCCGGGATACGGGCAAGCGGATGCTGGCAGCATGGAGCGAGGGCGTGAACTCACTGCGGGATTCCCGGATGTACAGCCTAAGCCCGTGGAAGTCGAATCCTGCCTTTGATGGCGTCTTCGACCCGCCGAAGCTGGAGACTTCACGAACGGTCGTCGGCAGGTCCGAACTCCTCGCGGGCCGAGGGCGGCGGAAGGCAGAATGATACTTTAGCTAGGCTCCGGTTGCGCCCGTCCGCTTCGAAAAGTTTCTGTCCTAAAAACTGTCCTAAGAAAATATGAAGTAGGCGAAACCCGCGAAGCAGGCGAAATCTCTCAGTAAATACTCTCAATAACTTACGTGTTTTCAATAGGTTAAAAGACATAAGGCCAGAACGAGTCCTACCTGAGGAGCCAAAAGTCAAATAAAATCAATAAGATGCGAGGCAGCCAAAATGGCTGCCATTTTTATTTTGGTCGAATGGCTGTTCTTGTGGCTGTTCCTCATAATATTTCTGAACTCGTAGGAAATTGCACCAGTCCATTCTCTCGGTGCCTCATTTTGGGTATTCGGATGTGCGCCTGCGACGATCGAGATCGGTGCCCGTGATAGTGGCTTGTTGGGACGGGTTTGCTGCTGGCTGCGGTTTTGGATTCCCTTCAAGTCGGCATCCTTCGCGCAGCATCGCCTCAGTGCCGCGACGCTGGCGCTTTGGCTGGGGGGAAAGCCGCCGTCGCGGAGACCCGCTCCACTGTTGCGAAGTTGGGTTGAGAAAAGGACGGCGGGCTTGAGCGATTGGCCAACAGCGTTGAAAAGCCGTTCGAGGGGAGGATAGTATGATGTCTCGGCGGTTGCCGAGCAGTCGAGCGGATAGCGCGGAGATCGGTGGGTATTCTGCGACAGTGCATGCGAGCTGCACGTACTTTAATGATTGCAGACAATTATCTACTGCTTGCCAATCCAGGTGGGAACTTCGAACGCTTACGGTTACAGGGCTTGGTTAAAGCAAAGATCTTAAAATGGTTATCATCGTTCTCGTTTGCCCGGTTATATGCATTACCTTTTAAACGAAAAGGTGTCAAACTTTAGTAACTTGACACCTGTCTGCTAAAACGATTAATCGTGACAATGCAGTCGAACGAAATGCATCGTGTGGCGAGTCGTTGCCGTACAAATGCATGGGCTGCTTTGCTGGCGGTTTTGCGCCGGTTGTGATGATTGTATGTCTGCTCACTGTCTTTTGAACGTCTCGCCTCTTGAGAACGCATGCGAATGTCATTGCAACATATCGCTTGCCTAAGACAGTGTCCGTGGTTCTTCGCACGGAGCTTGATTCTCTCTCAATTTCTTCGTTTTTGTTGCATATGGCAACGAGCGCAAGCTCAGGCCTTGTGTGGGTGAGTTATTGTCTCATCTCTCGGACTGACGAATTTGAATGTCGGCATCATCTATCAGGAACCCACTGATTCCCTGGAATTTGGTTGGCTTCACATAAGGAGAAATCATGTCACAGCATTACAACTCCCCCCGCCGGTGGACACGTGTTCGCCTGTTGAGCGGGTACTTGACAGTACTCGCGGCATTTTTGCTGACCCTGGTTACGCCGGACGCCTTCGCGCAGGTAACCCACGTCAGCAATCCATACGTTGGCGCAACGGTGTACGCCAGCCCGGACTACGTCACCGAGGTTCAATCCGCGACTACAGCAAATCCATCGTGGGCATCGCAGATAGCTATAGTTGGAAACACTCCTACCTTCGTCTGGATGGACCACATCGGCGCGATCTACGGCGGTGCGGCGAATAACAATCGCCTGAGCCTCCAGGGGCACATCAACGCGGCCGTCAAGCAAGCCAACGGACAGCCCATCGTCGTCCAACTCGTGATCTATGATCTGCCCCAGCGCGACTGCGCCGCGGTAGCATCGAACGGCGAGTTGAGCATTGCCGGAGGCGACACGGTTATCGGCCCAACCGGAGCCAAGATAACATTAACCGGGACCGGAATTGAGGAGTATCAGAGCGACTACATCACTCCCATCTACAACATCCTGGCTGAAGCTCCCTCGAATGTTCGCTTCGTCCTAGTGATTGAGGATGACTCGCTGCCCAACATCGTTACCAATACCGGCTACAATGCCACCAACAATATATATACCCCTCCAAACTGCATCGCGGCCAACGACGGCGATAGCTATCCGACCTACTCGATGAACGGCGTGTATGTGCAGGGCATTCGGTATGCGCTCGGCCAGTTCCACAAGTTGCCGAACGCCTACAACTACCTTGACATTGGCCACCATGGATGGCTCGGTTGGCCTGAAGGCGCCTGCCTCGCCTACACCTTCTATGGCAATGTGGTTTCAGGAGCGACCGGCGGCTACAACACAGTGGATGGAATTATTACCAATACCGCGAACTACGGCCCGCTCAAGGAGTCGTGGATGAATTGGAATACGGTGATACCTGGCGGAACAGCCGGGAACGCCAGCAATGAAGTATATTCTTCCGACTTCTATGATTGGGATCCGTCGATCGATGAGCTGTCCTATGCGGCGGAATTCGAGGCGGGCCTGACCAAGCCATTTGTTGCCAGCCCCGACTGCACCACCGACAATCCCCCCACCAACTTTGGCGGCGGCTTCCACTCCCCGCTTGGATTCCTGATCGACACCTCGCGCAACGGCTGGGGCGGTCCAACTGCTCCGACCGGCCCGAGCACCAGCACCGTCAAAGACACCTTTGTCGACGCATCCAGGATCGACCAGCGCAGTGCCACGGGACAATGGTGCAACCAGCCGAATCAGGGCATCGGCGAACCGCCCACAGTTACCCCCGACCCCTCTCTTTCATATCTGCAAGCCTATGTCTGGGTCAAGCCTCCGGGAGAATCGGACGGCAACTATATAGGAAGTATGTACAGCGGCGTGAAATCTACCACCGGCGATACGAACTGCGACCCGGCGGGCGTCAATAAGCTGGCCATTTATGGCAGCACACCTATGGTGACTAACGCGATTCCCGACTCGCCACCCGCAGGCACCTTCTGGGTCACTGAGTTCATGGAAGACGTACAGAACGCTAATCCGGCGATTGCAGTTGGCAACGGATTCTCTATCTCTGCCCCTAAGACTGTAACTGTGGTGCAGGGAACGACTCAAAACAGCAGCGTCATAGTTACTGACACGGGCACTTTCAACGGAACAGTTGCTTTGAGCATCACCGGTATGCCTGCAGGCGTTACGGCGAGCTTCACTCCTGCTTCTGTCACCGGCTCCGCAGGCAGTGCCCTCGCATTCGTGGCTTCAACCTCAGCTGTACCCGGAACATATCCACTTGTTATAACTGGAGTCGGCAATGGAACCACCGAGACCGTCTCACTAAGCCTTGTTGTGAGTTATGCGCCCACCTTCTTGATCTCGGTGTCTCCCACTACGGTTAACCTGCCTCCGGGAACAAACCCCACTGCCACAATCACAGTTACATTTGAAGGTGGACTCACAGGGAGCGTTTCCCTGAGCGCCAGCGGATTGCCCTCAGGTGTGAACGCCAACTTCGCTCCTTCGTCGGTTAATGCGCCGGGGGGTACGATCACCGTGAATTTCAACGCACAGACCAGCACCGCGCCAGGGTCTTACAGCGTCAAGATGGTCGGGACCAATGGCACGATCACGAATTCCGTCCCGCTCACTCTCGTCATCCCCGGCTCGGGCTATAGCCTCTCGCCTTCAGCGCCGACACTGTCAATTGCGGCAGGCCAGACAGGGAAGGACACCATCACGGTGACCGACCAAGGAGGATTTACCGGCGCGGTAACTCTGACTAACTCCGCTCTACCCACAGGTGTAACTCTGGCTTACGGCACCAATCCTGCCACCACGACCAGCGCCCTTACCTTCACGGTCGGAACCAATGCAGTTGCGGGAACCTATCCGATCACCATCACGGGAAATTCGGGTAGCTTAGCCCTTGTTGCGACGACAATCACATTGGTGATCTCCAACGGCAACGGCAACTTTACGCTTTCCGCATCTCCCGCAGCATTGACGATTGCTCAAGGTTCAAGCGCCAACGTTGTAATTACGGTAACAGATACCGGCGGATTCACTGGCTCTGTTACGATTAGCTCGTCATCGTCGCCCATTGGGTTAACGATTGGCGCATGCGGCCCCACCAATCCAATTGTTGGAAACGGAAGCTGCACAATCGCTGTGACAGTTCCAAGTTCAGCGGCGGTGGGAACATACTCGGCTACAGTGACCGGAACCTCCGGCTCACTCTCCAACTCCGTCGTCCTATCAATTACCGTCACATCCGCGACGGGTTACACAATAAGCGCCTCGCTGCCATCACTGACGATAACCCAATGCGGCACAGGCACCGATACCATTACGGTTACTCCCATCGGCGGATTTACCGGCAGTGTAGCTCTGACTGCCACGGGTATACCCACTGGAGTTACAGTTGGGTTTAGTCCCAACCCCTCGACGTCAACCAGTGTGCTCACATTCACCGTGGCTTGCGCGGCAGTTACAGGAACCTATCCGATCACGATCACAGGAACCTCAGGAGCGCTGAGCAAATCCACGACAATCACACTGATAATTACCGCCAAGGCGGGGTTCACGATTGCGCCTTCCCAGGCCACGCTATCGATAGCCCCGGGCGGTAGCGGCACCGATACTATCTTGGTGACAGATCAAGGCGGATTTACGAGCAGCGTATTGTTTTCCGCATCCGGCCTGCCCAATGGAGTCACTGCTGCGTTCAACCCGACGTCCTCTACAACCTCCAGTATTCTGACGCTGAAGGTTGGCAGCTCGACCACGGGCGGGATCTACCCGATCACGATCACGGGAACCTCAGGAACGCTGACCCAAGTGACCACCATCACGCTCACAGTAACTGGCACATCACCCACGTGCACTGTTGACTACACGATCTCTCCACAAAACACCAGCCAGTTTGGAGCGACTATCACCATCGTCAACGGCGGAAGCACGGCTGTAAGCAATTGGGTTCTGACCTGGAGCTTCGCCAACGGACAGACGATCAGCAATTCATGGAATGGAGCAGTATCGCAGAGCGGTGCCAATGTGACGGTGAGCGAACAGGCCGGCCAGACGTGGCAGAACATACCTGCTAACGGAAGCTACTCCGGCTTCGGTTTCAACGGCACATGGAACGGAACCACCAACGCCATACCGACAAACTTTGCGCTCAACGGAACGGCCTGCACGATCAACTAACGACTGGTAGTTGCTGCAACGGTACGAGGGCGGAATAGGTCGGTTGACCGGTTCCGCCCTTGGTTCGTTGCAATCGAGACACTCACTAATACAGTCATGGAGGAGCATCAATGTCATTCGCATTTTCGATATTGCACGCGCCGGAACATTGTGGTCGGCGGCTGGAGTACAGCGCATTTGCACTTATCGCTCTATTGCTGGTTCTTCTTGCGCCCAGCGCATGGGGCCAGGGAACAGGCTATTGGCACACCAGCGGGAACAAGATACTCGATTCGAGTGGAAATGAAGTTCGCATCGCGGGAATCAATTGGTATGGCGCTGAAACCCCCGACTATCTCGTTCACGGACTGTGGGCACAGGACTACCACACGGTTTTGAACTCTATCAAAAGCCTGGGATATAACGTGATCCGAATCCCATTTTCAAACCAATTGGTGGAAAGCAACCCGGTTCCCACCAACTACTCAAACTACGTAAATGGTCCGGTCAATCAGGCTCTCGTCGGGCAGACCGCGCTTGCGGATTTGGACACGATCATTGCGTATGCTGGATCGATCGGACTGCGGGTTATTCTTGATAACCACCGCTCCGAGGCCGGAGAGACGAATGAAGCTAACGGCCTGTGGTACACAAGCGCGTATCCACAAGCAAACTGGATCGCCGACTGGCAGACCATGGCCACGCGGTACAGCGCCAGTAAATTTACTTTCAACGGCAACCCGACGGTTATCGGAATGGACCTGCGCAACGAGCCGCATCTCTCCGGATCGGGTGCCACAACCGGTTCCTGCTGGACCGGAGACACGGCGACCAATGGCTGCCCCACTAGTCTCACCGCGCAAAACTGGCCGGTAGCTGCCGAAGCCGCAGGAAACGCGATTCTGGCCATCAATCCAAAGCTGCTCATCTTTGTCGAGGGCAACGACTGCTATAGTGGCGTTTGTGGCTGGCAAGGAGGAAATCTGATTGGTGTTGCCAACTATCCAGTCACATTGAGCGTCGCCAATCAACTGGTCTACTCCGCGCACGATTACGGGCCGAACCTGTATCAGCAGGCATGGTTCAACGGCAACACGACTCCCGCCAGTCTGGATGCTACCTGGAATAAATACTGGGGATATATCAGCGCTGGCAACATTGCACCGGTTTGGCTGGGTGAATTCGGCACAGATAATACCAACACGGACATCGAAAGTACGGTGGCTGGTAGCCAGGGACAGTGGTTTGAAATCCTGGTTGGATATCTGCAAAGCAACCCTACGATCAACTGGACCTATTGGGCGCTGAATGGCGAAGACATTTACGGCTTGCTGGACGGCAGCTATGATGCCACACCACCAAGCTCATTGAAGCAATCGCTGCTGGAAAGCATCCAGTTCCCGCTGGGCGGGCCTCCCTCGCCGAGCTTTACACTCAACTCATCGGCGTCAGCGCTGACCATTGCCCAAGGCGGCAGTGGCACGGATACAATCTCGATTATCGACGCGGGCGGATTCACAGGCAGCGTAACACTGACCGCATCCGGCTTGCCCAGTGGAGTTACTGCCACCTTCGGCACCAACCCCGCAACAGGATCCAGCGCGTTAACTTTGACGGCCAGCACCACGGCACCTCTAGGAACTACCGCGATCGCCATTACTGGAAGTTCCGGCTCATTGACTCCAGCCACGACCACGATCACACTTACCATCGGCCCCTCGAAGACAGGAAGTTTCTCGCTTTCAGTGTCCCCGGCGAATTTGTCGATTGCCCAAGGCGGCACCGCGAGCGAGACGATCACGGTAACTGACAGCGGCGGATTCAATGGAACTGTAACGATCAGTAGTGTGACTGGAATTCCCAGCGGAGTGAGTTTCTCTGGCTGCACTACTCCGATCGTTGGCAACGGAAGTTGCGTACTCACGCTCTCAGCCAGCAGCACGGCTCCCGCTAGCACCTCGACTGTCACCATTACCGGAAGTTCCGGGACGCTGACACCAATTGCAACCACCATTACCTTGAATGTTGGTACCGGTCCGATCGGATTTGCCTGCCACATTGGCTATACGATTTCCAGCCAATGGGGAGGAGGCTTTGGGGCCGCAATCACCATTGACAACACGGGCACAACGGCCATCTCCAATTGGACGCTGACCTGGATATTCGCCAATGGACAAACCATTACTCAACTCTGGAACGGCACGGAGACTCAGAGTGGCGCGAATGTGACCGTGAGCAATCTGAGTTACAACGGGAGCATTCCGGCTGGGGGCAGTTACACCGGCATGGGATTCAATGGCAGTTGGAATAACACCACAAACGCCGTACCAGCTTCATTCGCGGTCAATGGAACAACCTGCAAATAGTTCCATTTTGACTCGATAACAATAACCAATGCCTGCATGGATCAGTCAATGATCCTGCTCCATGCAGGCCACAACAATTCGACATGGAGGAACTCATTGTGAAAACTCCCCTGGCAAGCATAGTCGCAACCATTTTTCTGCTCGCTTCAGCGATAGTTGGCGCGCAAACAACCGATGCCATCAACTTCAACACCACTTACCAGACGATTCGTGGATTCGGCACTTCGACGGCCTGGCAGCCGGTACTGGACTCGAATCAGGCTCACAACCTCTTTGGAACTGGCTCGGGCCAAGTCGGCCTCACTATCCTGCGTTCGCGCATCGATCCCGGTTCCACCACTGGCGGCTCCAACTGGGCCACCGAACGGGCCAATGCCCAGCAGGCGCAGTCCATCAATTCGCAGGTAATCGTTTTCGCCACGCCCTGGACACCGCCAGCGGCCTGGAAGACCAATGGCAGCGTCGACGACGGTTCGCTGAATACCTACGACTACGACAACTTCGCCAACTACCTGAATGCGTTCATCGCTTACGAAAAGGCTGGCGGCGTCAATCTCTACGCCATCTCCGTGCAGAACGAGCCGGATTTTCTTCCCGACTACGAGTCCTGCGGTTACACCGGCGCGCAGATGGATGCCTTCATCGCTCAGGAAGGCGGCAAGATCAACACCAAGCTGATGATGCCGGAGTCGGACACCTTCAATCTCAATGAGTCAGATCCCACGCTGAATGATGCCAACGCGGTCGGCTACGTTTCGATCGTCGCCGGGCACAACTATGGAGTAAATCCGTTCTACTACACCAATGCCAAAAACCACGGCAAGGATGTGTGGATGACCGAAGTCACCTATAATCCAGCGGCTGGATCCTCCGCTCAACCTACCATCAGCGATGCCATCTCGGCAGCCGAGCTGTACCATCAGGCCATGGCGGTGGCCCAGTACAACGCCTACGTCTACTGGTGGTCGCCTTTGTTTCTGAACGGAGATAGCCCGAATTACTATGCCTATGCCCTGGGTCAGTATTCGAAGTTCGTGAGACCGGGCTATGTAATGACGGGCGCCAACAATAACCCTACCAGCGGCGTCTACGTCACCTCTTACAAGGGAAACAACAACTATGTGATCGTGGCCGTCAACTCGAACGGCGGCGCAACCTCCATTAGTTTCCCCATCACGGGCGCAACTCTGAACTCAGTTACGCCGTACCAGACCTCAGCTTCCAACCAGTTGGCGGAGCTCGGTGCAGTCAGCGTGTCGAACGGCGCATTCACTTACTCACTGCCAGGGCAGAGCATCACGACCTTCGTTGGAACGGGAACCACCGGCACGCCCAGCTTTACGCTTGCTCCTTCAGCGACTTCGCTCTCTGTAACGCAGGGCAGCAGCGCAAACGACACTATCACTGTAACGCCTGAGAACGGCTTCACCGGCAGCGTAACTCTGGCCGCATCCGGGTTGCCCAGCGGCGTGACGGCGGCGTTCGGAACCAACCCCACCACCGGCAGCAGCACAGTCACCTTCGCAGCCAGCAGCACGGCAACAATCGGCGGACCGATCACGGTGACCGTTACCGGAACCAGCGGCAGCACAACGGCCAGCACAACCATCGCGCTGACAGTGGTTAGCAGTGTCTGCACGCCCACCACGATCGTTCCCTACATTTCAGTGAATGGCGGCTCTAGCTGGACGCAGGCGTCCTCGGCAACCGTGAGTTCCACGACCGCAGCGGTGGATCTCGGCCCGCAACCTATCAGCGGCGGAAGCTGGAGTTGGACCGGCCCCAGCGGTTACACGTCCACCTCGCGTCAAATCAATAGCATTCCGCTGAGCACAGGCGTCAATAACTATCTGGCCACCTACACCAACACCAGTTCGTGCAAGAGCACACAGGCATTCGCGATCACGGTAAGTGGCTCGACGTCGGGATTCAGTCTCACTCCATCGGCATCGACTCTGAGCGTCAAGCAGGGTGCCAGCGGCACCGACACGATCACGGTGGCGGATACGGGCGGTTTCACCGGCAGCGTGGTATTCACCGTCTCTGGACTGCCCAGCGGCGTAACGGCGGCGTTCAGCCCGGCATCGTCCGCGAGTTCCAGCGTGCTCACGCTGACGGCCAGCAGCACGGCCACCACCGGCGCATTTACGATCACCGTCACCGGAACCAGCGGCAGCACGACGGCAACCACCGCGTTTACGCTCTCCGTAACTTCTGGCAGCAGCAGCGCCTGCACCGTGGACTATACGATCAGCCCGCAAAACTCCAGTAACTTCGGAGCTAACATCACGATCATCAACGGCGGAAGCACCGCTCTGAGCAACTGGGTGCTGAGCTGGACATTTGCCAATGGGCAGACGGTCGCCAGCTCCTGGAATGGAGCCGTTGCGCAGAGCGGCACCAATGTGACGGTGAGCGAACAAGCCGGTCAAAGCTGGCAGAATATTCCCGCCAACGGAAGCTACTCCGGCTTTGGTTTCAACGGCACCTGGAACGGAACCACCAACGCAATCCCTGCGGCCTTCTCGCTTAACGGAACGGCATGTACGGTCAACTAGCAAGCTAACGCGACACATCGTCGCAACGACAGAAATGCGGCGGAGCGGATTTCTAGACCTGCTCCGCCGCGCTTCAAGGAGTTCCCTATGAAATCTCTCAAGAATCTTGCAGTCGCGCTGTGCGGCTTGCTTTCTATCAGTAGTTTTGCAGGCTCTGCCCTTGCACAGACCATTCCAACATCCTATTCATGGACATCGACAGGCCCCCTCATTAGCGCCAAGTCCGACTCGACCCATAACATCATTGCGGTCAAGGATCCATCGGCAGTCCTTTATAACGGCCGATGGGTCATTTATGCTTCTACCGTCAACAGCGCAGGCAGTTACGGCATGGAATATCTGAACGTTGCCGAAGACTGGAGCGATGCTTCCACGGCAACACCGACATTCCTGAACCTTGGTGGCACGGCACCGCAGATATTCTATTTCGCCCCGCAGAAGAAGTGGTATCTGATCTCCGAGTGGGGTACGAGTTACTCCACCAACAGCGATCCCACCCAGCCCTTGAACTGGAGCGCTCAGCAGAGTCTCAATGTCCAAATGCCCTCTGGGGTGAGCGGGATTGACCCCTGGATCATCTGCGATTCCACCGATTGCTATCTGTTCCAATGCGCCGACAATGGTAGCTTCTATCGCTCATCGACTCCCATCGGCAACTTCCCTAACGGCTGGAGCGCCGCGGAGGTCGTCGCTTCGGACTCCCAGTTCGCTATGTTCGAGGCCGATAATGTTTACACAGTCGAGGGAACCGGTGAGTATCTGGCCAACATTGAGGCTCTTGGATCCACCGGACGCTACTTCCGAGCCTTGTGGGCCAATAGTTTAGGCGGCACCTGGTACGACCTTGGCGATACCGCTAGCTTTTCGACTCCATTCTTGGGTATTAACAACACGACTTTCGAAAGTGATGTCACTCCTTGGACCACCTCATTCAGCAGCGGCGGTATGCTGATCGATGGCAACGACCAGACCGATTCGATCAACCCCGACAATCTTAGGTTTCTCTATCAGGGAGCCAGTCAATCGGCGTATCAGAACGATCCCTACGGCGCAATTCCCTGGCAACTTGGTCTGGCTACCTCGAAAGCCAACACCACTACTTCCAGCTTTACGCTTTCGCGTACAGCCTCTTCGCTTTCCGTAACGCAGGGTAGCAGTGCGACGGACACGATTTCGGTGAATCCCAAAAACGGCTTCACCGGTAGCGTAACGTTTGCTGTCAGCGGCCTGCCGAGCGGCGTAACTGCCTCGTTTAGTCCGACATCTTCGACCAGCGCCAGCACGCTCACGCTGACGGCCAGCAGCACGGCAACAATCGGCGGACCGGTCACGGTGACCGTTACCGGAACCAGCGGCAGCACAACGGCCAGCACAACCATCGCGCTGACAGTGGTTAGCAGTGTCTGCACGCCCACCGCGATCGTTCCCTACATTTCAGTGAATGGCGGCTCTAGCTGGACGCAGGCGTCCTCGGCAACCGTGAGTTCCACGACCGCAGCGGT
>Ga0255351_1000355_pt1 | contig 21366 bp, 21 predicted proteins | sample HBST25r2metaG_FD_186024 | JGI IMG/M metagenome (GOLD analysis project Ga0255351, IMG submission 186024) | Peat soil microbial communities from Stordalen Mire, Sweden - H.B.S.T-25.r2 | ecosystem: Environmental > Terrestrial > Soil > Wetlands > Peat | place: Sweden: Norrbotten County, Stordalen... | reverse complement strand
TCCGCTCATCCATTAACGGGGCAAGAGAATGGTACTTCGCTTCTATCTGCTCGAACGATGGCTGATGGTGCATGACTTATTAGATGCCATGCCGATAAAATAGTCAACTTATTTTGACGTGATGCCTGAGAAGTCGATCAACGATGTCAAAGATGGTCAACTGACGATTCAACTCAAATACCTCCAGGTTGGAGCCGAAGAGGTATCGCTTAAAGTGTCAAAGAAACGCCCGGCCGACAGTGAAGTCATGAATAGCCCAACCGGGGAGGCTGCCGAATCGGCAAAGATCATCAAGACCTCCGTGATCCACGCAGGAGATGAATTCACAGTGTATGTAGCACAGGACATTTCGCTGCATCCGGAAGAGTGAACCGTTCGTGAGATTGTTCTGTACTGGTCATTCAAAAAACAAACGTAGTTGAATTCATTATTAGCCACAATGGTCATGACCAATCCTAGAGCTGGGTTAGCCAGCTCTAGGATCTTCGAACCATGGATGCCTGTCGATAGTCACGTCGTCACAAACTAAATATTAGGAGTCTCCGCAAAGGCCCAGAGCGCCGCAAAGATTCTGGAGTAACCCTCCAGCTCTGCGCTGCCGTAGACTTGATAGCCGCGGTCACCGCTGCGCATCTGGCCATTGCTCTCCTGGACGGCCAGCTCGACGATGCCGAGATCCTGCGCGGCGTAAAGCGAGAAATCGACATACAGGCCGTCCTCGATGCGGCGCAGATATTTATCCGCGCTGCGGATGTCCAGCACACGCACCTCGACGCCTTTGCTCTGATGCTCCGGGATAACTTGTTTGAGTAACTCACTCAGCGCGTTGGGCGAGCCAAGGAAGATTCTTCGAACGCTGACTTTGCCCGCCTTGATCTGCTCCTCTTCGGTATTCAATATCTCCAATGCGCGGGAGTTCTTTGTGTCCAGATAGCGCTCTGGGAATAAGTCCACGCTCAGCTTTTCGCCCGTTAGTTGCTCGGCGGCTTCTTTGGACCAGGCCTCCAGCTCATCCAAGTCGCCACGCTTGTGCCAGCCATTCACGCGCGGAATGTCCATCAGCGGAACAATGAGCGGTTCCGCGCCCAGTGCACCTTCCCGCTCCAGATACTCCTTGATCGTCTGGACGGTCTGCCTGATTTTTTTGATGGAAGCGCGCTCCACGGTTACGGCGAAGGGTAGATACTTCCACTCGCCTCCGACCGGGACAGGGGAAGCGCCGGTGGCAACGCAATCCAGCAGTTCGCGAATCTCTTCCACCGGGTGCTCAAGCTGTAAAATCTCTCGAATGCCCATCTCGGATTTGCCGATCAGCTCCGCGATTCCGCCCACCAAACCGGCCTGATCCTTGACCACAAAACGGAGATAGTAGCCGTTGAACCAGACATCTTCGAAGGGTCTCATCTTCAGCGTAGGATCGGAGTGCCGCTGCGCCGCGCCGACCGCGAGAGTTGTAGCGCCGGGATGCGCCGCGCGCTCGCGCAGCAGATAAAGCAGATCGGAGATGATGGCGTTGGCGGTGGGCGATGGACCCGCGCCGGGGCCGACCGAGAGCGTAGTGCCGGTAAAGTCCGAAGCGACCACCAGAGCGTTATTTTCTCCGTCAATCTGGCATAGCTCATGCCCGTGGGGCAGCAAGACCGGGCAATAGAAAACATCGGTGCTGTGCTCGCCGGCGGAGTTGATGACCTGCCGCGCGACGCCCACAAAGCGGATGGCGGATTTCAGCTTTTCTTTTGCGTAACGTAGGTCGGCGCGCCGGATGAAGTAAGCGGGAAGGCCGTGGCTCTCGATTTCTCCGTTGAGGGAGATGGCTGGGCAACCCCACGCCAGCCGCGCCAGCAAGCTGGTTTTGGAGTAGGTGTCCGAGCCATTCAAATCCAGATCTTTCTCCGGCTCCCATCTTCCCCGGCTCGGCTCGGCCAAGTGGCGCGCGCAGGCCTTCAGGCGGGCATTCGCAAATCCCGCACCCTTCTCCATGGTAGATAGAATGTAATTCGTGGTTCCATTCAGGATGCCGGCCATCAGGCTGATTCGGTCGCTGCCGAAGATGTCGCGCAGCATCTTGATGGTGGGCATTCCTCCGCCCACTGCGGCCTCAAAGAGCAGCGGAACCTCGGCCTCCATGAAGGCGTCCAGATAGTGCAGGTTTTTGGCCAGAAAGGCCTTGTTCGGCGTGATGATGGGAACCTTGTTTTCCAGGCAGCAATCGAATAGCCCGGCAAGCGCCAGGCTGCCCGTGCATTCGATGACCACAATGGTTACGCCATTGGCCCGTGCAGCGGCAAACTCCTTTTGCAGATTTGCGATGGAAGCCGCATCCACGCCGTCAAACGAGAGCGCGGCCGACGGGAAATACCCAGCCAGAAAAATTCTCCGCTCTTCCCGTTCCTCTTCCTGCTTCAGGTAGTCGATGACCGCGCTGAGCGTAACTTTCATCCCTTTCGGGAAAGGGGAGGCTTCGTCGCGCACCGCGTGAAGATGGCGCACGACACCCTTGCCGATGGCACCCATTCCAACAAGAATGACTTGAACAGAAGATTCAACAGATGGCATTCAACACGCTCCATAGCTTGGATTGCACCTAAATGTATCAACCAAACTATACACGAGGGGGGATTGGCGAGCCAAAATACTGTCAGGGATCGAACTCATGAAAGACTGGAGCGCAAAGCCCTTGAACTGGCATTCCGCCAGCCGTCCTGTTCTCGTGATACCATCTCCGAAAGGGCATACCCTGTACGCAAACCCGACCCGTTCAGGAGACCTTCATGAGCTCACTTTCACGCCGCGATTTTCTCAGAGCCACGCTCGCCGCTGGAACCGTCGCCAGCACGCTCCCTTTGCACGCCTCAACCAGCAAAGCCACCGACCTCGTCACACTGGGCAATTCCGGCCTGAAGGTCACGCGTCTGGCCTTCGGTACGGGCAGCCATAATGGCTATGTGCAGTCTTCGCTTGGTCAAAAGGAGTTCACGCGGCTGATTCACTATGCCTACGACCGCGGCATCCGCTTCTTTGAGACCTCCGAGTCGTACTCGACGCCCGCCATGCTCGGCGAAACGCTCAGAGCCTTCCCGCGCGAGAGCTATCAGTTGATGACCAAGGTGACCACCGACGAGGGCGTCGATCCCTTCAAGCGCTTCGACGAGATGCGCCGCATCGCCCAGGCCGAGTACTTCGACATCATGCTCCTTCACTATCAGCACACCACCGACTGGCCGGAGACCACCCGCAACTGGCAGGACGCCATTCAGGAACTGCAAGCGAAAAAGATCATCCTCAAGCGCGGCGCGTCGGTGCATGGTCTGCCCGCACTGCGCCGGATGCCAGGCAACAAATGGCTGGAAGTGGCGATGATCCGCATGAATCACAATGGCACGCGCATGGATGGGCCGGACTACCGGAAGGATATCAATCCCGACAACCGCGACGAGGTGGTCGAGCACGTCAAACAGGTGAAGCGCGAAGGCATGGGCGTCATCAGCATGAAGCTGATAGGCGACACGGTCTTCGTCCGCCACGAAGACCGCGTCGCGGCGATGCGCTTCGCCTTCAAAAACTCCGGCATCGATTGCGCCACGGTGGGCTTTAAAAACACGCAGGAGATTGACGAAGCCATCGATAACATGAATCTCGCGCTGAGTTAAATCATTCGCTGGTGGCAGCAGCGCCGACGAACTGGCGCGCTTTGATGTCGCGCATGGGTGGCTGGCCAAAGAATCGGCTGTACTCGCGGTTGAACTGGCTGGCGCTCTCGTAGCCCACCTCGAAGGCGGCGCTGGCGGCGTCCAGGCCCTCGGTCATCATGCGCATCCGCGCGGCGTGCAGGCGCAGCCGCTTCTGGTATTGCAGCGGACTCATCGCGGTCAGCGTGCGGAAGTGATGGTGCAAGGTCGAGACGCCCATTTGCGCGACGGACGCGAGTTCTTCGACGCGCAGCGGCTTGGTGAAGTTGGCTTTTAGCCAGCCCACCGCCTTGGCCGTCCGGTTGCTCTGCTCGCCCAGCGTGGCAATCGAGCGCAGATGTCGGCCCACCGGCGAGCGCAGCAGCCGGTAGAGAATCTCGCGCTGCATCAGGCCACCGAGGAATGGAATGTCCTTGGGCGCGTCCAGCAGATCAAGCAAGCGGGAGCAGGCCCCCAGCAACTCGACCGGAGTTTTGCCCACCGCCATGCCGCGCGCTCCAAAGGACGGCTCCGGCTGGAGGAACTCCTCCTGGCTGAGAATCTCGCGCACCACGGGCATCTCCAGTTTGAGAATTAGCGCCAGATACGGTTCGCTCTTGGAGGCTCCGACGATCTGGCTTTCGACCGGCAGATCGACCGAGGTCAGCAGGAAGTTGGAGCCGTCGCAGATGTGGGTTGTGCTGCCGACCTTGAGGCGCTTTTCTCCCTGCGCAAAGACCACCAGCTCAGGCTCGTATGTGGTGCAAAAGCACTCGGAAGGAGAGGTTCTGCGGGAGAGGATCAGGCCGGGAATGGCAGTGTCCACCGGACCCTCCACCGGGACGTGGGCGGTGATTTTGCGCGCCAACCCAGTCCGTATCTGCTCGATCTCCGCCCGCGGCTCCGCGCTTGCAATCAATTCCTTCACCATCTGGTCCTCCAATTGCCCCAACAATTCCAGCCTACCGCCGATCTGGCTCGTGATGCACAAAAATATCCACGTTCGACAGAAATAGGCAATCAATGGGAAGGATTGGGATACCGCTCTGAGAACATCTGGGCCTATTCTGTGGACTGAGAGAAAGTGCGAATCGAAGCCATTTGCCCAGCATCTCAAAATTGGCCAGAAGGCCATGAGGTTCCCCATGTTTAACGCAAAAGCTTATTCCGTAGCCAGCGCAACATCGCCGTTTGTCTCCACCAGCATCGCGCGGCGCGATCCAACCGAAGAAGACGTTCAGATTGAAATCCTTTTCTGCGGCATCTGCCACTCCGACCTCCACCAAGCTCGCAATGAATGGAGCGGCCTGATGCCCACCGTCTACCCCTGCGTTCCCGGCCATGAGATCGTAGGCCGCGTCACCAAAGTCGGCTCGGCTGTCACCAAATTCAAGCCCGGCGATCTGGCCGCGGTCGGCTGCCTTGTGGACACCGACGGCACCTGCCCAGAGTGCCAGGCTGGCTTCGAACAGTTCTGCCCGCACATGACCCTCACCTACAACTTCCCCGACAAGCACACTGGCGGCGTCACCTACGGCGGCTACTCGGACAGCATTGTCGTCAAAGAGCACTTTGTGCTCCGCGTTCCGACAAATCTTGATCTAGCCGGAGCCGCGCCGCTGCTCTGCGCTGGGATCACCACCTACTCGCCGATGCGCCACTGGGGCGTAACCAAGGGTAAGAAGGTTGGCGTCGTCGGCCTGGGCGGACTGGGCCACATGGGCGTCAAATTTGCGCACGCGCTCGGTGCCCATACCGTCGCCTTCACCACCTCCGCCAGCAAAAGAGACGACGCGCTGCGCCTCGGTGCGGATGAGGTAGTCCTCTCCCGCGACGCCAACGAGATGGCCAAACACGCCGGTAGCTTCGACTTCATCCTCGACGCCGTCGCCGCTGAACACGACATCAACGCGTACATCCAACTGCTGCGCCGCGACGGCAACATCACCATGGTGGGCGCGCCGGAAAAGCCGCTGCCCGTGGCTGTTTTCGGCCTCATCTTTGCGCGCCGCAGCTTCTCCGGCTCGCTCATCGGCAGCATTGCGGAGACCCAGGAGATGCTCGACTTCTGCGGCGACCATAACATCACTTCGGACGTCGAAGTGATTCCCATCCAGAAGATCAACGAAGCCTACGAGCGGCTGGCCCGCTCCGATGTAAAGTATCGCTTCTCCATCGACATGGCTTCGCTCAAATACGAATAACCATCCAGCAATCCTGAACAAGCAAGAAGGAGAGACAATGCAAAAGCGCACATTGGGAAAGAGCAATCTGGAAGTATCGGCGCTCGGCCTGGGCTGCATGGGCATGAGCTTTTCTTACGGGCCGCCGCCGGACAAGCAGGAGATGATCGGTGTTCTCCGCGCGGCGGTCGAGCGTGGCGTCACCTTCTTCGACACGGCTGAGGTCTATGGCCCGTTCACCAACGAAAACCTCGTCGGCGAGGCCTTGGAGCCTTTTAAGGGCCACGTGGTCATCGCCACCAAATTCGGCTTCAATCTCAATCCCGACGGAAGCCCCGGCTGGCAGGGACTGAACAGCAAGCCGGAGCGGATCAAGCAGGTCGCCGAAGCCTCGCTGAAGCGCCTGCGCATCGATGCCATTGATTTGTTTTATCAGCACCGCGTTGACCTGGATGTACCCATTGAGGACGTGGCCGGTGCGGTGAAGGAATTGATCGCGGAGGGCAAGGTAAAGCACTTCGGGCTTTCTGAAGCCGCGCCGAAGACCATCCGCCGCGCCCACGCCGTGCAACCGGTGACCGCTGTGCAGAGCGAGTACTCGCTGTGGACGCGCGGCCCGGAGGCCGAAGTTCTGCCCACGCTGGAGGAACTCGGTATTGGCTTCGTTCCCTATAGTCCGCTGGGCAAGGGCTTCCTGACCGGCAAGATGGATGAGGCCACCACCTTCGACAAAACCGACTTTCGCAGCACGCTGCCACGCTTTACACCAGAGGCGCTGAAGGCCAATCAAGCTCTGGTCGATCTGCTCGGCAAGATCGCCGCCGAGAAGAAGGCCACGCCGGCGCAGATCGCTCTCGCCTGGCTACTGGCGCAGAAGCCGTGGATTGTGCCGATTCCGGGAACCACCAAGCTGCATCGCCTGGAGGAGAACATCGGCGCTATTGCTGTCGAATTGACCACCGGCAACCTCCGCGAGATTGAAAGCGCGGCAGCGAAGATCAAAGTGGAGGGCGCGCGCTACCCGGAGGCCATCGAAAAGATGACCGGGCGCTAGTGCGGTGAACCAAAAGTCTACTTCACAATGACTGTCATCCTGAGCGGAGCAGGTCGCGTACTTTGCGGCCTGCGCAGTCGAAGGATCTGCGGCTGCTTTTCGGTGGCAATTACGCAAACCAATCGGGCCTGATCAAAAGTTTTTTCAACTGTCAAAGGAAACAAACTGAGTAAGAAAGTCTTGATTCTTTCTTCGAGTCCCAGAAAAAACGGTAACTCGAACGCCTTGTGCGACCGCTTCATGGAAGGCGCCATCGAGGCCAATCATCAGGTGGAAAAAGTGGTGCTGGCCGACAAAACCATCCACTACTGCACCGGCTGTCATGCCTGCCGGAAGAATGGAATATGCGAGCAGAAGGACGATATGGCCGGAGTTCTGGACAGCATGGAAGCGGCGGACGTAATCGTGCTGGCCACGCCGGTCTACTTCTACACCATGTGCGCGCAGATGAAGACGGTGATCGACCGGACGGTTGCGCGTTACACAAAAATTGCGAAGAAGGAATTTTACTTCATCGTTACCGCGGCGGACGGCAACAAGGCCGCGTTGGAGCGGACCATCGAAGGCTTCTGCGGCTTTACCGCTTGCCTGCCCGGAGCCAAGGAAAAGGGCATTGTCTACGGCGCGGGCGCATGGGAGATCGGCGACATCCTGAAGAGCCGCGCCATGCAGCAGGCCTACGAGATGGGCCAGAAGGTGTAGTAGCTTGTAATTCAGGTGGCTTCGATGACAGTTCTCTCAGAGTGGCAGAATTTTTACGTAATTGCAGGCTCATCGGCGGGCGCGCTGATCGGCCTGCAATTTGTGGTGATGGCGCTGATCTCCGATATGCCGCGCACGCCGGAGCTGGCCAAGGCCGGAGAGACCTTTACCACGCCGACGATCATTCACTTTTCCACTGTGCTTTTTCTGGCGGCAGCCGTCTGCGCACCCTGGCACAGCTTTCTTCCTCTCGCTGCGATTTTGGGAGTTGCCAGCTTGGCCGGAGCCGTCTACAGCCTGGTCATACTGTGGCGCATGAAGCGGCAGGCCGCCTATCAGCCGGAATTTGAAGACTGGCTCTTTTATGCCGTCCTGCCGTTGCTGGCCTATGCCGTTCTGATCTCTGCCGCGATTCTCGCTCTGCTGCAACCGGAAGCGTCTTTGTATATCGTCGCCGCGGCCACAATGCTCCTGCTGCTGACTGGCATTCATAACGCGTGGGACAACGTCGCATATCACGTTTTCACCAAAAACCAGAAATGACCGCTGCAACTTGTCGAGGAGAAAAGATGGAGATCAAGCGAAATGGCTCACAGCCTTCAACAAAAGGCCCGAGCGACTATTTCACCGGCACGGTGCGCGTGGACCCGCTCTTTGCAGCGCCCGATCCGGCGCGGGTTACCGGCGCTGCGGTCACCTTTGAACCGGGAGCGCGGACCGCATGGCACACGCATCCGCTGGGGCAGACGCTGGTGGTTACTGCCGGCTGCGGACGCGCGCAACGTTGGGGCGGCGTGATCGAGGAGATTCGCCCCGGCGACGTGATCTGGTTCCCGCCGGGAGAGAAGCACTGGCACGGAGCCGCGCCCACGACGGCCATGACTCACATCGCCATTCAGGAAAAGCTCGAAGGCAGGGCCGTAGATTGGCTGGAGCAGGTGAGCGAAGAGCAATATGGAGGATAGCTCCGCGAAAAAATCTAAATCCCTTCGCCCATCGAGACATACTGCCGCAGCCGCTCCAGTTCGGCGTGATAAGCATCGCGCTCGGCCTGCTCGAAGAGGAACTGCTCCTCCGGTTGCACTTCGCTACCCAGTCGCTGCTCCAGCCTCTCCACACGGTTGGCAAGAGCAACAATCACGTCGGAGAGAGGGTCTTTCACCTCATGGGGATCGGTAATCAGCACACGCTTCCCGTTGAGGTAAACGATGTGCGCCGGAACTCCAACGACGGTTGAATTGGGCGGCACGTCGGAGAGTACGATCGATCCCGCGCCCACGCGCGAGTTTTCGCCGATGGTTATGTTGCCCAGCAGGTTGGCGTTGTTGCCGATGAAGACGCCGTCGCAGACCGTGGGATGGCGCTTGCCGTGTCCCTTGCCGGTGCCGCCCAGCGTCACTCCCTGGTACATGGTCACGTCGTTGCCGACGATGGAGGTCTCGCCGATCACCACGCCGGTTGCGTGGTCGATGAAAAGCCGCCGACCCAGCAACGCGCCGGGATGAATATCGACGCCGGTAAAAAAGCGCGTGACCTGCGAGAGCAGCCGCGCGGAGAGCCGCAGATTCACGCCCCACAGCCAATGCGAGACGCGGTGAATCCAAACTGCCCAAAGCCCTGGGTAGCAGAGCAGAACCTCAAGTCGCGAACGGGCAGCGGGGTCGCGCTCCAGAATGGAGTTGATGTCTTCGCGGATGCGGTCGAACAGGGACATGAATGAATGAGTCCAGTCGTAAAGTATCCCAGGTCTCAATATCGAGACCTGGGGCACCCAGCGTCCAAAATAATTGAAGCGCTACCTATAGATTAACCGCCTCGGTCGGAAGGGCCAGCGCTTTCTGGCGCAGCGGCTCAAAAAGAACGCTGGACAGGTAGCGCTCACCGAAGTCGGGCAGAATGGCAACAATCACCTTGCCGGCATTCTCCGACCGTGCGGCCACCTTCAGCGCCGCCGCCACCGCCGCGCCAGAGCTGATGCCCACGAACAGACCCTCCTTCAGGGGCAGCTCACGCGCGGTGTTGATGGCTTCGTCGTTCGAGATCTGGATGATCTCGTCGACCAGGCTGGTGTCCAGCACACTGGGAACAAACCCAGGTCCGATGCCCTGAATCTTGTGCGGTCCAGGCTTGCCGCCGCTCAGCACGGGGCTGTCGGACGGCTCCACGGCGATGGCCTTGAAGCTGGGCTTGCGCTCCTTGATGTACTTGGCCACGCCGGTGATGGTGCCGCCGGTTCCGGTGCCGGAGATGAGAATGTCCACCTTGCCGTCTGTGTCGTCCCAGATCTCCGGGCCGGTGGTGGCATAGTGAATCGCCGGATTGGCGGGGTTGTCGAACTGCTGCAGAATGAAGCCGTTCGGTGTCTTGGCCAGAATCTCATTGGCCTTGGCGATGGCGCCCTTCATGCCATTGGGTCCGGGGGTCAGCACGATCTCGGCACCAAAAGCCAGCAGCACCGTGCGGCGCTCCAAGCTGAACGTCTCAGGCAGCGTGAGGATCAGCTTATAGCCCTTGACGGCGGCCACAAAAGCCAGCGCAATGCCCGTATTGCCGCTGGTCGGTTCAATCAAAACCGTCTTGCCGGGGCTGATCTTGCCAGCCTTTTCGGCGGCTTCAATCAGCGCCAGACCGAGGCGATCCTTCACGCTCGACACAGGGTTCTGGCTTTCCAGCTTGACCAAGACGGTTGCAGGTAGCCCGGCCGCTACTTTATTGAGCCGGACTAAAGGTGTTTTGCCAATGAGTTCCGTTACATTCGCAGCAATGTGCGCCATGATGATCTCCTCTTTCCGGGATTTGCTCCCAGACGATTCTGTTTTTAGGGTGATGGTTCGAACTGTCAGGCGGGAAAAACTGCGCGCGAAGTTAGCGCACACCCGCATCGTGTCTGGCACCAGGGCGGTGTTAGCGACATCGATGCATGAGTAACCGACGCATGAGTAGAGGATAGTACCAGCGCGCAGCTCATGGCAAGCGGAGCTTAAAAATAATTCAGGATGCGGGTTTTCGCGAAGATCTGGACCGCCGGTGGTGTGAGAGTTTGGAGGTGGAATTCCTCCGGACTCCCCAACAAATCCCTTGGAAATTGCAAGAAGCGTCAGGGCATGACTTTAGTCGTGCCGCTAGAGGCCATCAATAAGTCTTGGGATTTAGCCCTTGCGTCTCTTTGTTTTCAGTTGCTTGCAATTTAGCAGCGGCTAAAGACGGAATTATAATGAACCATTTGTGGCACGACTGAAGTCGTGCCCTGACGCTTATCAGCTAACTGAAGATAATTTTGTAAGAGGCTCAAAGAAAAGGCCAGTTGCCCCCGCCGCCAGCGCTCACCAGTATACTGGTATTGCTTTTGTTTTTCGGTGAACTCCTCTCTTTCCCGCACGAGTCTGACCATGGAATCCTTTTTCGCCCGCTATCGAAATCTTCTGGTGCTGCTGGCCATTCTGCTGGCGCAGATCATCGGGCTGGCGGTGCAGGTTCACCGCACGGTGAGCGGACGCAACACGCTTGACGCACCGGACGAGTCCAGCGTGCGGCTAATCCGGCTGTGGGCCGACGCCGTGGTCACGCCTCCGGAGCAGCTCTTCCACGCCGCCAAGATGGGCACGGGAAGTCTGTGGGTGGACTACCTGGATCTGCGCCAGGTACGCGAGCAGAACAAGGATCTGCAGAAGACCATCGACCGTCTCCGCCTGGAGCAGGCTGAGCTGCTGGAAGACGCCAAGCAGGGCCAACGGTTGCAATCGCTGATGGCGTTTCAGGAAAAATACATCTACAAGACAGTGGCGGCGCAGGCCATCGGCTCCAGCGGCAGCGATTCCTCGCGGGTCTTCTACATCAACAAGGGTTCGGCCGAGGGGCTGGATCGCGATATGGCGGTGATGACAGCGGACGGCATTGTGGGTAAGGTGCGTGAGGTCTATCCGCATTCGGCGCAGGTGCTGGCCATCAACGACCAGACCAGCGGCGCGGGAGTAATTCTGGAGACGACGCGCCTGCGCGGCATTCTGCGCGGCAACGCCAACGGGCGGCTGCAGATTGTGGGCCTGCTGGCTGACCAGCGCATCCAGAGTGGAGAAAAAGTGCTGACTGCGGGCGGTGACCTGATTTTTCCGCGCGGACTGCCGGTGGGAGTTGTCGATAAGGTGGTGCCGGACCCGGACCGCGACTCGTTTATCGACGTGATCGTGAAGCCGGCGGCGCACCTCAATCAGTTGGACGAGGTGCTGGTGATTACCTCGACCGAGCCGCGCTTCTCGACCGAGCAGCAGCAGGATCTGGCCACCAGCGAGACGCTGAAGGGCGCGGAGGCGGACGCCATCAAGCAGCAGCAGAAGGCCTCGCAGATTATGGCCGAGCGCCTGCCAGGGCTGACCGATCCCAATGCTCCGCCGCCAGCCGCCGCAACAACGCCGGGCCAAACCGCTCAGTCCGGGCAAACTCCGGCAGCTCCGGTTGTGCCGCCGACCCCCAAGCTACTGCCTGCTCGCCGTCCAGACCGCTTTACGCCGGGAGCAGCTCCATCGCCGGAGGCAAGCCCAGCGCCCCCTGGAGAGGAAAGCAAGCCGGAAGCAAAGCCAGCGCAGAAGCCTGAAAAGCCAACCCAGCCGCGGAGGAATTTATAGCCATGAATGTTCTTGGCCCCGACTATCGCCGCGATCTGGGGGTTCGTCACTATCCGCTCCTGGTTTACGCCATGACGCCCATTGCGGCGTTGGTGCTGCAAGCTCTGCTGCCGCGCTTCCTGCACGACTATGCCTGGTTTGACCTGCCGCTGCTAGTGACGATTTACTTTGCTCTGGCTCGCCGCGATCCTATTCAGGGAACCCTGATGGGCAGCGGGCTGGGCCTCTTCGAGGATGCGCTGACTCAGCACGCCATCGGCGTCAACGGCGTCGCCAAGACGGTGGCTGGTTTTCTCGCCGGTTCGGTGGGCGTGCGCATCGACGTGGAGAATCACACCATCCGCCTGCTGCTTACCTTTCTGCTATCGATCCTGTGCAGCGCGATTTATGTCTTCATCTACCGCGTTCTGCTCGGCCTGGAGCTGGAGTGGAACTGGCTGGCAGAGCTGATGAAATCGGTCGGTAACGTGGCGATTGCCGCTGTGCTTTTTCCGCTGCTGGACCGGGCGCAGATCAGAGAATAGGGAGCAGGGATTTGAGTTTGTGCTGCGTGGGATATTGGTTTTTGCTCATTCTAAATGGATCGGCACAATGAGGAATCTCGTGTATTGCATCGATCTGAATGATCGAGAAGATAAAGTTTTCAAGCTGTCTTCGCTTGTTTTCCGGTGCGACAGGCCGTATTTTTGAAAAAAGAGAATGAAATTACGGTCCTCAGGCTTTAAAAACTACCATAAACCCAACCAAGACATCCCATTAAGAACTGCTGGTTTTTCCGAGCGCCCTTCCCTGATGGACCATTCGCTGATAAGATATAAAAGTCGTGGGGCTGTAGCTCAGCTGGGAGAGCGCCTCGTTCGCAACGAGGAGGCCAGCGGTTCGATCCCGCTCAGCTCCACCAATCCTTCCGCCACATTCGTTTCAATCTGCCTCTCGCAAGGCAACCTCTTGAGTTCAAAATTTCAAACTCTGGAGCCTCATGCAAAATTATCTTCAGTTAGCTGATATGCGTCATGGCATGACTTCACCGGCTGCGAAAAAAGGCTTGAAACTGGGTCAAGTTTCCGAAAAAAGCTCAGCAGGGGCTAAAGCCCAACGTTTATTTCAGTCATTTGTGGCCCGACTGAAGTCGTGCCCTTAATACAAAACAAGACTATTATAGAGTTTTTCCGCAGCCTCTGAAGTCGTGCCCTTGTTACAAAACAGGCTAATTGTCGAGTTTTTCCGCAGCCTGTAAAGTTGTGCCCTGACGCTTCTTGCAATCTCCAAGGAATCTGCAAGTGGCTCTGACTGTTCTCGATTCGGCCCGCTCAGCGCAACACGAAGAAACGGGCGCGCCCGGCGGAAACAGTCACATCTGAATCTTAAGTTTCCTCAAGTTGCACGTTGCGCTCGCCGATAACCAGATCGGGACGGCAGGCATGGCGACTCAAGTAGAACAGATTCCGCAGAAACAGCCCACATCACCCGCAGTGTGCGGGGGACCGGAAGTTGCTGGGGCTATGCGCTATGTGGCGCGTCAGCCGATTCTGGATCTGCGTGGGCGGGTGCACGGCTACGAACTACTTTTTCGGGCAGGGCCGGAAGCGGTCTTTCGCGGGGATGGTGACTTTGCTACCCGTCAAATGCTGGACAATTCTGTTCTTTTTGGACTGGATAAGCTGACGGGCGGACTGCCCGCATTTGTGAACTGCACGCGCGAGTCGCTGGTGGGAGAGATGGTTCATGTGCTTCCCTCTGGCATGACGGTGCTGGAGATTCTGGAAAACCTGGAGCCAACGCCTGAATTGATTACCGCGTGTCGGAAATTGAAGTCAGAGGGCTTCCGGCTGGCGCTGGACGATTTTATCTGGAAGCCGGAACTTGAACCGCTGGTCCAGATGGCCGACTACATCAAGGTGGATTTTCTCCAGACTGGCTTCGTGGAGCGGAAGAATCTGATTCGGCAGCTACAAGGCGCACACGTGGCGTTGGTGGCCGAGAAGATTGAGACGCAAGAGGAATACACGGAGGCCTGCCAGGAGGGCTTCACTCTCTTCCAGGGATACTATTTTTGCCGCCCGGCGTTGATTGAAAGTCGCAAGATTCCAGAGAATAGCCTCAGCCACATCGAGATCATGCAGCATTTGCGCAGTCAGGTAATCGATGTGCACAAGCTGACTGCTCTGCTGAAGCGTGACGCCTCGCTGACTTATCGGCTGCTGCGGCTGGTGAACTCGCCGATGTGCGCTATGCGTCAGGAGATACGGTCGATCCAGTCGGCGCTGCTGGCCGTGGGCGAAGACACCTTCCGCCGCATTGCGATGTTGGCCGTTGCCAGCGAACTGAACTCCGGGCAGCCGGCTGAGATTCTGCGCATGGCCTTTGTGCGCGGGCGATTCTGCGAACTGGCCTCTGGGATATGTAAGCTGGATTCCACCGAGCAATACCTGCTGGGTTTGCTCAGCTTGTTGCCTGCGATGCTGCGCCTTCCCATGGAGCAACTGGCTTCGGCGCTGCCGCTGCGCGATGAGATCCGCGAGGCGTTGCTGGGCAAGGATACTGCGGAACGGATCTTGCTTCACTGGTTGGAGAGCCACGAATACGGCGATTGGGACGCCTGCGATGCGGTAGCTCACGCCAATCACCTTGATCCGGAGTTTTTGGTGGCCTGCTATGCGGAAGCGATGTTGTGGGCAGAAACAGGCGTTCTTTCAGCGACATAGCCTTTTCAAGCAGCGCCCGCAGGCGGCAAACGAAGAAAGTAGGGAAAGATCGTATGGCGACATTGGTTCTTTCAGAGGGCAACACCGCGGCAACTCCGCCGAATCAGGCAGGAGGACTTCGTTACGTTGCGCGGCAACCGATTCTTGACCTGCGCGGACGAGTTCATGGATATGAGCTGCTCTTCCGGAGCGGGCCGGTCACCTACTTCCGCGGGGATGGCGACCTGGCTACCCGCACCATGATCGACAATGCGGTGATCTTTGGGCTGGATCGCCTGACCGGAGGCCTGCCTGCATTTATCAACTGCACCCGCGAGGCACTGATCGATGGATATGTTGGCATTCTTCCTCCCAGCATGACAGTGCTGGAGATCGAAGCCGGGTTGGAGCTGACGCCAAGCCTCATTACCGCGTGCAGAAATCTGAAGATTTCCGGCTTCCGGCTGACTCTGGACAATTTTACCTGGGTGCCCAACGTCGAACCGCTGATCCGGCTTGCCGACTATATCAAGGTTGATTTCAGCCAGGTCTTTCAGGGGGAGCGGCGCTGCCTGCTCAATAAGATGGGCGAGACTCCGGTGGCGATGGTGGCGCAGAAAGTGGAGACACAGGAGGATTACCGGCAGGCTCGCGAAGAGGGCTTTACTCTCTTCCAGGGCTATTACTTCTGCCATCCGGTGATCCAGGAACATCGCAAGATTCCCGCGAATCGCATCTTCCAGATCGAAATTCTGGAGTTGTTGCAGGGCGAAGCGCTGGATATAAGAAAGCTGAGCCAGTTGGTGAAGCGCGATCCCTCGCTGACCTACCGGATTCTGCGTCTGGTCAATGCATCTGCGGGAGACACGCGGCAAGAGGTCAGTTCCATCGAAGGAGCCATGAAAGCAGTGGGTGAAGAGGCCTTCCGGCGCATTGCCACGAATGCCATCACCAGCGAACTGAGCGACGAACAGCCGTCTGAGGTTCTGCGTATGTCCTACGTGCGCGGGCGATTCTGCGAACTGGCGGCGGCTTCGGCTGCGCTGAACCCAGCTGAGCAGTATCTGCTGGGAATGCTGAGTATGCTTCCGGCCATGATGGGTCTTCCGCTGGAGGAACTGGTTCCGGCGCTGCCGCTGCGCGACGAGATTGCCAAGGCTCTGAAGGGAGCCGATATTCCTGAGCGTAAATTGCTGCAATGGGTCGAGTTGCATGAACAAGGGGATTGGATGGCTTGCGATGCTGTCGTACAGAAGAATGGCCTGAACGCAGCGGAGACCGTTCGTTGCTATGAAGAGGCGGTGGTCTGGGCCGAGACGGCGTTGAAATCGGCGACGTGAGCTGTCAGAGTATGGGGGGCCCTGGTCTCGATTCTGAGACCGGGGATTCGTACTATCTGGGCTGAGGCTCCCGTGAGCCTTCACGCGGAACCGACGGCGTTCCTCCCGGCGGCGTGCTCATCACCGCAACCGAAGCCGCTACAAAGACTCTATCCTTTACTACGCCTTCCACGCGCACCATGTCTCCCACCTGCACATCAGCCAGCGTGATTGGCTCACGGCGCTTGCGGAAGGTGGTGTTTTCGTCGGCCACAAAGGCATGGGCTGCATTGTCCACCGCGCTTTGCAGCACAACCTTGGCTTCATTGACCGCCGTCACCTTGCCCAGCAGCCACGTCTTGCCGAAGTTGGCCTGCATCGCGCGCATCTCCTTGGCGCGTTCAGGATCAATCTGGACGATCACCACTGCGCCCACGGATTTGGCGACCGCATCCACCTCGCCCATGACACCGATTGCGTCGCCGATCTTGATTTCTGAGGCTTTTAGCGGCTGCGGAGGATTGCCGCCCGGGCCTTCAGGGCCACCTTGCCCCTGGCCTCCGAAAGCGGTTCCATTGCCTGATTTGCCGCGTCCACGCTCGATTGATTGCTTCAGGATGCGCGTATTGACGCTGAAGTGGATCGTGTAGCTCTCGCCTGCCTCGGTTTTGATGGTGTAGTGATCGGCGGCAGTTGCCGTGACGGTCCCGGCGATTCCGTTCCCGCCAAAGACGTCGCCCCGTCCACCACGTCCGCCATGCTGGCCACCTCCGCCGTGAGCAGGCGGTGGACCGAAGGGCGGAAGGGTGGAGTCATCCTGAGCGGAAAGGCCAACCGCGAACGCTAAACCAATAGCAATAGTGGCGAAGAGACGATATTTCATGACAACTCCCCACTGGTTAGACGCAAAATGCGAGTCAGGGACACACCTCCTGCGGCGAGGATTATCCGTTAGAATGAAGTAGTGTTGGGGTTCCCCTCTGGCGTTGCCGACTCACGGAAGTTGAAAAGAGGGGCGGTTCTCTTAATTTTTTGAATTTGCAATCTTGTTTTTTGTCAGGCAATGAAACAGCGTTGTGAACTGTTCGACTGCCCGGATGGCGAAATTGGCAGACGCAGCGGACTTAAAATCCGCAGGGAGCAATCCCATAGGGGTTCAAGTCCCCTTCCGGGCACCAGCAAAATAAAGGATTTATACGAAAAATGCCTCCCGGCTTCGGGAGGCATTTTTCGTCTGTGGCTGTTCTGGTGGCTGTTCTGATGGCTGTTGGTTTTTACTGTCAAGCTGCGGCTCCAGATGGCTGTTGAATGGCTGTTCCGGCGATCCGCTCGACGACGGACTGCTTGTGCGACGGCGACAGATGGCTGCAGCGGGCCGACATGGTGATCGTCTTGTGCCCTGCTGCCTCCTGAATCTCTTTGATTGAGGCTCCGGCCATTGCCAGCCACGAGCAGAAAGTGTGCCGGTTCGAGTGCCAAAACCCTCCGTCAGCATTTGGCAGAGGTCTTCCGCGATCTTGCGCAACAACGCGAATGCAAGATCGAAGAAGGACATTTGATGTCGGACCATGTACACATTCTGATCTCGATACCGCCGAAATACGTAGTGTCGCAGGTGGTTGGATACATCAAGGGCAAGAGCGCGATCCACTTGGCGCGGACGTATGGGGAACGAAAACAGAATTATGTGAGCCAGCACTTCTGGGCGAGAGGATATCTGGTATCGACGGTGGGCCGGGACGAGGCTGTGATCCGGGAGTACATTCGCAATCAGGAAGTGGAAGATGAACGATTGGACCAACTGAACCTGTGGAAGTGATCCGTCACCGATCAGGTGGCTCAACTCAACCGGGGCCGCGTTAGCGTCCCCGCTCAAGCCGCTTTGAGCGGCTCACACCGTAAAGCCTCCGGCTTTGCCGGAGGATATTTACTGCGGCTGCTGTCCCTGGAATCGTTGCCCGAACCTGGACCGGCGTTCGCAAAATTGCGCGAGATGGGATTTGCCAACGTGAAGGTCCTCTATCTGGCAAATAATTTCGGTACTGATTGGGCCGACAAGGGGTTCCCGGTTGAACGTGGCAACTGACATGAGCGGGCTGCGCGGTGTTTTGGCCACTCCATCCTTCATTCGGATTGCGCCGCATACGCACTGGCGCTCCTCTGCGCTGAAGTTGCTACTGTGCCTATTCGCCGGTACGAGCGCGGCGCAGAGTCCAAAGGCGGCAACTTCGCTTCTTCATAAAGAGGCTCCGGAATTCCTGCGCATTGACTTGGAGAATCGGAAACTGGATCTCCGCGCCTATAAGGGCAAGGTTGTGCTGCTTGATTTCTGGGCCACTTGGTGTGCCTCATGCCAGATTGAAATGACTCGTTTCGTTGCCTGGCAAAGCCAGTACGGCCCGCGTGGCCTGCAAATCATTGGCATCTCCATGGACGACGATCCCGCACTGGCGCGAAAACTGTACAAGAGGATGAAGTTGAACTATCCGGTTGCGATGGGCGACGATAAACTTGGACAACTTTACGGAGGAGTGCTCGGCCTCCCGTTGACTTTTCTGATCGACAGCCAGGGCAAAGTGCAGGCGCAATTTCAAGGTGAAACCGACTTGAATTTGATCGAAGAACAGTTCAAGCCCCTGCTTCGCCCGTGAGTTGGCGGCTGCCAGTCAAGTGCAACGCTCAAAGATATTGCGCAACTGAATCTCATTCCTGAAGTCTTTTTACTCTTTTTCAAGAAGAAAGCCAGGCCTTTTCCTGACCATCATTTCGGCATTGACTTAAGCGCCCTCTGTAGATGTATATTGTATCTAGTAGATCAGTTGCATTTTTGCATCACGAAAACCAGGAGACAGTCCTGCCGATCATCAAGGAGTTTTTGAATCCGCTTATCATCTGGATTGGTATCGGCGCTGGAATTGCCATCTTCAGTACACTGGTCGCGCTCATCTGTTTCCGACAGAGGCAACAGGAACTTCCGCTGCCGACAATCTACTTGGCTCGGCACTGCAAGACTGCGTGGAATAGTGAAGGGCGAGTACAGGGAACAAAAGATATTGAACTTTCTCCGGAGGGTGCTCACGATGCAGAATTGAATCTACCTGCAATCCGGGGTTTGGGCATTCAGCAAATTGTTTGCAGTAGTGCGAAACAGGCTGTGCAAACGGCAACAATATATGCCCAAGGGCTCAGCGTTCCCCTTCAGTCTTCGCCTCGATTTCGCGAGTTGGATCATGGCGAATGGGAAGGGCAACGGATTGAAGATCTCTTAAACCTCCCGAATTCGCAATTTGAACGGTGGATGGCAGACTCGGGCGCTGTACTTATTCCTGGGAGTTCCTAGACTGCTCTTATGGCTCAACAGCGCATTCTGGAAGGCGTCCGCGAGATATGCTCAACCTATGATGGAAAGACGATTCTGCTGGTCAGTCATAAATATATTCTTGCGATTCTCAACTGTGCACTTAAGAAGTGTCCATTGACACAGTTCAGGAATGAAATCGTTGAGTCAACGCTGCCGTACAGAGTCAGTATCGAACGGTGTGCGGTTCGATGTTCCTGTGTCGCAAGTAGCTCACACATCCGCTCCGAACCGGAAGAGCAAGCTGGTGGCGTTGGTTGTCAACCAGCGGTCATGCCGCCAATTCCTCCAGATGCTCGCCGCAGCCGGCTTACGTCCCTGATCCGGCTCTTATGCAGATCCATCGCCAGGCCAACTCTCTGAGTGCCCGAATGGATGTGTGATTGCCATACGTAAATAATAGATCAGTGAAAAATATACCGTGCTCGCAGAACGAGCGAGGAATGCGAAGCACTCGAAAGTGTTTTCCAGTCTAAAATATGGTCAATTTTTAGCAGGATAGAACTTTGAAAGCGTGCGCTTTCGTCTCTCCACCTTTCGGTGGATGCAAACTACACCAAATTAGGGATAGTCTTGCATTTCACCGGATTGGAGAGCCACGGCATGCGTGATAGTTGGAGAGATCGATTTGCCGAATCCCCCGATGTGCTGAAGAGCGCGTGGCGCCAGCAAACAGTGGTCTCGGAGCTGCATCTGAAGATCGGTGGAGGCGAATTTGTCACCATGGCTGGCCCCTGTTCGGTAGAGACGGAGCTGCAACTGATGGCGACCGCAGATCATGCTTGCTGTGCCGGGGCGCGCATCCTTCGCGGCGGCGCTTTCAACCCGCGCTCCCATCAAGAGGATTGCCCATGACCAGGCAGGGGGCATAAGCCGGATTCAATGCTTCCGTTCCACCTTGAACTTGTAGGTCAACCCAACGAACGCCAGCGTCAGCGGAGATCCATACTCTTTCCCCGCGACTGCCGAAGAGGCCTTCTGCATCAGCGTTCCAGGCAAATAGTGGCCCACGCCCACATTCAACGTCAGGTTGTTGCGCAGGAAGGCATACTGGCCTGCGGCATCGATCTCCTTGCCGATGTCATCACTCCGGAAGCCGCCCGTCGGTGGCTTGACCGTTGCCGACGCAGACCCGCTGTATACATTGTCGTGAACCGTGGCCACCTGCATCCACTCCTGCTGGATCGACACCGCCAGATGCTTGGTCGGTGCCATGTCCAGATTGATTCTCTCCTCCTTGATGTTCTCAAAGCCGAACAAATCCACCAATCCGAAGGCGTTGTGGTTGCCCGGAAACAGAAAATCGAAGGTGCCGATGCGCGTAGAACTTGTTGTCGGATTAGGATTTCCCGAGGCGTAGTCGTACTCGCCTGCCAGACGCGGCTTCCAAGGAAGCTGGTCCCCCCAGTAGCCAGTCTTCACGTGTCCTGCCGCTGCGCGAATCGAATCGTTCGCATAGCTTCCGCGCTGCATTGCTCCCAGCAGGTCGAAGTAATACCCGCACTTGAACTTCGCCGAAGCCTCCATGCCCGGCGTCACCTCTGTCTCGGTGCCGTAGATATTCTGCTGGCTCTTTACCCGCGGCAGAGCCTTGACATAGACAAACGGCATGAGGACCATATGCGGCACCCAGGTGGTGATGGTTCCCACCATAAGCGCTAAGATAAAGGTTGACGATTTTTCGAAGTTGATCTAGTCTTTTCACATGGCTGAGCTTGAGAACTGGCAAGTCCTTCGTACTCTGTTTCCTCCTGGCTGGGAAGAGTTGGGCAGAAC
>Ga0255351_1000340_pt1 | contig 21832 bp, 21 predicted proteins | sample HBST25r2metaG_FD_186024 | JGI IMG/M metagenome (GOLD analysis project Ga0255351, IMG submission 186024) | Peat soil microbial communities from Stordalen Mire, Sweden - H.B.S.T-25.r2 | ecosystem: Environmental > Terrestrial > Soil > Wetlands > Peat | place: Sweden: Norrbotten County, Stordalen... | reverse complement strand
CCGAGCGTGCGCGCATCGGGATGCCAAACGGTTCCTAATATTTCGGCTGCGGTCCTTGTCTTACCCAATCAGAAAATCCATATACTTGATTGAGGGTCGCGTACTGCGTTATCTTCGCCACAAATGCCCCCCATCCGCGCAATCCCCTTTGAGGCGTTCTTGGCACATCATGCGATGAAGGTGGCGATGGTCGCTGGTTCGTGGTCGACCGCACTTCATCATTTCCAAGGGTGAATTGAGGATTTCCAAAGAACAGCCGGGCCGCTCTTGCTCTTGAAGGACTTCACTGTGCTTCCTTTATGGCCAATGAGCTGCGCATCTATTCGCTCGCCTCAAATTGAGATTCGCGTTCCGAGTGAATCACCGGCTACTCGGCAATAACCATTCGGTAAACACCGGACTAGGCAGAACAAATGAAAACGATTCCTAGATGGCCGGTCGGTTGACGATACCAGCCCTTCCCGCTCATGGAGCGTTCGATGAGAGTGAGCACCTGGAGTGCGAGTGGTCACGCTGCTGCGAAAGCGAGCCTTGTTGCCTCTTGGCGTTTAGCCCCTTCCTGCTCTCGGCGATATTCGGCTAGTCTATCTACCGCCGCCAGCAGAGCCCGCGTCTGTTCGGACGAATACACCGTTGGAAGTTTCTCCTCATACCTGGGGACGGGCGGCAGGATTGCTTTGTCGATCCCAGCGAATCGCAGCCACGAGGCCAGCCTTGCATGTTTGTTCGACACCGTGCGTTCCGCACATTTTCTGCCCCGGAGAGCTTCATGAAACAGGAAGATGTCGTCTCGATCAATCTGATCGACATAGAGCTTTTTCCTCTTCCTCATCAAATCAATGAACTCGGCAGTAACGAGTCGGGCCTGTTCCGCCGCCTCATTCGCCTTTCGGCGCTCTGCATCCTTGATGTACGATGCCGCAGTGTCTTTGAGGCTTGCGCGATCCGGCTTTTCTATGACCTCTACATCAGGATTCTTGGCGGCCTGCGCCACTACAGCCTTCGTGTTTTCTAGCCGAACCCGTCTCGCCTCGGCTTCCACCGCCTTCTGGCCAACAGGCGTGTAGACCGTCTTTCGATCCACTGTATGCCGAAGGTCGTAGGTCCAATCTCCAACCTCGATGGCCTTTCCATTGGCCAACGCATATACGAACCTTTGGATTACTTCTTTCGTGCTGAGAATCCCGTCAAGAGAGTAGGGAATGACAAGGCACAAGACTATGACCGACCATTCACCGATCGGTTGCGCCCTGAGGTTAGCCCCCGATCTTGCTTTGATGAAATTAAGAAGTTGAAATCAAACCTACTAAATCAATGTCCGAATCACAAGTATCCAATTAGGTTCTGCTCTGCTGAAGTGAGAATTCGCTCATAATTCAGGCCCCATCGCGGAGCACCTTTAGAAGCGCCATCGCCGCCGGCAGTCAGGATCATCAATTGGTTTTGCGAAACTCCCAGATCCTGGCGGATCGATTGGACCTTCAGGTCATTGCGGCTATGAGGCGCGTAGCGATCTGTATCGCAACCCACGGGCAGCACAACAATGTTGTCTCCCTTGATGCCATCCCGAATATAGACCTCTTTCACCCAGTTGGAGGTGACCAGAATCAGCGGCAGAGCATTCAGCACTTCACGGTATTCCGCGATATAACCATCGGCCACGAGCAAGGGCACCGTCTTCATGCCAAACTGCAGCGGGTGCAGGACCAGGTTCGGAACATGGCCCCAGAAACCCACACCGACCACCACATCGGGCTTAAGCCAGCGATAGTACCACTCCTTTTCTAAATCCGATTCCAGGTGGACCGGGTGAACATCCACGCCCATCTCACGCAGGCCCCGGCACAATAGTTCTCCTTGCAGTGCCAAGCCTGCCGCCGGTGCCGGATATTCACTCAATACGAGTACTTTCACGATTGTTACTCCCTGATTGCCGCACGCTTTGCCGCTGCCTGTGCTGAGTCAAAGCACCAGAATCCTTCTTCACGAGGAGTGGTCCTTGCTTCCCAACTATCGATGCCATACCCGTAAACGTCCGTAATCAGCCTGCGCTTTTCAAGCCAGACCTTGTCTGCCAACATTTCCCGCAGATCTGCATCGTCGCGAACCCGAGGCAAGTACGCGTGCCCTCCATCTTCGTAAGCAAAAAGCCATAGACGGTTTGTTGCGATGCTGCCTGATTGCCAAAGCTCAACTACGCTGCGGCAGCACTCCTCATGCCGGCGGTGACGTGTGTATTCGCCCTTTGGGCCATGGGTGAGAACCAAGCTGTAACTGTATCCAGCCAATAATCGGGTTATGGTTTCCTGAATCTGTTCGATTGGTAACGGCGCTTGGTCCGGCTCATCATCCAGATCCGCCATCTCACCCACCGCCCCCAATCGCTCCAGGACCCGGCGGAACTTTGGTGCACGGTCCGGATCGGATGCTCTGCAAAGAGTCACAATCCGCCAATCAAATTCCGAATGGGCGACTACGTATCCACCACACCAAAGCGTCTCGTCGTCCGGGTGGGCGACGACAACAGCGGCGCGCTGGCGAGGGCCGGGAATCACCTCATCGTGGTGGGCTGAGGTCATTGTTCTCCACGGAAAACGCCAGAGGATCGATTATCGCTTTCTTCGCTCATCCAGTTATACCTCGATCGTGAAGCCCTGCTTTTCGGCAACAGACTTGATCAATCGAGAAAACGTGCCGTAGTGCTGCGCCATATTTGCCGACCATGACAAGCCGTCAGTGCGTCCTGTTTTTTGCCAATACTCCTCAAGAGCTCGGTCGTAGGCATCAATCGCTGGCCTTAGGGCCTCCGGATGATACTTTTCGTCATGACGGAAACTCTCGATCGGCATGCGGGGCTTTTGTGGAGACTCTTCGGCAACGTAGCCGAGCACGACACCGTCCACCGGAAAAGTGTTCGGCGGCAACCCAAGCAGATCGATCATCGCCTGCGGGTCGCGGCGAATTCCGCCTATGGGGACGATGCCGAGACCGAAAGCGCGCGCGGCTGTCATTAGCGTCGCCATGGCAATTCCGACATCGCTGACCGCGGCCAGTATCCCTTCAAGGCTTCGCTGGAATACCTGCTCGGCACCGGCTTTCTCGACGCCCAAGCTCGTTTTATAGAGGTCAACGACGACCGCGATGAACACCGGTGCCTGCGCAATCCATGGCTGGCCGCCGGCAATTTCAGCTATGCGTGCGCGGCTGTCAGCATTGCGTACGACCACGAGCGATACCTCCTGGCTATTGGTGGAGGTCGGAGCGCGATGTGCGGATTCGATGATAGCCTCAAGAATTTCCTCGGGAATTGGGTCGGTCTTATAGCTGCGGCTGCTGTGATGCGCCTGCAATATGCGAATGGTTTCATTCATCCGGTTTCCTCGTTATTGTCTGCCGACGTTTGTCAAGAAACCCAACAGACTAACTTCACAATGAGCGCAGTTGTTCCTTCGCTACACACCCAGTGCAGGGTAGTCGGTATAGCCATGAGGCCCCGATGTGAAGAAGGTGCTTGGGTCCGGAGCATTGAGCGATGCATTGCTGATAAACCGCGCCGGCAGATCGGGGTTGGCGATAAAAAGCTGGCCGAAGGCTACTGCATCCGCCTCCCCATCCTGGATGACCTGATTCGCTTGTGCCAGCGTGTATTTTTCATTCGCGATGTATACGCCACCGAATTGCTTCTTGAGTTGCGGACCCAATCGGTCGGGGCCGAAGTACTCGCGCGCCAACAGAAAGCCGAACCCGCGCCTGCCTAGCTCACGCGCCACATAGCCGAATGTTGCCGGCGGGTTTGAATCATGCATATCCTGAGAATCGCCGCGCGGCGCCAGATGCATGCCCACGCGCTTGGCGCCCCAAACCGAGACTACCGCATCGGCCACTTCAAGCATGAGCCGGGCGCGGTTTTCGATCGTTCCGCCATACGCGTCGGTACGATGATTGGATCCGTCCTGCAGGAATTGATCGAGCAGGTAACCATTGGCCCCATGGATTTCCACGCCGTCAAAGCCAGCCTGTTTCGCGTTCTCGGCTCCTTTGCGGAAGGCCTCAACGATGCCTGGGATTTCGGACGCCGCAAGCGCGCGCGGCGTCACATAATCGGTAACTGGACGCACCAGGCTTACATGGCCTGCAGGCCGGATCGCGCTGGGAGCAACCGGAAGTTTACCCTCCAGAAAGCGCGGGTCTGAGATGCGGCCCACATGCCAGAGTTGTGCAAAAATGCGGCCCCCGGCCTGGTGCACTGCCTTCGTCACGAGTTTCCAGGCTTCGATTTGGTCTGGCAACCAAATCCCTGGCACATTCGCATAGCCAACGCCTTGCGGTAAAACCGGGATACCTTCGGAGATGATCAGGCCTGCACCGGCGCGCTGTGTGTAGTATTCAACCATGAGTTGCGTCGGGATGTGCTCTGGTGTGCCACGCAAGCGAGTAAGCGGAGCCATGATAACCCGATTCGGCAGGTGAATCTCGCCAATTTGAATGGGGTCTAACAGAGATACCATGACGATAAGTCCTTCCGGAAAAGCGTTCTGTTACTTTGGATGTTTCTGACGGATAGACGATGGCAATCCTGAATTTCCATGGGGTATGCAGAGCGTGCAGGTCGGAGACAATTAGCCTGCAATGATTGACTCTGTGATTGAACTACTCGCCGGACGAATCATCTGGTCCCTTTTGCTCATTCTGTTTGTCTTCAGGGTCTGAGAACCGCAGCGATCAATACTGCGAGTCCGTTCCATGCAATTTGCACCCCAATGCAGAGCAAAATGAACGCAACGACCCGCAGAATGCCATGCGCAGTAGACGGAGGAATGATCTTGGTGATCCTTGGAGCATACGCGTAGCAGAAATAGACGAGCACACTGAGAACGACCACAGCAAGAAATACGCCAACATGGGCCAGAACATCTCTCGAAATATCGCGATTCGAGATGTGAGCGGTGAGTGTCAGGAGCGCGACAAGCGTGCCAGGGCCGGAGGTCACGGGAAATGTGAACGGGTAGAAGGCTCCCTGCTCAAGATACCGTGCCCGTGTTTCGTCTCGTACCTCGCTCTCCTCCTCCTTGTTCTTAATGATCGCGCGTGCGTCTCTCTCGTTCAATACAGACCATCCCATCGCCGCTATCACAATGCCACCGGAGAGTTGAACAATAGGCAAGGAAATTCCGAAGAAGTTGAGAATGGCCGCGCCCAGAAGTTCAATGATGGCCAGAAAGATGATGTTATTGATGGCAATCTTGCGCGCCAGAGACCGATAAACGGCTGGTGGCGCTTCGCCGGCGAGCCCAAGGAATACGAGAGCCGACCCGAGCGGATTAATCAGCGGCAAGAGCACACTGAAGGCAATAAGAAACGACTTCCAAAGGAGCAAGAGCAGTCCCCTTACTTGTGGCCTCAGCCCTTCGGCACGCAGCGGGAGTTCCCCTTCCCAGACTCGTCTCCCGCAGAGCTGTCCGATCTAGACGCCAATTTCGTGCAAGGCTCGAAAAGCCTCCAACAAAACGCTGGGATTGAATTGTCCCTTGTATACAGGGGGCGCCTTGCGCTCCAAGCCAAGCAAAGAGTAGACAGCCATCTGCGCGGAGCGAATGGAGTATTCGACTGTGAACACCACATCGTCCGGGATTTCGCAATACTGCCCAACGAAGGCCAGGTTCTTCGAACCCTCCGGTATAACCTGTGGGCGATCACCCTTGCTTCGAGGAAGAAACTGGCTGGTGATGAAGGGCATCATGCAAGGAATGCAGGCGCAGGCATCGAGAATCATGGCGCCATGCTCCTGGAGGCGCAAATGGCCGACAATCTCCGTCATGATTTCGCGTCCCGTGCATGCCGACATGGGCTTCTTCACGAAATTGCCCGGTATATCGACGAACAGTCCATAACCCCAGAAAACCTGCACTCCCTCTGGCTGGCCGATGAAATGTGGCTGGTGGGGCAACACGATTGAAGCCAGCCAACTGGACTTCGGAAAGGTAATGAGCCCACCCTCTCCGGGGACGTTGCCCGTCAAATCGCGGACAAGTTTGAAGAACGTGGGGCTATGCAGTGTGGTCGTAAAGGACATCCACTTCGATTGCTCAACGTGATCGGCAAAGTTCGAAGGATGCCCGAACAGCGTCTGGCCGGCCGCGATCTTCTCCCAAAGTGTCCATGAACCGCCATCGGCTTTCCCCAACAGAGTGGCGGCCGAGTCCATTGAACCTAGACTCGAGCCCTCGGTCATCGACCCAAGAGTGACGATGACTCTGTCCTGCTCTGTAACGCCGATCTCCCTGACAGAACCACCCTCTTCGACGATGATCTTCTCGACGGCAAAACCGTCTTTGCTATGTGCGAATGCGAGGTCAGTTACGGTTGTTTTGAGCATGAACTTCACACCGCGCTCTTCGAGCCATTTGTGAAGCGGACGGACCATCGAATCGTACTGGTTATATACAGTACGCATAATGCCGGTAAGCGTATTGAAACCGGAAACCATGTGTGTGAAGCGGACCAGATAGCGTTTGAACTCGACCGCACTATGCCAGGGCTGAAAAGCGAACGTAGTACACCACATGTGCCAGAAGTCTGACTCAAAGAACCCCGGGTCAAACTGGTCGGAGATCGTGGTCCGTCCAAGAAACTGCTCCGGTTCGATCGCCAGGCGCTCGAGGTTGAGAATGTCCTTCTCGCTCAAACCAAAATTCGGAGCGTCTACCCTGTGGCCATCCCGAAACAGCCGCGCTTTGGAGGCGGTCTTCATCGTCTCGTTCCAGTCAAATATCTCCTGCGTCACCGTCCTGGTTCCATCCAGAGTCGGGATCGATGAGAATAGGTCGTAGGTGCACAGATACTTGCTCTCAATCATGCGGCCGCCGCGCATCACATAGCCGTCAGTCGCGTTTCCAGCCGCGTCAAGACTGCCACCGATCCGGGAGAACTCCTCCAGGATCGTGATTGTGTGTCCTTGCACATCTCCGTCGCGAATGAGGAAAACTGCAGCGGCAAGAGAAGCGATGCCGCCGCCCACAAGATATGTTGCCGCGCTATTATCAGGTCGTTTCACAGAGATCAATTCGCACTTTCTCATTGCCCATTCAATCTTGAGGTGCTTGCGCCAAGGGCCTCTGCACGTGAGGGCTGCGGGCGCCAAATGCGATTGTCAATCGGCAATGCCGGGATGACTGTATCCAATTGAACAGATAGCGAAGCGTCCCGAATCGGAGAATCATGCTGAGCGCGCAGGAAAGGCTTCGTCATTCAGCGAAGACCTTCAACGATCGCCTATGGCGGCCAGAGAAAAGGCCATTAACCGCGCTCAGACTCCGCCCTCGCGGCAATCCGCGGCCCGCCTCATCGATTTGAAGAAACCGGGAGAAAGCAATGCCGACAACCAACTCAGTTGTCGCCGTATACGACTCTCACGAGCAGGCGGAACGCGCCGTTAAGGCGCTCCACTGGGCCGGGATCGATATGAAGAGCCTCTCGATCGCGGCCAGAGGCACACACTGATGAACATGTCGTCGGCTACTACAACGCCGGTGATCGGATGAAGTACTGGGGCAAGGTGGGAGCATTATGCACACATTTCCGCCAGCCTGATTCTCTTTTAGCAATTCCGGATCGGAATAGGACGAAATCAACATGATTCCAGGATTCAACGCAGAAAGCTCTCAGCCCTTCGCTGTGCGCAACAAGCAAGACGCTCAGCACAACATTCCGAACCCAAGACTTGCCGCCGACGGATTTAACATCTGGTGGCAGAAGACCTTTGCACAGCACACAGCTATGGCCGCGGAAGCGTCCACCCTGATGCCTCGCCGAGTTAGTTCGGCCGGGCAGGCGTGCAGCGGGCAAATCCATTGACAACGTTCGTGATGGAGCAGTGCTCAACATACGCACCACTCAGCGGGCTGGACACAGAGAATGGAATATTCCAGCCTTTTCAGAATTTATCCCCAAAAGAGCACAGGCCGGGAGAATCAGGATGCAGGCTGCCATATTCGATGGAAAAGCGGTAGCGCCGGGAAGGTATCTCAGCATCGAGGAGGTTCCGCGACCGCAGGCCACGCCAGGTCACGTACTATTGCGCGTGGTCGCTTGTGGGGTATGCCGGACAGATTTGCATATCGTCGAAGGAGACCTGTCTCCGCTTCGGCGGCGATTGATACCTGGCCACCAGATTGTCGGAGAAATCGTTGAAGGGGCTACTGACCAGCTACCGGTTGGACTGCGGGTCGGCGTTTCGTGGATGGGCGGCACGGACGGCACATGCTTTTACTGCAAGCATGGGATGGAGAATCTCTGTGATCAACCAACCTTCACCGGATATTCGGTAGATGGCGGCTACGCGGAGTACGCGCTGGCGCGGGCGGACTTTATCTATCCACTACCGGATGAACTCGACGCTACGCAGGTTGCCCCGCTGCTCTGCGCGGGGATCATCGGATTTCGGAGCCTGCGTGTCGCCGGTGTCCAGCCGGGCGAGAGGGTTGGACTGTTTGGTTTTGGAAGCTCCGCAACGCTTGCAATTCCCATCCTGCAACATTGGGGATGTGAGACGTATGTTGTGACGCGCGGAGAAGCGCATCGCGCAAGGGCGAATAGACTTGGTGCAACGTGGGTTGGGAACGAAGACGCAAAGCCACCCGTGGAGTTGGATCGTGCGATCACGTTTGCACCGGCGGGCAAGGTGGTGGTGGATGCGCTCTCCAGTCTGCGGAAAGGGGGCGTGGTTGCCATCAACGCAATCCATCTTGACCAGATGCCGGGGTTCGATTACGACAAACTGCTTTGGGGGGAACGGCAAATCCGGAGCGTCGCTAACATGACACGAGCGGACGCGCGGGACTTCCTGATGCTGGCGCGGGATCTAAAGATCCAGCCTCGGGTCACAGTTTTCGGTCTCCATGCAGCCAACGATGCTCTCTTGGCCGTCAAAGAGGAAACCGAGAATGGGTCTGCGGTGATTGTTCCGTAACTGGGTGGCTGTTTAGACCCAGAGCAAATCTGCTCAGTTTCCCAGTTTCTGTCAGCCCACAATCACCTTGGCCTCGCTGAAACGCTCTCATCGTGGCAATGACTTCGCTGGTTTTCATGGCCGGTGTTTATCCGTTTTGAAGAGAGGGAATCTGAATGGCATACGAAAGCGTAAATCCGTATAACGGGAATAGCGTCAGGACGTTTCCAGAGTTGACCAACGAGCAACTCGAAAAGAAGATTGCAACCGCTGCTGCCTGTTACGAGACCTGGAAGCAGACCCCCTTTTCCAAGCGTGCGCTAATCGTTTCCAGAGCCGGAGAGCTGATGCGGACAAATGTGGACAGGTTCGCCACGCTCGCCACTCTTGAGATGGGGAAACTGATCAATGAAGCGCGTGGAGAGGTGACCTTCAGCGCGAACATTCTTGCCTATTACGCCAAAAATGCGGAGCGCTTCCTTGCCCCTGTAAAGCTAGATCCAATGCACGGCGAAGCCCACATGGAGTCCGCCCCCATCGGCGTGATCTTCTGCATCGAACCATGGAATTTTCCCTTCTATCAGTTGGCCCGCGTTGCCGGCCCTCACCTGATGGCGGGCAATACCCTGGTGGTGAAACACGCTAGCTGTGTGCCGCAGTGCGGCATTGAGTTTGAAAAGCTCTGGATTGACGCAGGCGCTCCCGAGGGCCTGTTTACCAATCTCCTCATCTCGCATGAGCAATCCAATCGGATCATCGACGATCCGCGCATCAGAGGGGTGGCACTGACCGGCAGTTTGGCCGCTGGGCAAATCGTCTCGGCAAGGGCAGGAAAGAACCTCAAGGTGTCCTCAATGGAACTGGGCGGAAGCGACGCCTTCATCGTGCTCGAAGACGCCGATCTTGAGAAGACGATTCCATGGGCGGTTTGGGGTCGAATGTATAACGACGGTCAGACGTGTTGCGCAGCCAAGCGCTTCATCGTCGTCGATGAGATTGCCGATCAGTTCCTTGCAAGGTTCAAGACGGCGTTAGGCGCTCTGGAGCCAGGCGATCCGATGGACGAGAAGACCACGCACGGCCCGCTTTCAACAGAAGCCGCGTTGCTGCAACTGGTCAAGCAGGTCGAGCTCGCAGTCGCCAAAGGAGCAAAGGTTGTGCTCGGCGGCAAGCGCATGCAACGTGCAGGGTCCTTTATGGAAACGACCATCCTCACCGATGTCACGCCCCACAACCCCGCCTTTCGCGATGAGTTCTTTGGCCCTGTCGCCATGTTCTTCCGCGTAAAAGACGAGGCGGCTGCGATTGCGCTGGCGAACGACTCCGACTTCGGCCTGGGCGGTTCGGTATTTACCAAGGACATCGAGCGCGGAAAGCGCGTCGCCTCTCAAGTGAATACCGGCATGATGTTTATCAACAATATGGACTGGGCGGATGCTGAACTGCCGTTCGGCGGCATCAAGGACTCGGGCTATGGACGCGAGCTGGGCAATATGGGCATTCAGGCGTTTGTAAACAAGAAGCTGGTGCGTACACACGACATGGCTGCACCGATGGTTTAAAAACTTGTTGAGATAGGTACCGTTCTGCGACAGGGCGGGAGACGTGAGCTTAAGTCAATGTAATGAGTCATCAAGGAGCACCATGCCGGATGTTCATCGTTTTCCTTCCATCCCGACAAACATTCTTGTGCCTATCGACTTTAGCCCGTCTTCTCAATCGGCTTTGGACGCAGCCTGCGATCTAGCTGAACATTTTCAGGCCAGTCTTGTGCTGGTCAACGTCGTACGCTGCCTTTCATCTTTCGCTCTTACGTATGCCATTCCCGACGACGCTCTCCGGCGGAAGATGGGGGCGCACGCTGAGCGCCTTCTAGCCAAGTGCAGTCAGCCCTTACGGCGAGAGGCGTCACCTCAAGTTATAGCTTCGAATTCGGCAATGACGTTTCCGGAGCCATTATCGATGTTGCAGAACGTGAACATGGCGACATGGTCGCGATCTCCACTCAAGGCATCTCCGGTTGGCATCCGCTCGTCTTTGGCTCGATCGCCGAGAAGATCGTGAAGCTTGTGCAATGCCCACTCTTACGTCTCCACTCAGCCAATCCCGACACGCATTCAAAGAGCCCTTCAAACCGCTCAATAAAATGGCGGTAGCGAAATCAACGGTACAGGTGGCCAATGGTTAGTTCTACTAGCTTTACCGCACCGGCATCAAACAGGCAGGTCGTGCAACCGGCTCAGGATAGCGCCCCAACTGGCCTCACAAACGAAGAAGCACGCACCCGTCTTGCTAAAGACGGTCCCAACGCAATGCCGGACACGTCAGCTCATCCACTGCGCAATGCATTGGCTAAATTCTGGGCGCCGGTACCATGGCTGCTTGAAGCGTCCATTGTGCTTGAGACTGTCCTGCATAAGTATTACGAAGCTGGTGTCATAGCAGCTCTGCTCCTTTTCAACGCGGCCCTTGCCTACCTCCAGGAGAGTCGCGCTCAGGCCACACTTGCTGCTCTCAAATCCCGTCTGGCGCTCAACGCCGCGGTGCAGCGAGACGGCGAATGGAAGATAGTACCCGCGGCGGAATTGGTATGCGGCGACCTGATAAAGCTGTCGCTTGGCGGCGTGGTGGCGGCTGATGTGCACCTGACTGGTGGATCCGTTGAGCTCGACCAGTCGATGCTTACAGGCGAATCTCTTCCCATTGACGCAGGCGCCGGCACAGACACGTTTGCAGGGGCTCTGGTGCGGCGAGGCGAGGCCACTGCCATCGTAACGGCGACGGGGACGCGCACCAAATTCGGCCGCACGGCGGAACTCGTTCGGTCCGCACACGTAGTGAGCACACAGCAAAAGGCCGTTCTCAGGATTATCCGCAACCTGGCGGTCTTCAATTGCCTCATCATCGTTGCCATGGGGGCCTACGCGTATCACCATGCGATGCCCGCCAGCGAGATGATTCCGTTGTTGCTGACCTCAGTCCTTGCCATCATCCCAGTCGCATTACCGGCAACGTTCACACTGGCTGCCGCGATTGGAGCTCGTGCTCTGGCCAAGCTGGGGGTATTGCCAACTCGGCTTTCCGCCGTGGACGAAGCCGCATCGATCGATGTGTTGTGCTCAGACAAGACCGGAACTCTGACCCGCAATGAACTAACCGTAACAAGCGTTCGCCCACTGCCTGGATTCGACGAAGCGCACGTTCTGGGGATGGCGGCACTGGCGAGTTCCGAAGGGGGCCAGGACCCTGTCGATGCGGCCATTCGACTTGCCGCGTCGCAGAAGACAGCCACTGGCTTGCCAAAGCTGACCGTTTTTGTTCCCTTCGATCCGGTTAAGAAAACCTCGGAAGCCACCGCGACCGGTCCAGAGGGTAGATCCGAGCGAATCATCAAGGGCGCGTTCACTGCGGTTGTTGCCCTCACTGCGCCCTCTCCCGCCGCGTCCGCTATCGCCGATGAACTCGAGAAGCAAGGCTTTCGAGTTTTGGCAGTAGCTGCGGGACCGGCAACATCCAACCAGATCATTGGATTGATTGCCCTCAGCGATCCGCCGCGGACCGACTCTATCTCTCTTATCTCGGAGTTGAATGGTCTGGGCGTGCGAACAGTCATGGTGACAGGAGATGCTCCGGCCACAGCCGCAATCGTCGCGCGCGCGGTGGGATTGCAGGGAGCAGTTTGCCCGGCCGGCAAATTACCGGACGGCCTTCAACCGCAAGACTTCTCGGTCTTTGCAGGCGTGCTTCCAGAAGGAAAATTTGACCTCGTCAAAGCGTTCCAGAAGAGCGGACATACAGTTGGGATGTGTGGCGACGGCGCCAATGACGCGCCTGCGCTGCGCCAGGCACAGATTGGCATTGCGGTTTCGACCGCAACCGACGTAGCCAAATCGGCCGCCGGCGTTGTTCTAACCGAAGCTGGGCTGGGCGGCATTGTGGCAGCTGTAAAAGAAGGCAGAGTCACTTTCCAACGCATTCTCACCTACACGCTCAACTCGGTTCAGAAGAAGGTATTGCAGGCGCTCTTGCTGGCGGTTGGCCTGCTCATGACGGGACACGCGGTGCTGACTCCGATGCTGATGGTCATTGTGATGATCACCGGCGACTTTCTTGCCATGTCGCTGACCACTGACCGAGTGCGGCCATCAAAGATGCCTAACTCCTGGCAAATCGGAAGAATCACGAGCGCAGGGGTCCTACTGGGACTCTGCTTCCTTGCGTTCTCCACGGCAATCCTGGCAGTGGGCAAATTTCGGTTGCATCTCGGCATCGAGGCGCTTCAAACGCTGACCGTGGTCAGTATTGTGTTTGGGAGCCAGGCCACGACTTACGTCATCCGCGGACGCCAGCATCTCTGGGGTCTGCGCCCCAGCACTTTGCTCGTACTCTCTTCCATTGCCGACGTTCTAATCATTTCGCTGCTCGCAGCCTTTGGAATCGCGATGGCTCCGCTACCCATCGCAGTCATCGCAAGCGTGTTTGCTGCCGCAGCCGCTTTTGGTGCGATTCTGGATCTGGTCAAGATCCCAGTCTTTCGCCGCCTCCGCATTTCCTGAACAAGGTGCATCAGGACTCTACCAGCATTCGGCAAACAGAGTTGAAGGGATAAGCTTGAAGATCGCATTTCTCCATACGCAGAACTTCTTCACATCTGAGCTTCTGCAGAGGTTTCGCACTACGCACCCGCGTTGCCAAGCTGGAGCCGTCCCGTCTGGCGAAGGAAGATACTCTATGCAGGGAATCGATGACACGCGCCGAGCGCGCCTGGCTGACCGCTACGATTTCGACTACATCGGCTTGGAATCATTCGATTTTCGCGGTCCGCGATCCGATGCCAAAATTGGCCATGCTCGATGGACCCTCCGCGACCGTTTCTCACATGTTTCTTGGTACAAAGGCCGCCATGCACTCCGCCATCCCCAACCCCCAATCGAATCACGGCGCCAGCGGGACAGTAATACCATTTTGGATGTAACGGCGGAAGATGACGCGCTTTCTTTGCTCGATGCATCAGGAAAACCGGAGGAAGCGCGTGCATGGCGAGCGCAAGGTATTTCAGTGCTGCATCAAGTCTTCAAGCTGATGCAAAGAGGCCGCCATCGCGGTGCCGTCTCCCCTCTCGAGACTTTGAAACAGAGCCATCCAGGATGCGCGGCCGGTCTCGAAGGCTGGCGCAGAGTCGAGAAAGTGGAGTGTGCCGGCAAATTCCCAACCTGTCTTTTGTAACTGTGCGGATTTTGGCGACAGCGCAATTGCGAATTGTTGCGCAGCGGCCTTTTGTCCCGCGCCCCACTGACAGGTCAGCAGCATGGAGTCACGAATCAGCTTCGCTGGGGCAGAAAAGGCTGCATCGTCTACCGTCGCCGCCTGCTTCTCACACTCTTCAAAGCGGCCGGTGGTAAGGTCCTCTTCCACCAGGCTCAGCCTGGCAATCGGCGAATCATCCAGCTTGATCCAGCGCTCGGTCAACTCATACGCCTGGTCGTAGCGGTAGAAGTTGTCGTGGTAAATGGATGCCAGAGTTTGAAGGGTCTCGACGCTGTCGGGAGCAGCTTCAAGGCATGACTCGAAGGCCTTGGCCGCACCAGCAAAGTCTCCCTCATTCACCAAGGCATTGCCCAGATTGTTCTGTGTGATTGCCCAGTCCTGGGGCGGGTCAGCCCTAGTGTAGACCTCAAGCGCAGCTTTGTAGGCGTCGACTGCCTGGGCCAACAATTCCTTCGCCTGTGCCCCGGTGCTGCGCTGAGCCTGATCGCGCAATGCGAGCCCCAAATTGTTTTGGGTCACTGCCCAGTCCTGGGGCAGGTCTGATTTGGTTCGGACTTCAAGAGCCGCCCTGAATGCGAGCACCGCCTGGGACAACAAATCCTTAGCCTGTTCTCCGTTGCTGCGAACTCCCTGATCCCATAAAGCGATACCCAGATTATTCTGCGTTGCTGCCCAGACTTGTGGCAGGTCCCCTTTGGTACGAACCTCCAGCACCGCCCGATAGGCTTCGACAGCCTGGGCCAACAATTCGGTGGCCTGCGCCCCGCTGCTGCGCACTCCTTGATCCGTCAAGGCGGTTGCCAGATTGTTTTGTGTCGTTGCCCAAACCTGGGGCAGCTCCGCCTTGGTTTGCACTTCGAGTGCTGCTCGGAATGCTTTCACGGCCATGGCAAGGGCAGTGATGGCATGGGGCTGGGTGCTGCGCTCTGCCGCATCGACAAGAACGATCCCCAGAGAGTTTTGTGTCGACGCCCAGGCTTGGGGCAAGTTGGCCTTGCTGCGCACTTCCAGGGCCGCGAGGTAAGCCTGGACGGCCTGGATAAGCAACTCCTTTACCTGTGGCCCGGTGCTGCTCTCACCCTGATCCCTCAGAGCATTGCCCAGATTGCTCTGTGTCATTGCCCAGCCCTGGGGCAGGTCAGCCTTGGTATAAACCCCCAGCGCCGCCCGGTAGGCTTCGACTGCCTGGGCCAACAATTTCGTCGCCTCCGCCCCGCTGCTCCGCTTCCCCTGATCCCCGAGAGCGATTCCCAGATTGCTCTGTGTCGCTGCCCAGCCCTGGGGCAGGTCCGCCTTGGTTCGCACCTCCAGCGCCGCCCGGTAAGCTCGCACCGCCTGGGCGAACAGATCCGTTGCATGCGTCCCTGTGCCCCGCTCTCCCTGCCCCAAGAGAGCGTTGCCGAGGTTGTTTTGCGTCCTGGCCCATTGCTTGGGCTGATCCGCTTTGGTATAGGTTTCCAGCGCCGCCCGGTAGGCCTGGACTCCCTGTGCCAACAGATCCGTAGCCTGGGGCCCGCTGCTGCGTTCCCCTTGTCCGATGAGAGCGCTTCCCAGGTCGGTCTCGGTCATCGCCCAGTCCTGGCGCTCTGCCGGTGCGGACCTCTCCTGCAGCAATCCCCGATAGTCCCCGATCGATTGAGTCAATAGCGCCGAACTGTTGCCTGCTTCGCCAGATTCGCCCTCATCGCGACGCGCGTTGGCTAAACGGAGCACTGTTTCCAGCCATATGCTGCGATAGGCCGCGTCTTCCGGAGACATGCGATGTTGATCGGCAGTTACATCACGAATGCCTTCGAGAACCTGTGTTGCCTGGTGATACTGGAGGTTCATCCGGTACGCGTTGGCACTCTGATACTCGCTATCGACGGCTCCCTGAAACTCTCTCCTCTCTTCCTCATGCTTTCTCTGCTGATTTTCCTTGAAAGCGCTCAACCGGTCTTTGCCGACCTCGTCGAACATTGGAGCGGCAGTGCCGTAGTGCTTGAGCGCCAATTCAGCCAGAGCTTTCTGCTCTGCTGTGGCCCGTTCCTTGCGCTGCTGAATTCCCTCGGCCCATTTTTGAACCTGCTTATCGACATCTGCGATTTCAAAGCCGTTGGCTCTGGCCCACTCTGTCATTGCTGCCGCCAGGTCGTCCGGATTCTGACTTCGAGCCGAAGCCAGCTCTTCCTTCAGCGCTCGAATCTCCTGGTTCTTTGCGCGGTTTTGGATGGACATGCGTTGCAGCATCGCTTCGATTTGGGGCGGCCCGAGCAAGAGGAAGGACCCTTTGGGAAGCAGACGGATCGTCTCGGTGATCGGCAGGCCATTTAGTTGGCCGTCTGCCGGTTCGTAGACAACCAGGTCATTGACGCCGGTGATTTCAATGCGCAGATCGCCCCGTTGGGCCGCTTCGGGAGAGACGAGCAGCAGTGCCTGGCCCAATCGATTGGTGGCATCGCGGGCATCGACCACTTTTTCTGTTCCGGCAATGAAGCTAAGCGATACACGCACTCCCGGGACAGGCTGGGACGGATCAGTGTGGGCGTCGACGACTACAACTGTCAGTTCCCGTTGAGGCGGGTTTTGTGGAGGCGCGGGCCAGGCCGCGAAAGCGCTGAGAGAGAATGCAAGCGAGATGATAAGGAGTTTCGACAAACTGAGCCCCTTCAACGCCGGACGGGCGGGGAAACATTCGAGAGGATTCCAAGCTGTGCCCTTCCATCATAGGCGGTAGCAACGGCACAGAGCAGAATCGCCGTCAGGCTCAGAAATTTCTTCACTTTCTTCTCCTACTCGCAGGTTGTCTTGTTTGCCCGGTGGGCACTCATCTGCCCATTTGCATGCGCGATGCTACCGGCCTTGCCGGCCGAATGTAGATCAATATGAAACAGTGAGTCTTGACTCCAATGTGGGAAGACACTAACCCATTTAACTCCGAGTCGCACAGGCTTCCTGTTTCAAGCCTTCAATGCTGGATGGGTTGACGCTATCCAACTTTCAACCAAGCTCAGAAACGCCTTGGCATGTAACAGCAGTTCGTCCGCTTCGGTGGTAGTGGCAATCGTCGCGCCGGTGTAATCAATCCCGTTTCGCTTGCGGCGGCAGGCATCGAAGTAGTCGGCCAGGTGTTCGGCGGGCTTACCGAGCGCCAGTTTGGCCCCCTCGAAGGTCAGCCGATGATGCCCTGGCACACTGGCGATGCGGTACCTTTCTACGTCGCTCGACAAAGGCGAAGCTATAGCCGCGAGCCGCTGCGTTGGCCGAATATCCCAGACTATGCAAAATATGCGATTCTATCGTATATTTTGCATATGTGGATTACGCGCGCTGTTGAATCCCGGCTGCAACGCTCCCCAGTTTGGACGCCAGTTGAAGAGAACATCGCGGTAGACTCGGCGGAGTGAACACAGGTCGGGGGGGTGTTGTGCAGCTCGATCATGTCGCCAATGGCATCTACACGATCTTCCCTGAAAATGCCTCCTCAAGAGCCGAGAACTGGCGACCTTGCTGCTGACCGTCTCGTCGCGACGCTCTTCCCAGCCAGGATCTGTAGCGACCCAAGGTTTCTCCGGATCAGTTGCGCCAGATGGGCCTTGGTGTAATTCAACCCACACCTTTTCAGACAGCCTGGAGAGGATTGGTTCAAGAAGGCCAGAACCTGATTGACGAAGATCAATTGGAGGAGTGGTCCGATGGCCTGCTGTCATCGGTTGGTCCGAACCTAAATCGAACGAGAGCCAAGGGCGCTAAGCAGCCATCGCTCTTACCTCTGATCAGACGTGCGCAACGGAAAATTGCGCCGGCCAATACCGGCGCAGTTCCGCGGGTGAAAGTTGCAGGTTCACTATGTCAGCGGAGTTCTCCCGCGCCAACGCGGTGAAGGCACGCTGCATTTCTTCTTCGCCCACGTGTAGCTCCTGGAGGAACTCATCCAGCGCGGCTCGGTCGGCCAGCCGGCGCGGTTCCAGCGCACCTCCCCGGCTGGCATATGGCGCGAACATCACTTGGCAGGGTCCAGTCGCGCTGCTGCCGGCGGATGCGATCATCAATACCCCCTCGACGGGTCTGGGGACCATGCCGAGTATCTTTAGAATGGCTAGCACCGAGGAAAGACGGATATCCTGCTCAGCCTCAAATCTGACCACCGTGGGCAGGCTTACGCTTGCAGCGGCAGCCAGTCTGCGTTGCGTCAGTTTCATCTCATGGCGCCGACGCTTTGCAGATGCTACGATTTCCGGCCAGTCGAGCTGGTTATCTGTTTGAAGGTTCCGTTCCATCGTTTCCTCATGTAGTCCGCGAGTTGGTTCTTGAGCGTTCGCGAGCCGTACGTAGCCTCTCGAACGGCATCCTGGGCAGTCTCAATCCGTCTGCCAAGATCTTGCGTCGCCTCACGCAGAGCCGCGTTCCTCATTCCAAAGGTATTGGCCAGCGCAGTCAGATGCGGTTGCCCGATACCTGCCAAACTGGTTGGATTGGTCCCCGGTCCCAGCTGCAATGCCATTCCGGTTCGGCCGTACTCGGGATACAGTGCGGCAGCCAACACATCGTAAAAGGGGGCCAGGCGCAGCTCCTCCCCAAAATAGAGCAAGCCGAAATTCTTCAGGTGCGCGTCGTTGTTGCCCAGTAGAATTGAGACGAGAATCCGCCGAAAGAGCCGGTCGACATCGAGTAAGGAGCAGCGGGGATTCCGGCGCAGCACAGCGGCCATATCGGCGTACTTCCCTGTGTACTTGTCTTCACTGAGATGCCCCAGGATCTGGTTAAATTCCTCGAAGTGCCGCTTTAAGATTGCCCCTCCTTCATTCGGACGATCGAAACGGCGGATTAACAGGCACTCCTCTGCGATGCCCTTGACCGCCGCAATCTGCATCTCGGCGACTTCGTCATCTGCCAGCAGAATGCGCGCGGCCAAAGTCGATAGCTGTTCCAGTTGGATGATCTCCCGAAGGTTGCCGCTTGGCAGCTTGGCAATATGTGTGCTCAGCTCGCCTGCTTGTGCCGGTCGGAACCCGGATTCGGTTTGAACCGCAAGCAACTTGGCTTGAACTCCGGAGATAGAAGCACGGCTTGTGATCGAAGCAATATCCTCGGCGGACTCAGGCATCTCACCCGCCGCGAGCCGGGGCTTGGGATCGCGCACTGTGACCGCCCCAATGCAATCTCCGCCAAACGCCAGCAGCCGCGCGAAACGGTCTTCAACCGGAACACCCAGCCAGCGACCCTGGACCGCAGCTTGCCGCCCCTCGGCCAGCAGATTATCGAAAAACGGATGTAGTCTGCCTGGATATACGTGGGCCTCGGTCTGCGGCGGCAGCGAGATCGCAATGGCCTCAGGCTTTCGCAGAAACTCGCCGTCGTAGGCAAACGAGCAGCGGTCTCCCGGCTCCTGCCGGAGCAGACCGGCGAATCGATCATGATAGTAGACGTGCCCGTAAAGGAACTCAGCCATGATTCATCTTTCTTGATCCAAAAGGTCTCAAGAATCGAGAGTCACCTTTCATTGATCTATTCTACCTCTAATCCCAGCACAGATCAATTTAACTTGATCTCTTTATGAACCTAAGCCGTAATCAATTAAAATTGATCATAAATAACCTGCGCTTCAGGTCTGATAAGGAATAATTGATCACGCCAGCTCTGACTATGCCCCGCTGACTCTTAAACTTTATGTTTGCGAACAAGCCCTTTAGCACATTCACGGCAACAGTTTGAGCTCGGAACTTCCGCCGCCCTGCTTGAAGACAATCAGGTCCACCGCACACGAATCTCCCTTTTGTAAATCCAATAACCTGAGCCACTTGCAAAACTCTCAAGGATCGCTGTTGATTCTGGCATGAGGAGGGATTTTGGTCGTTCTACGTTAGCTGGGGATGCGCCGCAACTCCGTTTGGTCGATATTTGAATACGGCCGACATGAGGATTCCGATTTTCGGATACGCCGCGACTATGAATCCGGTCTTGATCCAGGCTTTAACTTTCCTCAGAGCCTCTACGTGATGAGTCTCAGGATCTGATCGGCGCCCAGCGCGAGGATGCCGAACATCGGATGGCACATCACCTTGGCGTTGCCTCGCATGTCGTACTCCCGCAACATAGTTGGCAACCGCAGTGCCTTCAGGTGATGCTCCAGCAACAACTGCGGGGTATACGGAGTGGGCATGTCCGGCTGGTTATTCATAGCGCTGCCTCCGCATCCGGGTGCCGGGTGCGGCGTGGCTGCAGGCAGGCAAGGCAGCAGCACCATGTAATCGGCGGCCTGCGTGGTCCGCACCCGGCCACGCAGCTACAACGACGAACGGCTGATCGTCTTTTGCGCGATCTGAAGAAGCACTTGCGCGGGCAGGAGGCGATTCTGATCTGGGATGGATTGCCTGTGCACAAGAGTCGGAAGATGAAGCAGTATCTGGAGAGCCAGCGTAGTTGGCTGCAGGTAGAGGCGCTGCCGGGTTATTCTCCCGACCTGAATCCGGTAGAGGACTTATGGGGCAACATCAAAGGTCAGGAATTGGCCAACCGCTGTGTTGCCGGACTTGGCGAGGCCGAGGACAGCGTGCGCAGCGGCATGGCGCGAGTGCGCCAATCCATGCTGCCGCTTTCTTTCCTGCACCACGCGGGGCTCTTTTTTTTGATCCATCGTGCCACTCTATTATGCGAGACTCAGTAAGTTCGATTTTGACCATCCTTTGGGAGGCTTGCGGCTTGATGATCCCAATTGTGAAGAGCCCAACGGTTCGGTAGCATCTGTCGAAAATAACAGTACAAGCCGACAGGCAAATGTCTCAGAGTCCATGCTCTTGCTTCCATCGAGGAAAACAATGACCCCTGTCCCGCTTGAAGCGGTGAGGTCGGAAACTCGGCCCCGGGCCGCCGTTGTCGTCGCTCACCCGGACGACGAGACACTCTGGTGCGGCGGCTACATACTGGCCCATCCGGAGTTTCTTTGGCGTGTCGTCACCTTATGCAGAGCACTGGATCCGGACCGAGCGCCAAAGTTCCGCCAAGTCTTGCGGCAATTGGGCGCGGAGGGTGAGATGGCGGATATGGATGATGGCCCCGATCAGGTACCGCTACCGATCGTGCAGGTTGAGGAAACCATCGTACGAGTATTGTCTGGGGGCAGCTACAGACTGATTTTGACCCACGGCCCGATGGGCGAGTACACACGTCACCGCCGGCATGAGGAGTGCTGCCAAAGCGTGGTTGAACTTTGGCGTTCGGGCGTTATCGACACCGGGCGATTATGGATGTTCGCCTACGAAGATGGCGGGCGGGCGTACTTGCCTCGGGTTCGCGACGATGCTGATCGACGGGATATGTTGACAGACGATATCTGGCTCGAAAAGCGCAGATTGATTACAGATTTGTACGGGTATGGGCACGACAGTTGGGAAGCGCAGAGCACACCAAGAGAAGAAGGTTTCTGGTGTTTTGATTCAGCACAGGCAGCGGTAAAACGCACAGCATTCTGGGAGCAACAATCGTGAAAGTACTTGTGCTTACCGAATATCCGGCGCCGGCGGCCGGCTTGGCGCTGCAGGGCGAACTGTTATGCAGGGGCCTGCGTGAGATGGGCGTGGATGTCTACCCGGTGCATTTGGAATCGTCCCTGGAAAAGGAATGGTACTATCGCTGGTT
>Ga0255351_1000339_pt1 | contig 21909 bp, 18 predicted proteins | sample HBST25r2metaG_FD_186024 | JGI IMG/M metagenome (GOLD analysis project Ga0255351, IMG submission 186024) | Peat soil microbial communities from Stordalen Mire, Sweden - H.B.S.T-25.r2 | ecosystem: Environmental > Terrestrial > Soil > Wetlands > Peat | place: Sweden: Norrbotten County, Stordalen... | reverse complement strand
CAGGCAACCATCGGCAAGGGCCTTTTCATCAAGGGAGAGATCACCGGCTCAGAGTCGCTGTTTGTCGACGGCAAAGTCGAGGGCAGCATCACGCTTCCCGGCAACCGTGTGACCGTGGGCCGCAACGGCCAGGTCGCGGCCAACATCACCGCTCGCGAGATCGTCGTCCTGGGCAAGGTTCGCGGCAACGTCGCTGCCTCTGACCGCGTGGACATCCGCGCCGAGGGCGCCCTGACCGGCGATGTGGCCGCGGCTCGCATCAGCATCGAGGATGGCGCCTTCTTCAAAGGCGGCATCGACATCCGCAAGCCCGAAGCCAAGCTGGCCGGTTCCGCTGCGGCCCCTGCCGTCCCCGAGGTGCTCAAGCCGCTTCAGCCGTAGCTGAGTTTCAGGCCCCGCTCCAGCCGCAAGAGCCTCCGCATCGGCGGGGGCTTTTGTGTCTTTGGGCAGCCTGAGCGCGGGCGGCCTATCTGAGCGGGAAAGGGCGGGGTTCGGATGGTTCAAGCCGGAAACGACGTGAAAATGGAAATAAAATGAACTAGACATGAAATCTATGTGCAATCCTGTAATTGAAAGAAAACAAATTAGATGATAGATTATGACATGAAAATGAGTTTAAAATGAAGTTGGACATGAATCGGGAAACAAATGATTCGCTATGAGCTTCCAAAGCGCTGGATTCGTTACGATGCAAGCGCCGTTATGGCTGCGCTTGTTGAAGCCAAATCGGCGGTGCAATCTCTGACTGCTCTGCCCTATCAAAAGAGCTGGGTGGAGGCGCTGCAGGAACTGCAATTGAAGCGTGAAGTAGCCGGCACCAGCCGGATTGAGGGCGCGGAGTTTACGGAGCGGGAGCTTGAAGAGGCGGTCCGACCGGACGTTTCGCCGGAGGAACTCAGAACGCGATCGCAGCGGCAGGCGCGCGCGGCCATGCTGGCTTACCGCTGGATTGGAGAACTGACCGCCGACCGGCCGGTTTCCGCCGATCTTGTGCGCGAGATTCATCGTCGTTTGGTGACCGGATGCGATGAGGACCATTGCCCTCCCGGCGTACTTCGCGGGCGCGACTACAACGTGACCTTTGGCATTCCCCCGCACCGGGGCGCGGAGGGAGGACCGCTCTGCGAAGAGGCGTTTGCCGGACTTCTTCAGTCCACCCAGACTGAATTCCACGACCACGATCCGCTGGTGCAGGCAATGGCTTTGCACTATCACCTCGCTGCCATGCACCCCTTTCTCGATGGAAATGGGCGAACGGCGCGCGCCATGGAGGCACTTGTTCTTCGGCGTGCTGGACTGACCGACAGGGCCTTTGTCGCGATGTCGAACTACTACTACGACGAAAAGCCCGCGTACCTGCGCATTCTCAGCGAGGTCAGGCAGGGCGGCCACGATCTGACGCCCTTCCTGATCTTTGCCTTGAAAGGTGTTCGCATCCAGTGCGAACGGCTAACGGCGGAGATTCGCAAGCACATGCAGCGCGCCCTCTTCCGCGACACCATGTACAGCCTCTTCAACCGGCTGGAGACCAAACGCAAGCGAGTGATCGGGGAGCGGCAGATTGAAATTCTGAAGATTCTTCTTGATGAAGAACGCCTGCGGATATTTGACCTTTTTGTGCGCACAAAACCGCTGTACACCTTCATCAAGAATGAGAGTGGGGCACTCGTGCGCGATTTGACGCAATTGGAGAACCTGAAAGCAATTAATCTTCGGTGGAATCCATCGAACCGGGATGAGCAAATCGTCACAATCAACCTGGACTGGCCCCAAGAGATCGACGAAGGAGAATTTCTGCGACGGATGAAGGCAATGCCCCAAGGCAAGACGTTCAAATTCCTGTCCTGAGATCGCTTACCCCATCCCCAGCCGTTTCATCATCACCCTGGGCAACGCGGACCCGGTCTTTTCCAGGACCAATTTTACGATCACCACCCAAACCAGCGTCCCGGCCACCAGCAGCCCCAAGTCTATCCAGCGGGTTTGCGTAGCCATGTGCGAAGATCCCGGATTGCCCATGAGCCGGCTCAACATTCTGCCCAGCCCCCAGAGCACCACCCAGACTCCGCCGCCACTTGCCACCGAGGCCAGCAGGCAGCGGCCCAACTCGGCATAGTCCAGGCTGGCCAGCGAGACCATGCGCCGCTGGTGCAGCAGCAGGGCGATGGTTACGGTTTGAAGCGCGATTCCAATATCCGAAGCGATGGCCAGCCCCATCGCCCCATGCCAGTGGTAGAGCGCGTAATAGAGGGGCAGCGAAACCAGCGTCACTATCGTTCCCGCCACCATGGGAACAAGCATGTTCCCCGCGGCATAGAAGGCGCGCGCATAGATGGCCTGCGCCGACCACAGAAACAGAGAGATGGAAAAAATGGCAAAATAGGCGGCGCACTCCCGTGCATCGGCTGGAGAAAAGCGTCCGCCGGTAAACACCAGGTCAATCGCCGGCTGGCCCAGCGTCACCATGCCCGAGGCCGCCAGTAACCCCAGCGCAGTCACGCGCGAAACCGAGTCGGCAACGCCCGTAGCGAATTCGTAATAGCGCTGTTTACTCCACATGCTGGCGAAAAACGGCATGGTGGCTGCGCCCGCCGCCTGCGCCAGCATGGCCATGGGCGCGGTGAAAAGCTGTTTGGCATAGCTCATCAGCGAAACCGCGCCGCTGGTGGCCGAAGCAAAGTGCGCGATGATCCAGTTGTCGGCAGTGACCAGAGAAACGCCGATCATGAGGGGAAGCGACAGCCGCACCCATTCGCGAAAACCCTCGTCGCGCCAGTCCAGAATCGGCCGGTACCGCGTGCCCGCTCGCCGGGCGAACACCCAATTCAAGAGAAACGGCCCTAAGAACGCCCCAGCCACCGTGCCGATGGCGAGCGAAGAAACGCCGATGCGCCGCACCAGCAATACGCCGCCCACGATGGTGCCTAGGCCATAGATCAGCGGCGCCATTGCCTGCACGCTGAACTGTTTCCTGACCAGCAGAACCGCGCCAAAGACTCCCCCGGCAAAGAAGCACAACTGTGCGGGCAGCAAGATCCGCGTCAGGTGGACACACAGCGCGGCCTTTTGCGCATCGAATCCATAAAACCACGAGTGGATGTACCACGGCGCAAAGACCTCGGCCAGCAGGATGGCGCCGCCCAGCACCAGGCACATCGTGGTCACAATGACTGACAGCGACCGTTGCCCCTCCGCCTCGCGGCCGTTGTCGCGATAGCGCGTGAGAATGGTGACGAACGTGATGGAAGCCGCGCCGCCGACCAGGAAGTACGAAATCATATCCGGCAGCACAAAAGCGCCGTTCAGCGCGTCGGCTTCAACGCCCGCGCCGAAGAGCCAGACGATGTACTTGACCCGCACCAGCCCGATGATCCGGGAAAGAAACGTTGAGGCCATCAGCAGGATGGTTGCCGTGAACGCCGTATGCGCGTGCGATGGGCGCAGCAGGCCCAGGCCGCGTGCCCACCGCGATCGCGCGCGCCCCGATTGCGAGTCCCCCAAATTCGAGTCCAGGCTGGATTGAGTTGGTTCTGTTCCTGCCACTGGACTCGATTCTACCGGGGTTGTGCGCGGACGAAGCACTGCTGCGCGAAGTATCCTGTCCTCAGGAGGCACTGCATGAGGCGGACCTTTGGATTGGGATTGGCAATTTGGTTGGTCCTTGGGGCAGGCGCAGTTGCCCAGACCATTCATGGGCGCGAAGGCATCACGCTGCCGCCCCCGCCCGCCGTTGACGCTATTCCGGTTTCCGACGACTACTTCGGAACCAGGATTCCCGACAGCTACCGTTGGCTTGAAGACGCCCGGAGCCCTGAGACGCGGGCCTTCATCGATGCCCAGAATGCCTATACGGCGCGCTATCTGAAGCAGGCGCGCATACGTTCGCAAGTCGCGGACGATCTGGACGAGTTGGAGAATGTCTCCGAATGGCGTTTTCCCATCGAGCGCGCAGGCAGCTACTTCTTCAGAAAGCGTTTGGCCGGTGAACAGCAGTTCTCGATCTTTGTGCGGCGGGGCTGGACGGGGCCGGGCGGAACAGCCAAGGACGAGCGGCTGATCGATCCCGCCCAAATGGGCCGCGACCCGAACACCTCCGTACGCCTTGAGGATGTTTCCCGGGATGGGACATTGTTGGCCTATGCGGTGCAGCAGGGCGGAGCCGATGAGACCAGCATCCACGTGTTCAATGTGAAGACCGGCAAGACGATGGAAGACGAGCTGCCTACGGCGCGTTATTTTGGCGTTAATTTTGCGCCGGATGGAGCCAGCATTTACTACGCGCGCAATAACAAACAGGGAACACTGCTGTATCGGCATTTGTTGGGTACGCGGAATTCGAAGGACGCGCTGCTGTTTGGGCACGAGTTTCGCGGAGAGGAGCTGGCAGGCGACGATCTTTTTTCGGGTGTCGTCACGGACGATGGGCGCTACCTGGTGGTCACAATCAGGCGCGGGGTGCCGGCCCGGCGCGTGGATATTGTCTATCGCGACCTGACCAAGCCGGGGTCGACTTTTGAAGTGCTGGTTTGGGCAATGGATTCGAGGTTCGATGCGATCTACGCCAAGGGCGCGTGGTATGTGAAGACCGACTACAAAGCGCCCAAGGGGAGGATTCTGAAGGCCGATCCCGGCATCATGCCCGACGTGTGGAAGACGATTGTGCCGGAAGGGCAGGATGTGATCTCCGATTGGTCCATCGTGGGCGGAAAGATCTACGTGAACCGGCTCAAGGACGTGAAGACAGAGACGGCGGTCTACATGCTGGATGGAAGGCCTGCCGGCAAGATCGACTTCGACGGGATTGGATCGTCTTCGGTGGTTTGGGGCCGCACCGAGGATCGCTACGGCTTCGTCAGTTTTCAGTCGTTCATTGTGCCCCCAACCATCTACCGTCTGGATACGTTGACTGGAAAGCGAGATGTCTTTGCCCAGCCGAAGATCCCCTTCGACTCCAGCCAGTATGAGCTGACGCAGGTGTCTTTCAAGTCGAAGGATGGGACGCAGATCCCGATGTTCATTGCCGGCAAGAAGGGGTTGAAGCGCGACGGAACGGAACGGCTGCTGATGACCGGGTACGGCGGATTCAACGTGAGCATGGCGCCGTACTGGAGCCCGGACACGGCGTGGTGGCTGGAACAGGGCGGGTGGTTCGCCTTGCCCAACCTGCGCGGCGGCGGCGAGTATGGCGAGCACTGGCACGAGCAGGGAATGTTCGAGCGGAAACAGAATGTCTTCGACGACTTTTTTGGGGCTGCCAGGTATCTGATTGACAACAAGTACACATCGCCAGCGCATTTCGCCATCGAGGGCGCGTCGAACGGTGGGCTGTTGATGGGCGCGGCCATCACCCAGCGGCCGGAACTGTTTTCGGCCGTGCTGTGCGAATACCCGTTGCTGGACATGCTGCGCTTCCAGAAGTTTCTGGTGGGCTCGTATTGGACCACGGAGTACGGCTCGGCAAAGAACGAAAAGCAGTTCTTTTATCTACTCAAGTATTCGCCCTACCACAACGTCAAAAGCGGCACAGCCTATCCGGCCGTGATGTTCTTCACCGGCGACGGCGATACGCGCGTGGACCCGCTTCATGCGCGAAAAATGACTCCCCTTCTACAGTCCGCCTCATCGAGCGGCCGGCCCATCCTGCTCCATTACAGTGTTGCGGGAGGACACAGTGGGGGCATGGGCGTCGACCAGCAAGTCCAGGACGATGCCGACCGCCTGACCTTCCTGTGGACTGAAACGGCACAGCCGGTCCCCGGCAAGTAGCGCAATCGCTCTCGTGGAACAGGTACTTCGGAACACCGCTCTGGCGTAACCTCTTGCCGATGGGTTTCCCACCCGATAAGGGAGGAGCGAGACCTGAGCGAAGATGCAACCAGCAGAACTGGACACCGGAAGATGCGATCGTCAACACGAGGATGCACGGCTTGCTGCCCTCGTTTCGACGGGGATTCTCGATACTCCGCCCGAACCCAGTTACGATGCGATTACGCGGCTGGCCGCTGAATACTTCCGGGCCAATTCGGCGAGCATCGGCTTTGCCGACGAGAGCCGCGTCTGGATCAAGTCGCACTGGGGCCCGCACATTCGCGAGGTGCCGCGGAAGAATTCCATCTTCGATTTGGTGCTTGCAAACGATGGTCCGGTGATCGCTTCGGAGTTCTCCGAACTCTCTCTATCCGAAGAAAAACTGCCGATCTTTAGCCTACTCGGCGCGGGCTTCTTCGCCAGTGTTCCGGTGCGCTCGTTCGACGGGAAGATCCTGGGGACGCTGAGCATCTTCGCCCGCGAGGCTCGTCTCGGCTTGGCGCCGGACGAGCTTCACATGCTCGAGAGTCTTGCCAATATGGCCGCCAGCCAGTTGGAACTGCGCAGGCTACGCAAATCTTTAACTGGAAATGGGTCGCCGCGGTTGCACGATGCCGGCGCCTCGGCTATCTGGCCGTCCAGCAACGATTTGCGTCGCGCTCTGGACCAGCACCAGTTTGTGCTCTACTACCAACCCGAGGTCGAGCTCTCCACCCGCAAAATTGTTGGCCTTGAGGCCCTGATCCGCTGGGCTCACCCCGAGCGCGGGCTGGTCCCCCCGCTGGACTTCATTCCGCTGGCCGAGGAGAGCGGGTTGATCCTGCCCATCGGCGACTGGGGGCTTGAAGAGGCCTGCAAGCAGATCCAGAGCTGGTGCCTTGAGGATTCTCGCCACGCCTCTCTGCGGGTCGGCGTCAACCTCTCCGCCCGTCAATTCTCCCGTGAGGGGCTGGCCGATCACGTCCGGGCGTTACTCCTCCAATTCGGCCTTTCCAGCCGTCAACTCGGCCTGGAAATGACCGAGTCCAGCCTGACTCCCAACATTCGCACCGCCATGGAGGTGCTGGGCAGCCTGCGCAGGCTGGGCGTCTCCCTGCTCCTGGACGACTTTGGCACTGGCTATAGCTCGCTCAATCACCTGCACTCTTTTCCGTTTGACGTGCTCAAGATCGACCGTTCCTTCGTGGTCCGCATGACGGAAGGAGACCAACCGCTCCAAATCGTGCGCACCATCATCGAACTGGCCCGCGTGTTGGGGTTGGACGTGGTCGCCGAGGGAATAGAGACCCGCGAACAATACCGCCTGCTGCGGCAATTGGGCTGCCGCTTTGGTCAGGGATATCTCTTTGCCCGCCCCATGAGCGCCGAAGCCGTCACCCAACTGCTGCGACTCCCCGGACGCGTACTTCCCGATCCTGAGGCGTGCAACATCCTGCGCGTCTGACCGCGCCGCACTTTGCGTGGGCCGTTTTGGTCGATCGCGTAAGGTCATGGGTGGGACCGCGTGATGCTCGCACATTACGGCAACTTTGAAAAATGCCCTGGAAAGCTCAGCCAGCGGTTGCATTTTGGGACTGCGGAATCAAATCTCCTCATACGGAACTCGCATCGCATTCTGGATGGGAATTCCCCAAGACTGCGGACTGCTTCAGAGTATGCTCCAAGCCATGCAACAAACAGCCACACCCGCGCCTGCCTCCCCCAGCTTTGCGGGCTTGCTGGCCGCTCTTGCCACACCCGCGCAGCAGCGCACACTCGCGTGGAATGACGATGACCTTGCAGACGACGTGGCAACGCTAAGCTACGAGCGCGCTTTGCGCGCCCACGCGCGCTATATTCCGGTCGATCCAGCCGATCTCAGCGATCGTTCGCTCCTGAAGCCTGCCAATCCGGGGCCGCTCCATAGCAACGAAGTGCATCCGCCTGATGCACCACCTTACGCGCCAGGTGTAACACCGCAGACGGCAACCGATCGGAGGTTGCCTCAATCAAGCGCAGACTCTCAAGCGGAGGCCACGCTCGGTCTGCCAACGGCGCTTGAAAGAAATCTGAAGTCCGCCAGCATCACCATCCGGCTGAGCAAGGCGGAAAGCGCACAACTGCGCCGCCGCGCCGCCGAAGCCGGACTCACCGTCTCAGCCTACCTGCGCTCGTGCACATTCGAGGCCGAGTCCCTGCGCGCACTGGTTAAAGACACCCTGGCCCAGTTACGCTCGGCGCCAGTGCAGGACAAACGGGTTCCTGTAGACACAGCCAGGCGCTCATGGTTCCAGTGGTGGGAACAATTCTGGTCGCGGATGCGCGCCAGCCGGCGCATCGTCCAAGCCTGAGCGTGGGCCGGGGCATCAGGTTCCCGTTGCCGAGTCGAGATTGGCGGGGAAACCGCTGCACAAGTCCATATTGTGTCAGGGCACGACCGGGGTACCCAGGGACACCCCTGGGTCGCGTGCCGCAAATGCTGCAAAATCAACGTGGGCTGGTAGGGTTGGGTTTTAACCACCCATTGATCCCCGGAGGGAATGCTTGTCGCCAGGAAGAGCTTGTTCAGAGATTCCCTAGAAATTGTCAGTGCGTTGATTGCCGGTCCCTTTGAGCAGGAGCGCAATCTGCATGGCAATGTGAACCAACATCACAAGGGCAATCTCTTTAACTTCTCGAACGGAGAATGGAGCATTCACATACTCCAATGCTCCGTTTTGTTGGACATTTAGCACATATGGGAATATACAAATGGAAATCGAAAGAAGCCATAGAGGGACCATTGCCCACCAGGGAGGCACGAGAGCGAGCAGAACGCACGGGAAGATAAACAGCGGCTGAGTGTGACGAATGAACATCAGCAAGCTTTGCGCTTCCGGTCTGTAGCCGTATCCATAGGCTATCGAGCCCATAGCGGAGAGCCAAAGGCCGTATAGCCCCACGAAAACGATCATCACCCAGGCTAATTCTCGACGAAGCTGCATGGCACTTTCTTCCTTGGAGTCTGCGTTCTACCTCCCGGACCCTTACTCAACTTCCAGAACAAGGCACTTCAGATACTCGGTCTCCGGCAGGTTCAGCACCACCGGATGGTCGGGAGCTGCGCCGCGGCGTTCCAGCAGGCGCACCCGCCGGTGCGCATCGGCGGCGGCCGAGGCCACGCTGCCCTCGAGCTCTGTCCAACCCACGTGATGAGAGCAGGAACAAGTCACCAGCAGGCCGCCGGGGCGCATCATCCGGAGGGCTCTCAGATTCAGCTCCTTGTAGCCGCGTAACGCTCCCTCGACAGCCCTCTGCGTTTTGGCGAAGGCGGGCGGATCCAGAACGATGGCATCGAACGTTTCGCCGGAGTCCGACCAGTCGCGCAGGATCTGAAAGGCGTCTCCCTCCACCCAATCCACCTGCGCGGTGAGCCGGGCGCGATTGGCCTCAAAATTTCGCTCTGCCACTTCGAGCGAGGCGCGGGACGCGTCAATGCCTGTAACCTGGCGACAGACCTGCGCCAGGTGCAGGGCAAAGCCGCCCTGGTAGCAGCAAACATCGAGCGCCCGGCCGCCCCCTTCCCCTCTCGCTCCGCCGAGCCGCCGCGCCCATTCCTGGGTGGCGGCGTAGTTGGCTCTCTGGTCGAGAAATGCGCCGGTCTTCTGTCCGGAGTTAGCGTCGAATTGGAACACCAGGCCGTTGAGCCGGAATTGCGTGCTGGCAGCCGGAGCAGAGGCGTCTGCAATAAAAAGAGGCTCGGAACTGGGCGCGGCCAACCCTTCCAACTCGCGCATGCGTGGGTCGGGCCTCTCCAGAATCGCAGCCGGCGCTAGCTCTTCGCGCAGCACGCGCACGCAGGTCTCACGCACTGCGGCCGAATCCAGTCCCTTGGTCAAGAGTTGAAGAATGACCAGGTCACCGTATTTGTCTACCACCAGGCCGGGCAACTCGTCGGCCTCGCTGAAGCACAATCGGCAGGCGTCGGTATTGGAGTCCATCAGAAGCTTGCGCCGGCCAATCGCCCGCCGCAGCCGGCTGGCCAGCAATTCCATCCATGTGGCCTCATCGATGGCCTCGCGGGAAACCAGCCGCAGCGCAATCTGCGAGGAGGGGCTGTAAAGCGCCGTGCCCAGCAACATGCCACGGCTGTCGGCAACCGGCAGCAGCGCAGGCGGTTCGCCGGCTTCGGGTAATTCGGTAGATTCAATATCGGAGGCATAGACCCAGAGATAGCCGTTGCGCAGCCGGTCAGCAGCGCGGCGGTTGACCAGGGCGCCACGGCCAAGGCCACGGACTTTCGATCCGGTTTGTTCTGATCCAGTCCGGTCGGCCCCAGTGCCTTTCGCTGCGGGATACACACTTCGTCTGGAGCCGCGGCCTTCCGGGCGCTGGGGCGGGGAAGGGTTCTCGTGATTCCGTTCAGAAGGCGCCGCATTCGGGGAAGCTTTGTGCGCCTTCTGTTTTGTGACAGGCCGGGGCTTGTTCAGTTTGTCCGGCTTCTTTTGGCTGTCCATTTTGCTCCTCTAGGGGTCTTTTGGAGGCCCCTGGCCGGGAGCAATTGGGCCGCCGGCCCCTATTTTGCCTGAATGCTCTCCAGGTAGTGGCTCAAATTGTTGATTCTGAGCAGCCTTTCCTGGGTATTGGTCACGTTCATCTTACCAAGGATGGGTCCCCACACCGGCATCTCGACCGAACCGTGCGCCGGAATCTCCGTGCCATACTCAAGCACGGTGACGATGTGAGTATCCGGAAACTTCCCGTGATTGTTCTTGCTCAGCATCGTCAAGTCGATCGGTGGCGTCTTCAGCGCGGAGGCAGCGGGACCTTGGCCCTTGCCGTCCAAGCCGTGGCATGGCGCGCAATAGTTGACATACATCTGCTTGCCGCTGCTGGGCGTGGTCTTATTGGCAGGAATGCTTACCTTCGTATTCGATTGATCGGCGTAGCCCATACTTACCGCTAGAGCAGCGGTCATAGCTGTAACTAAGAGGCGTTTCAACATAAGTCCCTCGGTTCCGGACCTCTAGTCCGAAGGGGACTCTACTCCTGTTTTGGAGTACTCTGGATGTGACGGCCAGCACACTGCACAGAGCTTGCCGGCGCCGAAGTACCTATAAGAGAAAGGCTAGGATCTGACTGCATAAGCGGCATATCTAAAAACGCTGTAGGCATCTGGATTGACTGGCCTCGCGAAAGTTAGAGTTTCATCGGGATTCGAGCTCAATCGTCTAACCCCTGGATAAGTTCAAAGTAATGCGCTTCACCGTAGGCTCTGTAAGGAATGCAATCTGAGGCTCATGGCCCGTGTCTTGATGGATAAGAATGGTCGGATTCTGCGATTTGCAGGATCGGCGCAGGCCTCGAAATTCAAGACACTCATCTCTTTCGGCAGTCTCTCCTGGGGCCGTTGCGCCGCTTCGCCTGAGTTGTGCCTTGGCCGCTAACTGGTTCATGCGCGTTCAACCGATGCGGCCTATAATAAAGCATGGCGAGTGCCCGGCGGGCCATACCGGCAGATGTTCACAGCCCCCTCCCGACTCCTTCAGGGGACTTGCAGGCTGCTGCGCTTGAGTTGGAACCGCATCCCCCCCAGCCTTCAATCTCCGATCGCTTTGAAACGCTGCTCCGCCATGTCCAGGCCAACCGTCCCAGTGAAGACGTCTCTCTGATCCGCAAGGCCTGGGAGTTCTGTGTCCGCCATCATGACGGCCAGATGCGAGCTTCCGGCGAACCCTACATCATTCACCCGCTCGAAGTGGCTGAGGTGCTGGCGGAGATGAAGATGGACTCGACGGCCATCGCCGCTGGACTGTTGCACGACTCGGTCGAGGACACGCCCGCCACCAATGAAGAAATTGCGGCCGGCTTTGGCGACCAGGTGGCCCACATTGTCGAGGGCGTCACCAAAATCGACAAAATCCAGTTTGCCAACCGCGAGGACCGCCAGGCAGAAAACGTCCGCAAGATGCTGCTGGCCATGGTGTCCGATGTGCGGGTCGTGCTCATCAAGCTGGCTGACCGCCTGCACAACATGCGCACTCTCGAGCACCTGCAGCCGGACCGCCAGGACGCCATCGCACGCGAGACCCAGGACATCTACGCGCCCCTGGCTCACCGTTTGGGCATGGGCAAGGTGCGCGGCGAACTCGAGGATCTGGCCTTCCGCTACACCGATCCGGTGAGCTATGAGAAGGTGTCGGCGGCCGTTGAGGCCCGGCGCATCGAGGGCGAGCAGTTTCTGCGCGGCGTGGAAGACACGCTGGTGGAGCAGTTGCGCGAAAACAACATCGAGGCCCGCGTCGAGTGGCGCATCAAGCGGCTTTACTCCATCTTCCAGAAGATCGAGCGCTCCAAGGTCTCCTTCGATCAGGTCTACGATCTGCTGGCGATTCGGGTGATTACCCCGGACGTGGCTTCCTGCTATGCCGTTTTTGGGCTCATTCACACCCTTTGGCGGCCGGTGCCGGGGCGCATTAAAGACTTCATCGCCATTCCCCGTGCCAATCGCTACCAGTCGTTGCACACCACGGTGATGGGCGCGAGCGGTCACCAGTTTGAAGTGCAGATCCGAACCGAGGAGATGCACCGCATCGCCGAGGAAGGGATCGCCGCCCACTGGAAGTACAAGGCCGGCGGAGCCACGGTCACGGCGCGCGACGAGGAACGGCTGAACTGGATTCGCCAACTGGTCGAGTGGCAGAAGGAGATGACCGACCCCAACGAGTTCCTCTCCAGCCTGAAGATGGACCTCTATCCCGACGAGGCCTACACCTTCACGCCCAAAGGGAAGGTCGTCGTGGTTCCGGCCGACGCCACGCCCATTGATTTTGCTTACACCATCCACACTGAGGTAGGCCACACCTGCGTGGGCGCCAAGGTGAACGGACGCATGGTGCCCTTGCGCAGCAAGCTGCGCACTGGCGACATCGTCGAGATCGTCACCCAGAAGGATCACAAGCCGAGCCGCGACTGGCTGACTTTTGTCAAGAGCCCCCGTGCCCGAAACAAGATCAAGCACTGGCTCAATGAGGACCAGCGCCGCCGTGCTGTGGATATTGGTCGCAAGCTGCTCGAGCGCGAGGCCAAACGATTCAAAGTCCCTCTAAGCCAGATCACCGACCAGGACCTTGGCCGCATTGCCAACGAGTATGGCGTGGCTACTGCCGCCGACCTGCTGGCCACGCTTGGCCTGGGCAAGCACTCCGCCCACCAGGTGCTCAACAAGCTGGTCCCAGGCTTTGCCAACCCCCCAGGGTCTGCCAATCAAGGAGATGCGGAGCCAGGCACCGACATCAAGCCGGGCGGCAGCGGTGCGCCGGCCATGTCCGATGCGGTGCGCAAGCTGCACCTCACCGGCTCCGACTCCCTCCAGGTCGAGGGCCAGAACGACCTGCTCGTCTATCGAGCGCGATGTTGCAACCCCATTCGTGGCGAAGAGATCATCGGTTACGTCACCCGCGGCAAGGGCGTGGCCGTACATGCGCGCAGTTGTCCCAATGTGCAGAACCTGCTCTACGAGAGCGACCGCCGCATCGCCGTCGAGTGGTCCCGCGTGGGCGACGATTCCGCGGACAAGCCCCAGCGCTATCCGGTCAAGATCACCGTCTTCTGCGACGACCGCACCGGCATGTTGAAGGAGATGACCGCCGTCATCTCCGACGACAACACCAACATCCGCGGCGTTGAAATCCGCCAGGATGAGAACGGTGAAGCCATCGTCGAGTTTGTGGTCGAAGCCGAAGATGTGCGCCATCTAAACCGGATGGTCCTCGGCCTGCGCCGAGTAGCCGGCGTCCGCGCCGTGCAGCGGACCCAGAAACTGTAAGAAGAAGCACCCGCCAGGCCGGCCAGCCATCTCCCTCAGAAGCTGGCAATGAGTTCAAACCGGTGTGCGGTGGGTTCAACGATGCGCACGCGGCCATGCCCAGGATTAGCCTGATCGTGCGTGCGGAGTACTCCCGCAGCTTCCAGCTTGAGCACATCGCGGCGAACGCTCTTGGGGTCGCGCTTCAACTCAGCAGCCAGGGCCGTGATGGAAAAGGGTTGGCGCCGAGCCGTTTCGCACAGACGGATTCGCTCCGCCGTCAACACCTCCAGCATCTCCAGAGGATTGTCGAAGGTGATGGTGACTTCGGGACGTACCGGCTCACGCCGGGCAAGTTTTGCGGCCCGCGCCAAAGCGCGTTTCTTGTACCCTTCAAAGCCATCCGAACGAACCGTGATTTTCATCGTGTCTCCTTCCGCAAAACCTCGACTTCGGCGAGAAACCGGTCCATCAGTACATCGTACCCAGCGTACTGAAACGGCTCCGCGTGGCCCATGAAGTGCCGGTGGTGATGATCATGCTGGTTGTCATAGCCGAGCACTCGCCCATTGTCCACGGTGCATAGCTGGTGACAGACAAAGGCGAGGTTGTAACGGACCACTTCGCCACTTTCGTTTTGCCAGACCTCTTCCCGAATTAGTCCCCGGCCTTTGGCGCAGCGAACGGCCGTTGTTTCATCCACGACCTTGCGAGGGCGAACGGGTCGTACCATCAATACCGTGAGTGTATATCAGGTAGGGCGCTTGATGCCACTTCTACAAGAGACGTTTTACGGCCTGTTAAGGAAGAGGCGCTGCCCAGGCAGTTAGAAGTCTCGGGAGGCTGAGGCTACCTGCTGCCCAGCACTTGCTTGGCAATCGTCGCCAGTTGCATGTTCGACGTGCCTTCGTAGATCTTGCCCACCTTGGCGTCGCGATAGTACTTTTCCGCCGGGTAATCGCGCACAAACCCGTTGCCGCCGAAGACCTCAACGCACTGGCTGGCCACACGCTCGGCCACCTGCGAAGCGAAGTATTTGGTCATGGCCGCCTCGCGCACATACGGCTTACCCGCGTCCTTCAACCGGGCGGCGTTGTAGACCATCAGCTTGGCCGCCTCTATCTCCGTGGCCATTTCGGCGAGCGTAAACTGCACTGCCTGAAACTCCGCGATGGGCTTGCCGAACTGGCGGCGTTCCTTTGCATACCGGGCCGCATGTCCCCAGGCGCCCTCGGCCAGTCCCAGCATCTGCGCGCCAATGCCGATGCGCCCCTCGTTCAGCGTTTCGATGGCGATCATGTAGCCCTTGCCCGGCTCGCCCAGCAGATTCTCTTCCGCAACTTCGCAGCCATCAAAAACCAATTCACAAGTGCTGCTGGCCCTGATGCCCAGCTTGTCTTCCTTGCGACCCACCGCGAAGCCGTGAGCCCCTTTTTCCACCAGAAAGGCCGTGATGCCGCGATAGCCGGCCGAGGGATCGAGCGTGGCAAAGACGATAAACAGGCCGGCCTCACGGGCGTTCGAGATCCACAGCTTGCGACCGTTCAGGCGAAAGCCGCTGGGCAATTTTTCAGCCCGGGTTTGCAACGCAAACGCATCGGACCCGGAGCCGGCCTCGCTCAGTGCATAGGCGCCCACCGTGCCGGCAGCCAGCTTTGGCAGCCAATGCTGTTGTTGCGCCGGGCTTCCCCAGCGGCGCAGGGCGTTGATCACCAGCGTATTGTGTACGTCCACCAGCACAGCCACAGCCGGATCGACCGTGGAGATGGCCTCGATGGCCAACACCGCGTCAAAGAAGCTGCCGCCCGCCCCGCCCAACTCTTCGGGAATCTCAATGCCCATGAGTCCCAATTCAAAGACCTGCTCAACCAGGCCTTCATCCAGCCGCTGCTCATCGTCCATGGCGCGCACGTGCGGAGCGATGGCCTCCTCGGCAAACTTGCGCACGGTCGAGTAGAAGAGGCTCTCCTCTTCGGAGAGCTGAGTGAGCGGGGCTGGGGTTGCGTGGGCCAACGAGGAATCTCCTCCGGCTTCGGAGCGGATCAAACCAGCTCCAGCGCCGCCATTCCCTTGCGTGGCGGAATGTACTCCGTTGCACGCCAGGCGATGGCGAGTTTTTCGCGGCTGAGGAGTTTGCGAATCTGGCCGCGGGCGTGGTCGGCCCAGGGACCTCGATTGTCCAGCTTGTGATAGCACTGCCAGTGGCGGAGAGCCTGGCGGCCCTGCCCTTTGCGCTCATAGGCCAGGGCCAGGTTGTAGTGAGCGTCGGCGTAGCGAGGCGCCAGCGCAACGGCCTGGCGGTAAGCGGCAATGGACTCATCCGGCCGCTCCAGTTCGTCCAGCACATTGCCCAGGTCGAAGAAAGCCAGCACGTACCCTGGATCGGCAACAGTGGCGCGGCGGTAGAGTTCCTCGGCGCGGCCAAATTGGCGCAGGTGAAAGTGGATGGTTCCCAAATTGATATAGGCCGCCGCGTACTCTGGATCGAGAGCTACAATCGCCTCGTAAAGAGAGATCGCGCGCTGTTTTTCACCAGCCTCCTCGGCCTGTACCGCGGCCAGGAAGCGGTCTTGCACGCCACCCGGGCTGGCTGATCCCGGTGCTCGCAGCGGCGACGGCCCATCCGTTCGGTCAAGCTGGTCAAATCGGGCAAGGCGCTCGAAGTCGAAGAGCAACTGGCGGCGAATGGGGTCCACCATGGCCCCATGGTGGCGGAAAGCAAGGCGCGTCCCGGTACGCACCAGGCTCGCCTCGATCAATGGGTTGGCCATGCCGGCCACGGCCTTCATGGCCATGATCGAGTGCCGGATCGAGGCTGCCGGCACATCTTCCTCGCGCAGGGCCCGCACCGTCCTTAACTGCCCAAGATCCTGGAAGGTGTAGGTCTGCCGCTGCGGAATCAGTTCGGCTCGTTCCCACCCCTGCAACTGGTGGGAACTGATCTGCATGATGCGCAAAACGTCCTGACGGCTATAGCTGGTCACTCTTGAGTGCTCCCACCGGTAGTACTGTACGGCCTAGGGTTTGAACTCATGTTCTGAACTCGGTCCCTGAACGCGAATGCCCGACTCAGGTCGTGGACTTTGCTCTTGGAACAGTTACGGAGAAACCGCTCTTGCTGCGATTATGCCAAGAGTATGCGTGGATATGCAGTCCGGAACTACCGTTGCAACAAAAAAACTGGTGGATAACCGGTGGCTGACTTGATTCGTGGCGAGTCAGGCGCGCGATGCGGCATGTGGAAAACGGAGGAGAAATGCATCAAACACGGCACAAACCGCTCTAACCCGGCACTGTGGGAACGAATCTCAGGGAACGGAGCAGGAGCGAATGGAGCCGAAGATCGGAGTCGAACCGACGACCTGCTGATTCCGAATCAGATTATGGATGTTTCGCATAGTGCTGCATTCCGATGCAATCATAGGACTAAGTCATTTATTTACATCAGATAAAAGGCGGCCAGGAATTGCAGAGCGTTGCAAGGCTCTGAACGAAAGTATGGGACGAACAGCCATCAAAACAGCCACTAAATCGGCCTGCTGACTTTGCGAGAGAGTCAATCAGATGTTCACCAATGCACGAAGCCCACCCTGACTATTTCGGCGGTAGTTGCTCTGGGGCGGCGCTTCTTCACTTTTTAATCGTCCCGCAATTGCGTGGCAGACTGCGTTTGACGGCTATCGGCTAGCGCGGCGCTTCTTCACGCGTTCAGCAATCATCAGCAAGTATTCAAAACCACAAGTTTGACGGCTATCGCCTAGCGCGGCGCTTCTTCACGGTGTAGGGAACCATGTCCGGCGGGTCCAGCAAACGTTTGACGGCTATCGCCTAGCGCGGCGCTTCTTCACGTTGTGGTGGGCGTCGCAGCGGTCGGAAGCGAGACGTTTGACGGCTATCGCCTAGCGCGGCGCTTCTTCACAGCAGCATCTTCAACCCGCTGATAGCAGGAAGGATAGCACGCGGTTTTGGGAGACGACAAAAAATGAGGGGATCGAGCCGCGGATTTCTCCCCGAAAATCACCCCTAAAGCCCATGGTTTGAGCGCATTGGGAACGATTGCGAAAACGGGCCGCGTGCTGCCTGCAAAGCATTGATACGACAAGAGGTAGCGATTCGCCATTTTTTCTCTCTCCTTCCCTCAAAAGACAAAGGCCGGCTGCTCCGTGCGAGCGCGGGTGACGGCGCCGAGGGCGATGGAGCGGCGCTGGCAGGTTTGGCAGACCTGATAGACGCGGAGGTTGGCTTCGGGGTCATTCTCCAGCTCGGCGGCGCACTCGGCGGTGAGCTGGGCAAGCTGAGCGCGGGAGATGCGGCACTCATAGACCGACTCCTGAACGCGCTCGCCGAAGCGGAGCAAGATATGGCTCATGCGCAGGCGGACCTGGTCGTTGGAGACATCGTAGGCAACGAGATAGAGCATTCAATCCTCCAGAGCAGTGTAGATTGGCGAAGCCCCGGCAAGGAAGGCGCGGATGCGGAGGGCCTGCCTTTCCATTCGGCGGATTGCCGGCATGACGCCCGGCTGGCCCTGGGTGGCGTTGATGTCCTGCCCTTGAAAGACGCTGTCGATGGCGAGGATGAAGACGCGGCGGCCGTCGTCGGAGAGGCGGCAGGCGCCGGCATCGGCTTCAGGGCCGTGGAGGAAGTGCTCGGCGCGGATCTCGCGGCGGTTGATGAGGCGGACGACGAGACGGTCGACCTTATGGCGGAACTCCTCGACGAGGTCGGAGCCCAAGGCGAGGTGGCCGGGCTTGAGGGCGTGGAGCAAGCCGATCTGGGGCAGCAGGCCGGCGGTCCAGAGAGCGGTGGCCGCGTGGATATAGAGCAGGGTATAGCCGAAGGAGAGCAGTGCGTTAACGGGATCGGGAGGGGGGCGGCGCTCGCGGCGGAGGAAAGGCCAGTCGCGGGTGAGGCCGAGGAGCTGGTCCTGGATGCCGTCAAAGAGCGTGCGGCTGGCGGAGCCTTCGAGACCGAGTAGGGCATCGAGGGAGGGGGCTGTGGGGATGGAGAGGGCGAACTGCTGGATTTGGGTGGCGCGGGCGCGGTGCTCGGACGTGGCAAAGCGGGTGAGGGTCTCGGCCTGGCGGGCCAGTTTGGCGGCGGGCGGGCGTTGAGCGCAGGCGCGAATAATCGACGCTCATACCGTTACCGCGACCACCGGATCATTCATTTCCGTCACGCCCGGTGGCAACGGATCCCCGTCCTCCAGCATCGACTCAATCACCATCTGCGCAACTTCACGGATATTTCCCAGCGCCTCTTCCTTCGTCTTACCCCACGTGGCGCCGCCCTTTTCCTCTAGATCGGGAATATAAGCACGCCAAGCCTGTTCGTCCGGTTCAAGAATCACGCGAAAAACATACGATTTCACGCTATCCTCCTCGTGTCGTTGATGGGTAATCATTAGCTTAACCCTAGCGTGTCTGTGGCATTCGTCCAGTCGCTGTACAGTCGCGGCGCGAGGAGGGGTACTGCGAGATTTTCCAGCGATTGTGATTCCGAGACGCTTGTCTCTCCGGCGTGCATCGCGATACGCCGTCGGGACTCATTCCTTAACCCAGTCAACTATTTCTTGCCTCTCTTCTTTGCGTGGTGCGTTTCTGTCCGAGGATCTTCTTTGATGCCCGCTCAAAATCGCTCTCAAAGCTGCGGTCCTGAACGATATTGAAGGCCTGATACTGCTTCTCTGCCAACTCCTTCGCCACCTCGTGCGAGACCCGGCCCGCATTTGTCAGCACATCGTACTCGTTGAACTTCAGGAATGCATCGAGCTTCTCAACCCAGTCGGCCATGCGCATCGGTATTTGACGCGCTGCCTGATTCTCGGCATAGTCCAGATACATGCTTACGATGCGTTCCAGGGCACTGATCTCATTTTCTTCAAGATAATTCTTCGTCACGCCAACGTCCGCTTTTTGGATGCGACCGCGTGGAGCGTTCTTCCACGTTTTGAGTCCCATGTTGGGCCGGCTGGCCTGGGCACGCTCGGCAATCAATTCGGCTGCGGTCTTGCCGGTGATCGCCCAGTGCAATTTGTTCTGCACCGTCTTGAAGAAAGTCTGTGTGATGTTGGCGTTGCCGCTGTAGTCGATGCTGCACTGTTCGTAGATGTCCGTGATCTTGAGATAGAAGCGCCGTTCGCTCGCGCGGATGGAGCGAATCCGCTCCAGCAGTTCATCGAAGTAGTCCTTGCCCAGGCGCTTGCCCTGCTTGAGGCGCTCGTCGTCCACGACGAACCCTTTGATGAGGTACTCGCGCAGAACCTGGGTCGCCCAGATGCGAAACTGCGTCGCCTCCCGGCTGTTGACCCGATAGCCAACAGCGATGATGGCGTCCAGATGATAAAAGTCCAGTTCGCGGCCGACTTCCCGCCCACCTTCGATTTGAACTGTTCGAATTCTTCGAACAGTTGCCATCGCACTCAATTCATGAGACTTATAGATCTCCTTGAGGTGATGACTGATAGTCGGCACGCCAACAGCGAAGAGGTCTGCCATCCTTCGTTGCGTCAGCCAGAAGGTCTCGCCTTCAAACACTACTTCCACGCGGACCGCTCCGTCCGGCGTGAAATAAAGGATAATCTCGTGGTGCGACGGAGCTTGTTCGTTTGCGGCCATTTCGTCACCTCCGCTCCACTGTTCAATCTACAAGAGCCCCGATGTTCCTGCTGCTGACCTGGCACCCAAATACGTCCAAGTTGGAACATGACTTGGACGGACTCAGGGAAGAGTGTAAGTTAAGGGTAGGCGCACCAGCGGGTGACAGTCACGAGAAGCGAATTCTTGACATGTACCCCCCCCTCACGAGCCACCGATCAGCTCCCGTTACCGAAAAGTAACTTCCGAAACTGGGTATCCATTTGGCTCAGGTTCCCCTCAACAGGTTGTGTTTGGGTTATGCCCCCGAACCCTACAGGTTGGGCCTACCTGAGTCAGATGGATACCCAGTACTTCCGAATTGGCGACCAACCGCCCGGAACGCATTTGGCCGCTGTGAGGCGAAGACCTCATAAATGTTCCAGTGCAAGAGCCTCTTGCAAAATTCAGCGAGGCGCGTGATTTATGCGGCGGGGATAGCCAACTTTAGAATAGGGTTACCAAGGCCAACTCCAAAGTGGAAGGCATCCCCGCCCTATGCAGCTTACCGTTTCCGGTCTTCTGATTCAATTCCAGCGAATCATGCAAGGCGTTTTGTTTCCGGCGCTCGAGGAGCAGTTGGGTCCTTTGTCGGACAAGCATCGTCAACTGGCAGCGGTTCTTAGCCTGATTGAGATAGAGTCGCTGGTCGGCGCTTGGTCCAGCGGTGTAGGTCGTCCTGCCAAGTACCGGCGTGCTATTGCGCGGTCCTTCGTGGCCAAAGCGGTATTCAACCTGAACACCACGCGCCAGTTGCTGGATCGTCTGTCGGTCGATGCATCCTTGCGGCGGCTCTGCGGTTGGGAGAGTCGGCAGGAGATCCTTCATGAGTCGCAGTTCTCGCGCGCATTTGCTGAGTTCGCCGCGTCCGAACTGCCCCAACGTCTGCACCAAGCGCTCATCCAGGCGACGCAACAAGAGCGGCTGATCGGCCACATCTCGCGGGATTCAACCCAGATCGAAGGCCGCGAAAAGCCTGTGCGCACGCCGGTCGCCTCGGCTCCCGTGAAGCCTAAGCGCAAGCGGGGTCGGCCGAAGAAGGGCGAACAACCGCCTCCGCCAGAACCGACGCGACTCGAGCGCCAGGCCGCAATGACGCTGCAGCAGATGCTCGACGATCTGCCGCGAGCCTGCAACGTGGGCAGCAAGAGCAACAGCAAGGGCTATCAGGAAACCTGGGTGGGTTACAAACTGCATTTGGATGTTGCCGACGGGCAGATACCGATCAGTTGCGTCCTGACCTCGGCATCCCTGCATGACAGTCAGGCGGCAATTCCCCTGGCGCGGCTGACCGCTCAGCGTGTCACCCATCTCTACGACTTGATGGACTCGGCCTACGATGCGCAGTCGATCCACGAGCACAGCCGCGGTCTGGGGCATATACCGATCATCGATTGCCATCCGCGCCGCGATCAGGCCCAGAAGGCGGAGTTACAAGCGGAAGCGCAACGGCAAAAGCTGTTGAACTTCAACTACGCCGAGGACGTGCGTTATCGCGAACGTACCACTGTAGAACGGGTGAATGCGCGCTTGAAAGACGAGTTCGGCGGACGAACGATACGCGTGCGAGGCAACGCCAAGGTGATGTGCCATCTTATGTTCGGCATCGTCGCGCTGGCCGCCGATCAGATCCTCAGACTCGTCACGTAGCCCATTTGGGAACGCCAAAACACCGGATCGTAATCGGATAGCATGGTCGCG
>Ga0255351_1000336_pt1 | contig 22027 bp, 20 predicted proteins | sample HBST25r2metaG_FD_186024 | JGI IMG/M metagenome (GOLD analysis project Ga0255351, IMG submission 186024) | Peat soil microbial communities from Stordalen Mire, Sweden - H.B.S.T-25.r2 | ecosystem: Environmental > Terrestrial > Soil > Wetlands > Peat | place: Sweden: Norrbotten County, Stordalen... | reverse complement strand
GAGTAGCGCAGCACGTCGCCGGGGTTGTACCGTGCCGCCCAGATACGATCTGCTCCGGTGAGGTCCTGGCGCGGTACAAGCACCTGGGCGCGGTGTTCCTCCCTGCCGACAACGCCTTTCGCCTGTAGCTCGGCGTGGATGGCCTGGTTGATCTCCGCGCGGGAGCGGTTGTCGGGCGAGACTACCAGCGTGTTATCGGGCGACTTGGCATACTCCTTGGCAATAGCCGCGATGCGGTCTTCATGACCTGGCACCTCGTGGATGCGGCCCTGCCGCTCCATACCGGCGATAGCCTCTCCCACCTGGCCACGCGCAAGCTGCTCGACGGTCTGTTTCAGCTCCGGGTCGCGCTGCCGGACAATCTCCTCCAGCTTCACCGTCTTCATGCCCGCGTCCTGGAGCTGGGCGAAGATGCGGCCCGCCTCGACGGATTCATGCTGGCGGGTGTCGCCTACCAGCAAAACGCGGTCGTTCGGATGCAAGCGGCTCACAAACTCGTGCATCTGTTTGGTGGACGCAAGCGAACTCTCGTCCATGACATAGAGCCGGTGTTCGCCCGTGTCCGCCCGCTGGCCACGGGCAAGATGGGCCTGCAAAGTCTTGGTTTCGATACCGGCCTCGCTCAACTTATCCGCCGCGCGACTGGTCGGCGCAAAGCCTTCGACCTTGTACCCGGCCTGCTCCGCGCCCTCGCGCACCACGGCCAGAGTCGTCGTCTTGCCCGCGCCCGCGACTCCATCCAACCCGACAATCTTCTCCCGCGAGAGAAAAACCTCATCGACCGCTTGGCGCTGTCCGGCATTCAATTCCGGGTGCCGGTCCTCGGCCTCGATGCGAACTCTTCCCTCAACCAGCATCGGATCGCCATAGCCGCGGCGGTTGCCTTCCTGCATCTGGCCGATGGTTTCGCGCTCCATGCGCAGCATGGCCGCGGTGGTGTACTGCTGGTCCTTGTGTTTGGGTCCATACTGCCTGGAATTCGGCTCTGGGGCGCGAAACTCGCCCGTCTGGACTCTCTTGTCGAACTCCTGCCGGACCTGGGCAAAGTTCGCCTCGCCCATGCTCCTGTTGAGCGCCGCCGTCATAATCGAGCGTTCGCTCTCGACCGCCGAACGCTCGAAGAGATGATCGCGGGCGTAGGTCACGGCAACCTGGGCGGCTTTGTCGGGACTGTTGGCGTGTCGCTGGCCTTGCTGCCGCGCCTCGGCAACCACTCTATCCGCTTGGTGGCCGTGCTGCGCTGCAAGCTCCCGATGCTGCCGCAAAACTTCTTCCGGCGATTGCAGTTGCTTGGAGTCCCGCGTCCGGTGCGCGGCGATCTGCGCCGCTGCCGGTCCGTCAAGGCCGCTGGCGCGTAGGTGGTCCTTCACCTGTTCCCGGCGTAGGCTGTTGGCCTCCATGTACTCTTTCGTGTAGCCCTTGATTTCCGGCTGGCCAAACTCGCCGCGCTCGATCGTGTATCCCAGATCCTTGAGCCGGACGGCAAGCTCCGATCGGTAAACATTCGTGGCATAGCTCTGGGAGGCGAAAAGCTCCTGGGGCTGGAGAGCGCGGGTCTGGCCGTTCTCCCGCTCAGTAACGTTAAAAATCACGGCATGGGTGTGGAGCTGGGGCGCGGCGTAGCCTTCAACCGGGCGGGCGGTGTCGTGCTCGAAGGTCGCGGCGGCAAACTTGCCCGTCGTCTCCGGTGCGCGGATGTTGCCGATTCTCGCCTGGGTATACCGCTCCAACTCGGACAGAGCCGCGCGGACACTCTCCCGGTGCGCCACTCTTACCCGGTCGTCACCGCCGACCAGGGCGGTCAATGAAACCGACTTCGGCGCGGAAAACGTCGCATCCCATCCGGCCCGGTGCTCGACGCTGGTTACTTCTCTGCCAAACTTGCCGTCGTAGGTCTTGGCCGTCTGATGCCGGACGAGCTGCGCCTCGGTCTGCGGGTGCTGGCCTTCACTCAGGCGGGCGAAGTGCTCCGCGCCGACAGCTCCCGCAAGGCCCCACTCTCCGGCAAGCCTGCCCTGCCACTCGCTATGGCCCTGCTGGTCGCGGCTCCAGTAATTTTGCTCACTCGAAGCGAACTCCCGCGCGTGGTACGTCCGCGCCTGGCCTGCCGAAAGTGGTTGCGAGATGGAAAGCATGGTGTGCGCCTCGGTCCTGATTACGGCTGCTGCGTCACTGGCGCTGCCTCAACCTGTGGTTGAGGCTCCTGAACGCTTTTCGGCTTCTGATTTCGTCCTGGATGGTGGGAAGCAGGCGGAGTGTTTTGAGTCGCATCCTGCGGTGAGACTGGAGCATTTTTGAGAATCAGAATGTAGTCTGCCGCTTCTTTGAGCGGGCGACTGGCAAAGTACCACGTCCCGGCACCGCCGATCACGATGCCGGCAAGTACGGCGATGGCAAGTTGTTGCCAGCGGAAGATGTTGGTAAAACTCCTCCAATGGTTTGAAGCTGTTTCCGCGTGATCGGCAGAACTTTTCAGCTTCCGCAGTGCCTCTTCGATAGTCGCCATCGGGCCAACGATAGCGCTCCCGATCTTCGCGCCGACTTCGCTGACGGCCGCATTGCGAACAGCCTTCACAGCTCCGGCCTCGATGCGCGCCAACGCCTGGTCGGCGGACTGCCTGACCAACTGGGGAACCTCCTGCGCCGTCTGGCTCACTTGCTGGGCGATCTGGCCGGAGAGGGCGCGGCTGGCCGAAATCTCCGCCAGTATCTGCTCGAACGGGCCGTCCGGACGCTGCCGCGCCTCCCGCAGAACGGTATCGCGAAACCATTCGGCCAGCGACTTGCCGGACCGTTTGGCCGCCGATTCGACCTCCTCCAGCTCCTCAACAGAGAGCCGGGTTCCGGCTGATTTGTCGCGTGAATTGGTACGTGCTCCCGCGTCTGGAAGCGGCTGCGAGTCGAGATTCTGGCCGGTGCGAGTGCTGCTCATGGGGAAGCCGCCTTTCCGCTATCCTAGACTCTGAGCGTCCGGGCGTCAGGGATGGCCAGCCGAACACTTAGAGTTATGTCATTATAATTAAAGACGTTAACGTTAATCGAGAAAATCTGCTTTCCAGAGAAAGCAGATTTTCTCGGTATGTAGGCATTAACTATCTAAGTCTATGATTATATGAATGTTAACATTTGCATACATTCCCTAAATTTTACAGTTCCCGTTTGGGGGTGATGTGTCAATCATTCTTCCGATGCGTAGCAGCGCAGGTACTCCTGGGGGGCGCATAACTGGGTAGGGAGTCGGCCCCTTAAGCCGGTTCCCTGTTCCATTGCGCCCGAAAGCCTTACCGGGATTTTCCGTCCGATTGTTCCCAATGCCACTGAGAGCGCCCGCCTAAAGCACACGGAATTTTCGGCGGTTTGGGCTTACTCAGTGTGCGGCGTCTTTGAGCGTAGAGGGGTCAAGGCTGGCCCGCAGGCCACCGCGCAAGCGGCGCGTAGCGGCCTTTACGCCTCGTAGCGAAACCACCATTGGAACTGGTTTGAATTCGAGCGGACGCGATGACATTCAAACCATGGACAGGCAGATTTTTCGGGTTGTTGTTCTGCGGCGCAATGGAACGGAAAACCGGGTTAAGCAAATGGCGCATTCTGTTGCGGATCGCAGCCGCCGCTCAATTTCGCCGGTTTGGGCTTGCTGCGTTAGCGTACGATTTTTCCGTTTCGTGAGCTGGCCCGTGGAAGTGGATGGGCGTTACCGTGTAACGCTAAAGTATTCCGCCCAATCCTCTTCAGTGAGACCGGCCGCCGCTTGTTCATCCGCAGCAAGGACTAACTCTTCAATCACAGATCGCTGCGTTACCGCGTCACGCCGCGCGAGCCTTTGCAGCGCCAAAGCTGTAGCCGTAGAGACCCAAACGTTTATCCGGCGCTCTCCGTTATCGCCCGCAGTCGCCCGATTTTTCCGGTACGCCGCCTGCCGCTCCGCTGCCGTTCTTGCCATAGCCACCCCGTTACACAGTAACAGAATCATTGCCGGATAATTTCCGCCGGTTTGGGCTTAGAATCCCTAATCGAAATGGCGGCTGATGACACAACTGCTTGTTCTCCCCCGTGTACCGCTCCGCCAGACGCGAGTGTGACAATCCAACACGAATCCTTACCGTACGCACGTACCCCACGTGCGGGCACACGTGCAGCCGATACGTGCAGAGAAGCGGCAACCGCGCGCGGGAATTGTCGCGCAAACGTGCGCGGCACACGTACATCGATTGGCGCGTGGAAAAATGCACGTGCAGGAGACGTGCGCGACGCGGAAACAATCCAGCCGGAAACGAATTGGAACGCCGGATTCAAAACCCGTGGTTCGATTGCAAAACGGTCTCAAGCGCATTTTGGATAGCCGGGGGCAGGCGGCATTGCTCCGTGTTCGTCCTGGGGCCTTTCTGTTCGATCTCGCACGACTCTACACTCAGGCGCAAAGGCTAGACCAACCCCACCATCCACAGCCAGGTTTTTGTTTTTGTACTTGCGCGGGGTGGGTGCGGGAGGGGCGCTAGCGCCCTCCCGCTGAATGCGAGCGAAGCTCGCTGACCGCCCGTTAGGGCGCTCCTTTTTCTGCGTAGCGAAGTGGAGCAGCGGGACCGCTTCGGAGTTCTCCACAGCTTCGGGGTAAGCACTACCGGAAAAACTAGAGGATATTTAACTAGAGGCTACCCCTACAAAGTGGCCGTGGCGTTTCCCTACAAAGTGGCCGTGGAACGCCCTACAAAGTGGCCGTGGATAACTTTCATAATCCACAGGGTTTCCCACCCTTCCCTACAAAGTGGCCGTGATCTATTTCAGTCGTTTTTGCACGGGCGGGGGGCTGTTGTAGAGAGTCAAACCCTTTGCTGGCTTTTCGCGCCATACGTGCTGCCCACCTTGCGAGTACAGGCGCGGCGGCTTGGGGTCTTCATCATCAATGCGGGCGGTTCTGTAGAGCGTCAGAACCGCCTTCAATGCAACCCGAAAAACCCGGCGAAAGTTGTCAACGCGACTGGGGTCGTAGCCTTGCCCGAATTGGTCGTATAGCGAAGCCCACGAAACGCGGGAAGGTTTCCCTGCTGGAATTCGGTGAAGCCGCTGCGCCAGCCAAGCGTAAATATCGAGGGCCATGGCGGAATGTGACAAGGCTGCTATGTGAGCCTCATCAAGCGGCACGGCATACTCCATGAGGCTCTGAAAGTACGTGGGCGATAGGTCGATGACTGACGGCCACAAAACACGCTGGTTCTCATTCTTCGGAAACCAGACGTTGAAACCTTCGACGATACGAATATGGTCGGTGCGGCTCTCCGTCCCTCCTGGAAGATCGGCAACCCGGCCCAGCGTCATATCTGCGGACGCTAACCTGCTGAGCTGGTCTTTAACTTCGCGGATGTTGCGGCCTTTCGGGTCGAGCTTTAGAACACGTCGAACAAATGCCGTAAGACTGTCCTCAACCTCGATATGAGCCGACTGCCCCACTATGGCGAGTTGGTTGATTGACATCAGAACCAAACGGCATTTAGGGCCGAATGGTAAGCCCACCTTTACCAGACGGCGCTCTAGCGGGTGCATGGCCTTCCCTGCTCTCACTTCTAGGTGAACATCTCCGTTTTGCCGCTCCCATTCCCGCACGTCGTCGCCGGGATTGCGATATGGCAAATAGGTCTGACAGAAAACGCTGTGCTGATAAATCACGCTCTGCGCGTCTGGTTGCTCAATGCTGAACACGGCGGCGTCAAGCAAACGCTGCTGGATCGGCGTCGGTCCTAACGCCTGGCGCTTGATCTGCTTCATCAGCTTCGGCGTAAGAATGTCGCTGATGGGCAATAGGGCCTGGTCCTCGCGCTTCTTCATTCGCTTCCCTTCCCTACGCTGTGGCTCTGGCTGGTACTTCATCGGCCTTCTTTACCTGGGCGTCGAAGGTGTCGGCCACAATTTCAAATGCACGTCGCGCGGCGCTGCGCGTCGGCGTCGATGGATTATCGAGCGATGCGCCTAAAAGCTCCTTCGCTGAGTTCACAAAGTACAGCGGCGACGTGATGACACGAAGCGGAAAAGCGATTGATAGCGCGTCGATGAGGTGTTGCGCGGCCTGCCTTGCCTTGTCATTGGTTGGCCATGCACACGGCCACGCTAGCGCGTTCGGGTAGTCGTGTAGATCGCGCGTGACGGCCTCTAGGTCTTCTTCGCTGTCGCGGAACGGAAGAATAACAAGGTCCACCTGTCGCGCCATTTCAGCGTCAAACGCCGGACGATTGCCGCCGCCGTCTAATATCCACCAACCGTTACGGTGTGCATCAATCGCGCCCAATATTTTCGCTAGCTCGTTCGGCTGGCGTCCATCAAGGACGCTGTAGGGTCGGCCTTCCTCTTTCAGGTGGCGGTTTGGGTCCGTGAGGACATAAGCGGCGGGTTGCTTATGCAGGATCGCGCCCAAGCAAATCAGGTGTGAAGTGGTCGTCTTGGTAGCGCCGCCCTTCTGGCCGCCAAAATAAACGCTGTGGCTCATGCTCTCGCCCCTGCCAGCCGGTCTAAGATCACCTGTTGCACGGTCACGCCCCTGCCCGTCTGCTTGGTCCTGCGCACGGCTTCCTCGTCGCACTGCTCATACAGCATTTGAGAAATTCGGAGGAATACGGGAACGGTGGCCCGATTGGGAGCTTTGCGGCGCTTTTCCGGCAATACTGCGGGGGCCGCTTCGACGGCTGCGGGTGCTATGGGCGCGGGAGCCGGGGCAACAAGGGGCGTAGCTGCTGCGCTGGCTAACCGGATGGCGAGGTCTGTAACGTCTTTTGGTTTCTTCATTTTGGCATCCTCCGCAAGCTGGATATGTGGCTAGCCACATTGCACGCTAGCCTGATAACCATTCACCAATACTAGCAAATAATCGCTGGCAATCAGGATAGCAAAATAGCAGGATAGCCAAACTAGTCAATAGTCCTGATATGTGGCTAGCACGCTAGCAAGATAGCAACTGGTAGGGGAGGGAAGCGGGGGCTTTTATGCCTGGTTGCCCGCATGACGGCCAACACCTCCGGCGCGGGTCGGCGGGCGTGGTGGGTCGCCCTGGCCTGTTCGCGGGCTTCCGTAAGGCGGGCGAAGGGGATATAAAATGACTGACAAAAGGCCGCGATGCCTGTAAATTGATAGTTGACACACCCGCCAAGCCTCTCCCTGGAAACAGGCGAAGCTCAAATCGGCGGGTTTTTCATTTTGCATGGATCAAAATAGAAGACCTCACAGCAGCGGTAGGGGCGTGACCGTTCACCGCCATAGCTTCTCGAACCGTGCCGGGTTGGTGGCCGTGTACTTGACGGTGTGCTGAATGTTCCGGTGCCCTAGATAGTCCTGAATGAGCCTCGTATCCGCGCCCTGGTCGGCCAGGGCGAAGCCGCAAGCGTGGCGCAGCATATGCGGATGGGCAAGCAAGGGCAGGGAAGCGGCGGCGCTGTATTTGCGCAGGGCCAGGTTCACGGTAGATCGGTGCAACGGCTTCCGCTGCTCACTGACAAAGAACGCCTTGCCGGTCGGCTTCATCCGTGCGCGTTCTTTCAGCCATGCGCTGACGGCCCGCAGCTCGTCGCCGCGTAGGGGCTGCGTCGTCGATAGACCGCCCTTCAATCGGGCAACGTGCAACACGCGGCTTTCGGTGTCCACCTGGTCAAGTTTCAACCCGCAAGCCTCCGACACGCGCAAGCCGTGCCGGAACATCAGCAGCATCAGGCAGCGGTCGCGGGCCTCGTTCCGGCTCCCCTTGGTGGCCTCGATCAGCCGCTCGACCTCGCGCCCGGTAAGGTGCTTCCGGTCGCTGTCGTCCCGCCCCGTGTTTCCGCTTTTGCGCTCGTTCATCATTTTGTCGAGAGTTCTCCCCGTCCGATGCCCCTGAAACCCGCATAAACAGGGCAGGGGCTTTTTCAACTATCTACAAAAGAGTTCATTTTGTCGATAGATACGCTCGGCGGGGGCGAGGATGCTAGACGAGAGCCAAAGATAAAAGGCGCGCAACTATGTTTCATTGTGCTATAGTTTATTACGACTGGAGAGCGATGCGGATCTTCAAAACGAAATGGTTGGCGCGCTTTGCCCGACACGAGGGAATCGACGACCAGGCTTTGCGCGAAGCGATCCAGCGGGCCGAGAGCGGTCTTATTGACGCTGACTTGGGAGATGGTCTCATCAAGCAGCGCATTGCCCGTCCAGGAAAGGGACGATCCGGCGGGTATCGAACCATCATTGCCTACCGGGCGAAGGACAGATCCGTGTTTTTTTTGGGCTTCGCCAAAAGTGAGCGGGACAATCTCAAGGACGATGAGTTGTTGACGGCAAGGGAAAACGGCGCTTACTGGCTTGGAATGAAGGATGAACAGATTCAAAAAGCTCTTGACGATGGGGCTTTACAGGAGATTGAAAATGGCAAAGAGAACCAATAGGGTGGTCGAAGCGCTCTTGGAGTCTTCCAGTGATTTGCACCGCCTTGGCATCATGGACGATGACGCCTACCGCAAAATTACCCTGCGCCATCTTGGCCCGCAGGCGATCAGCTCGGCCCAGCCGATTAGTGCCGAAGAGATCCGCAATCTCCGCGAACAGGAGAATATCAGCCAAGGCGTCTTCGCCCGTTACCTGAATCTCACCGTGGGCTTCGTCTCGCAGTTGGAACGTGGAACCAAACAGCCCAAAGGTCCGGCACTCGTCTTGCTCAATCTGATCCGTAATAAGGGGCTTCAAGCCATTCTTTAACGCATCTGCGGCCGATTCGCGCCCGATCCGCAAGTGCCAGTACAGAGCCCAAACGTTGGTTTAGATTTGTACAGGCTTGCATTTTGCTGTTGCTAAAACCACTAAACCGACCGCATGATTTATGTGTACCTCGAAAGGCGTAGAAATGAAATTTGGCGGCGATTTAGAAGTACGAAAAATACCAGAGGGCGAAAACCTCACATGTGGGTGCACAACCGGTCGTCCTGCCGTTGTGTACTTTAACGGCAGTCCTACTTGTGCATCTTGCTTTGGTGCGGAACTGTTAGCGGGGGGCGATGATCGTCATGCCATGCTTGGCTATTTTTGCTCTTTGCTTTTGAAAGACTAACCCCGCTCGCAAAGGCGGCGCTAGCCTTCGATGCGTTCAAAGACGATCTGTAGCAAGACAAATCACATTCCGGTGGTCTGATCAACTCACGCTCACATCGCCAGCTTACTTAGGAGTAGGAGGACGGATGCCGATAAAAGTCCCTTGCCTTGGCAGTGGTCAGAAGGTTGATGGACCGGACGAACCGGATGAAACGGTGTTTTGCAGTGTCTGCGGGAGAAGCTTTTTGCAAATGGTAAAAACGATCAATGCGAATGGAAAAATACAGCTTTCCGTTTCAGACCATGATCGTATTGTTGTCAAAGTGCATCGGCCCAAACGTGTTTCATCGCCAGGTCGAAATAGCACTCGCAGACGATAGATAATTTAGAAAACATGAAGTACCGGCCTGACCTCTTTGGTAGCTGCTTTCATTCCCCATTTGGTTGGAGCCTCCAAACCATCCCTACGAATGCGCTTGCTAAAATGGCCTCTACTTCCACGTAGCCCACTGAGCTAGTTTCGCCGATGCTGAGCAAACCACACGGCTATCCGTTCCTGCACCTCGCATAGTTCCGCAGGTGTTAGTTTGGCCGCAACCTCATCACGATCCTCTACAACCGAACTGTCCATTGCTGTTGCCAGACACAGCCAAAAATACCCTTCCAAATAATTCTTCGGTTCTTTCTTGGCCGCATAAAGCATTCCCGCGTATGCCTGTTGTGCCACCATGTCGCCGGTAAATACGGTGTCATTGTACGCGGCGGCGGCTTTCAACTCATTCGGCCCAAAAGCGTACATCACTCCGAGGCTGTTCATTGCAACCGCATTCCCCTGCTCCGCAGCTTTCCGAAACCATGTCTTGGCCTGTTCATAATCGCAGGGAACTGTCGAGCCGTGATAGTACATATTCCCAATCTTGACTTGCGCGTCTGCGAGACCTTGCTCAGCGGCTTTGCGATACCAGGAATTCGCTTCCGGTAAATCAATCTGTACGCCGTTTCCCTCTTCGTAGAGAAGGCCAAATCTGAATTGTGCTCTTGCCCCACCCTGCATTGCCTCATCTCGGTAACGTGCTGCCCTCTGCCCAAGTCCCTTGACGGCATCCATCATAAATCGGTGAAGTGCGTTCGACTTTATCCCCCAGAAAACTGCGATGAAGTAGAGCGTCATCGACGTGATTATGATTCTAAAAAGTTCAATGTCGTGCAACCAAAGGCACATGAATAACAGAATGATCCAACTCAACACGAGGACAAATTGCGGAAGCCTTCTTTCGCCGCGTACCGGCGATTTGATGAGGCCGCATTGCCATTCCAACGGTCGATCTTGGCTGAAGTGGAAAATATCTGGACTGATAATGCTGACCCAGAGGAAAAGGCCACAAACAGTGCTGAATCCGAGCGGTATATATCTGAGCTTAAATAGGTCTGATGTCAGAAGCATGATGCCCAGCCCGAAGTAATACAAGATAGCTGCAAACAGCCAGGTATTACACCGATTAAGCATCCACTGACCACGCATACAGGTTCGGCAATCTCCTCGTGCGTGTTTTTTGCAGGTGGTGTTTTTCCATTCGCTTCGACGATAACCCGAGTCAAGTTGTTTCGGACGCCGGTAATACGCACGGAGAATAAAGAAAAGGCCAGGACCGATAAAAAATGCGCCTACAAAAATGGCAGGGGAAATTAACTTACCAGCAAGGCTGAGCACCGATTCAGAGCTATCCCAGCGCGTATATCGGTCAAGAAGAAGCGGCTGCAACCAGAGCATCAACAGAGCCGCAACCGCAGCATAGGAAAACCAGAAGTGCCATTTGGTCAGTCTGGATTCAGTCAATTTGTATGAGTAGGTCATAGCCGTGAGACCATTTTTTCGCTGGTACGGGGGTGCAACAGTCGAATCAACTCGATGCTCATTGTTCGCCGGTTCGTTCGGTTGTCCGCTGTCATTGCGGAGTCGGTTTTGCGGAGTGCTCATCAAACCATTTGCGAACTCGTTTCTGAGTTTGTAACAAGCGTGCGCTGCTCAGGTGAGAAGCTGAATCATCTCTATCTTTAGCTACCTCATCTGGCCTATGCGTGTTGCCCGATGCGGCAAGGTCCATCCAGAAATAGGCTTTCGCATAGTCTCGCGTGACGCCTCTGCCGGTCATGTATGACAGGCCAAGGAGGTATTGCGCTTCGGCGTGGCTCTGGTCAGCAGCTTTACGAAGCCACGCCGCTTCTTGTGCGTAGTCCTGTGGTACGCCACGGCCTTCGCCGTACAGCCCCGCAAGGTTGAACATTGCATCGGCATTCCCTTGTTCTGCGGCACGACGAAACCACACTGCCGCTCTTGCCCAGTCCTGCGGAACACCACTCCCGTTACTATACAGAAAGGCAAGGCAAAGTTGTCCGGCTACATCACCCTGTTCGGCGGCTTTTTGATACCAGGTTGCTGCCTTTGAATAGTCCTTTGTGACGCCTTTGCCGTGCTCGTAAAGGTAACCGAGATTCCACTGTGACCTGGCGACGTTCTGTTCGGCGGCTTTCTGGAGCCAAATAGCGGCCAGAACGTCGTCCTTCTCCACACCCTTGCCAATGTAGTAGAGAGCGCCAAGTCTGGCTTGTGCGATCACAAATCCCTGATCGGCAGCTTTCTGATACCAAGCTGCTGCTATTGAGTAGTTCTGTTCAACGTCTTCGCCGTCTTCGTAAGCGAATGCTACACGCACTTGTGACTCCGCATCCCCAGCGTTTGCATTTGCCAGCAGAGTCGGGTCGATGCCTTTGCTTTGGGCCGATAACGCTACGGCCATGCACAGTATCAGCAGTACGGCAGAGAACGACTCGGCAAGACAACGAAATTTCGGCACAAAACACCTCGTACGCAATGATTCGGCAGTTTTCTGGAGCTAGATCAATTCCGCCAGTTATGGCTTGGAACCCCTATTTGCTCTTAATCATAGGCGCAAATGGTTCCATGCTGTTTGCCTATTTCCGCGAGAGCCGGAGAAGAATTGCCAATGCGACGACTGACGCAATGATCTCGATCGGGGCGAAGAAATACGCGACAGCCTCCAGACTCCGCTCAATTAAGGGATGGTTGCCGACGGCTTCTGTACGAGCGATGAAGTTAAACAGGAAAAGCAGTACAAACCAGCCGACGACGAATCGAGAGCGTTTCACGAAAGCCTCCCCAAGGCGAAAGCGCGACGGTTGGGCAGACGAATAAGAGGCAATGCTGGAGCCACAGCCGGAGCAGAATCTGGAGCTAACTGGTTGCGGTGTGCCGCAGTTGTTACAGCAGAAGCCATAGCCGCGTGTTTGTACTCTGGCAATCCGTTTCTTGCGCCACCGAATAGCGGTGTACGTGACTGCCCCTAGAAAGGCCAGACAGAGGACCGCAATGAGAATGTGGTTTTGCTGCCGCTGTTGGTCTGCCCTGACGACTGCCAGCTTAGAATTCATTTTGGTCAGCCACTCTTGAGCCTCGGTATCCCCTTGACTTGCTGCTTTGCCATACCAGAAGGCAGCCTGTGCGTAATCTTGCGGTACACCTTGACCATCCTCGTAGAGCGAACCAAGGCAACGTTGGGCCACGGCGTTCCCCTGCTCTGCGGCCTTCCGCCACCAAACCGCGGCCTGTGCATAGTCTTGCGAAACGTCGAGCCCTGTAAAGTACATGAAGCCGACGAACGTCTCGCCCCCCACATATCCACCTTCGGCAGACCTGCGCCACCATACCGCTGCTAGTTTGTTATCCTGTGGAACGCCGTGTCCTGCACTGTAAAGATGCCCTAATTTGTATTGCGCTTCTGCGTCACCGCTTTCCGCTGCCTTCCGAATCCAAAATGCTGCCTGGCTATACGCGCTCTCATCCTCGTAGGCGATTCCGACACGTCGTTCCGCCTCTGAATCGCCCGCCTTAGCTTCTGGGAGCAGACTGGCAATTACGTCTTGCGGGGTCTGCTTATCCATTAGTTGGAAACCGGGAGGCGGCACCACTGGAGGAGCCGCAGTAGGAGCATTAGGCTAGTCCGCCCGTGTTACTTTTCGACCGAGGAGTTTTTCTAATCCTGCCGTAGTCTTAGTTTCCAACTGCGCCAGCGCGTTCTGAGCGTCTACATCCCCCTGTGCTGCGGCCTTGCGCCACCAGAAAGCAGCCCGTTCGTCGTCTTGTGGAACTCCGTTGCCTCCGCTGTAGAGCACTCCGAGTTGAAATTGAGCGTATGAGTCTCCTTCTTCCGCTGCCTTGCGCAGCCAAAACGCGGCCTGCGCGTCATCCTGAGGAACTCCGTTTCCTTGATCGTAGAGATAAGCCAGATGATCTTGCGCAAGGACGTTTCCGCTTGCCGCCGCTTTGCGGAGCCAAACTGCTGCATCCGTGTAGTGCCGAGTGCCTTCGTATGCTGATCCGACGAGCCATTGGGACTCAACATCCCCAGTTTTCGCCTTGGCAAGCAAAGCGGGGTCGATGCTTTTGCTTTGGGCCGATAACGCTACGGCTATGCACGGTATCAGCAGCGCGGCAGAGAACCACTCTGCGAGACGACGGAATTTCAGCACAAAACACCTCTTGCAATTACTTGATAGTGATTTTACGCGGGCGGGGTGCCGGGGCCAGAGGGGGCGGCCACTTGCTCCCTTAGAGGCCCAAACCAAAATCTTCCCCTTGCTCCTGCTTCGGCGCGATCTCCCGCTGCGGCGTGACTGCCTGCTCCTGCTTCTGTTCCGGCTTCATCTCCGGCGCATGGGCGCTCGTGTTCGCGGTAGACGGATACACCCTGCTGGCGCCGTGGATCGTAGCTTTGTTCCGTGCCGTCCTTCCGCTCGACGGTGAGCCGGTTGTTTGGAGCATCAATGCTTTTAACCCGCGCATACTCGCCTTTGCCGATGCCGGTCTCCTGCGAGCTGCGGCTGTAGCGCAGCACGTCGCCGGGGTTGTACCGTGCCGCCCACATGCGATCCGCGCCGGTGAGGTCCTGGCGCGGTACAAGTACCTGGGCGCGGTGCTCCTCCCTGCCGACAACGCCTTTCGCCTGTAGCTCGGCGTGGATGGCCTGGTTGATCTCCGCGCGGGAGCGGTTGTCGGGCGAGACTACCAGCGTGTTATCGGGCGACTTGGCATACTCCTTGGCAATAGCCGCGATGCGGTCTTCATGACCTGGCACCTCGTGGATGCGGCCCTGCCGCTCCATACCGGCGATAGCCTCTCCCACCTGGCCACGCGCAAGCTGCTCGACGGTCTGTTTCAGCTCCGGGTCGCGCTGCCGGACAATCTCCTCCAGCTTCACCGTCTTCATGCCCGCGTCCTGGAGCTGGGCGAAGATGCGGCCCGCCTCGACGGATTCATGCTGGCGGGTGTCGCCTACCAGCAAAACGCGGTCGTTCGGATGCAAGCGGCTCACAAACTCGTGCATCTGTTTGGTGGACGCAAGCGAACTCTCGTCCATGACATAGAGCCGGTGTTCGCCCGTGTCCGCCCGCTGGCCACGGGCAAGATGGGCCTGCAAAGTCTTGGTTTCGATACCGGCCTCGCTCAACTTATCCGCCGCGCGACTGGTCGGCGCAAAGCCTTCGACCTTGTACCCGGCCTGCTCCGCGCCCTCGCGCACCACGGCCAGAGTCGTCGTCTTGCCCGCGCCCGCGACTCCATCCAACCCGACAATCTTCTCCCGCGAGAGAAAAACCTCATCGACCGCTTGGCGCTGTCCGGCATTCAATTCCGGGTGCCGGTCCTCGGCCTCGATGCGAACTCTTCCCTCAACCAGCATCGGATCGCCATAGCCGCGGCGGTTGCCTTCCTGCATCTGGCCGATGGTTTCGCGCTCCATGCGCAGCATGGCCGCGGTGGTGTACTGCTGGTCCTTGTGTTTGGGTCCATACTGCCTGGAATTCGGCTCTGGGGCGCGAAACTCGCCCGTCTGGACTCTCTTGTCGAACTCCTGCCGGACCTGGGCAAAGTTCGCCTCGCCCATGCTCCTGTTGAGCGCCGCCGTCATAATCGAGCGTTCGCTCTCGACCGCCGAACGCTCGAAGAGATGATCGCGGGCGTAGGTCACGGCAACCTGGGCGGCTTTGTCGGGACTGTTGGCGTGTCGCTGGCCTTGCTGCCGCGCCTCGGCAACCACTCTATCCGCTTGGTGGCCGTGCTGCGCTGCAAGCTCCCGATGCTGCCGCAAAACTTCTTCCGGCGATTGCAGTTGCTTGGAGTCCCGCGTCCGGTGCGCGGCGATCTGCGCCGCTGCCGGTCCGTCAAGGCCGCTGGCGCGTAGGTGGTCCTTCACCTGTTCCCGGCGTAGGCTGTTGGCCTCCATGTACTCTTTCGTGTAGCCCTTGATTTCCGGCTGGCCAAACTCGCCGCGCTCGATCGTGTATCCCAGATCCTTGAGCCGGACGGCAAGCTCCGATCGGTAAACATTCGTGGCATAGCTCTGGGAGGCGAAAAGCTCCTGGGGCTGGAGAGCGCGGGTCTGGCCGTTCTCCCGCTCAGTAACGTTAAAAATCACGGCATGGGTGTGGAGCTGGGGCGCGGCGTAGCCTTCAACCGGGCGGGCGGTGTCGTGCTCGAAGGTCGCGGCGGCAAACTTGCCCGTCGTCTCCGGTGCGCGGATGTTGCCGATTCTCGCCTGGGTATACCGCTCCAACTCGGACAGAGCCGCGCGGACACTCTCCCGGTGCGCCACTCTTACCCGGTCGTCACCGCCGACCAGGGCGGTCAATGAAACCGACTTCGGCGCGGAAAACGTCGCATCCCATCCGGCCCGGTGCTCGACGCTGGTTACTTCTCTGCCAAACTTGCCGTCGTAGGTCTTGGCCGTCTGATGCCGGACGAGCTGCGCCTCGGTCTGCGGGTGCTGGCCTTCACTCAGGCGGGCGAAGTGCTCCGCGCCGACAGCTCCCGCAAGGCCCCACTCTCCGGCAAGCCTGCCCTGCCACTCGCTATGGCCCTGCTGGTCGCGGCTCCAGTAATTTTGCTCACTCGAAGCGAACTCCCGCGCGTGGTACGTCCGCGCCTGGCCTGCCGAAAGTGGTTGCGAGATGGAAAGCATGGTGTGCGCCTCGGTCCTGATTACGGCTGCTGCGTCACTGGCGCTGCCTCAACCTGTGGTTGAGGCTCCTGAACGCTTTTCGGCTTCTGATTTCGTCCTGGATGGTGGGAAGCAGGCGGAGTGTTTTGAGTCGCATCCTGCGGTGAGACTGGAGCATTTTTGAGAATCAGAATGTAGTCTGCCGCTTCTTTGAGCGGGCGACTGGCAAAGTACCACGTCCCGGCACCGCCGATCACGATGCCGGCAAGTACGGCGATGGCAAGTTGTTGCCAGCGGAAGATGTTGGTAAAACTCCTCCAATGGTTTGAAGCTGTTTCCGCGTGATCGGCAGAACTTTTCAGCTTCCGCAGTGCCTCTTCGATAGTCGCCATCGGGCCAACGATAGCGCTCCCGATCTTCGCGCCGACTTCGCTGACGGCCGCATTGCGAACAGCCTTCACAGCTCCGGCCTCGATGCGCGCCAACGCCTGGTCGGCGGACTGCCTGACCAACTGGGGAACCTCCTGCGCCGTCTGGCTCACTTGCTGGGCGATCTGGCCGGAGAGGGCGCGGCTGGCCGAAATCTCCGCCAGTATCTGCTCGAACGGGCCGTCCGGACGCTGCCGCGCCTCCCGCAGAACGGTATCGCGAAACCATTCGGCCAGCGACTTGCCGGACCGTTTGGCCGCCGATTCGACCTCCTCCAGCTCCTCAACAGAGAGCCGGGTTCCGGCTGATTTGTCGCGTGAATTGGTACGTGCTCCCGCGTCTGGAAGCGGCTGCGAGTCGAGATTCTGGCCGGTGCGAGTGCTGCTCATGGGGAAGCCGCCTTTCCGCTATCCTAGACTCTGAGCGTCCGGGCGTCAGGGATGGCCAGCCGAACACTTAGAGTTATGTCATTATAATTAAAGACGTTAACGTTAATCGAGAAAATCTGCTTTCCAGAGAAAGCAGATTTTCTCGGTATGTAGGCATTAACTATCTAAGTCTATGATTATATGAATGTTAACATTTGCATACATTCCCTAAATTTTACAGTTCCCGTTTGGGGGTGATGTGTCAATCATTCTTCCGATGCGTAGCAGCGCAGGTACTCCTGGGGGGCGCATAACTGGGTAGGGAGTCGGCCCCTTAAGCCGGTTCCCTGTTCCATTGCGCCCGAAAGCCTTACCGGGATTTTCCGTCCGATTGTTCCCAATGCCACTGAGAGCGCCCGCCTAAAGCACACGGAATTTTCGGCGGTTTGGGCTTACTCAGTGTGCGGCGTCTTTGAGCGTAGAGGGGTCAAGGCTGGCCCGCAGGCCACCGCGCAAGCGGCGCGTAGCGGCCTTTACGCCTCGTAGCGAAACCACCATTGGAACTGGTTTGAATTCGAGCGGACGCGATGACATTCAAACCATGGACAGGCAGATTTTTCGGGTTGTTGTTCTGCGGCGCAATGGAACGGAAAACCGGGTTAAGATGTGTTGCACGGTGGCGGGGAAAAAGAAAATTTCCGGCTCTACATTCGGCGGACGGTGCGACACGTCCGGCCATTTTGGCGGACACGTGCGAAGCTGCGGCAATGTACGTATAGAGCCGCGCTGGAAATCCGCTCTTCGCTGTGCGGGAACAATCCGCACGTACCGCACGTGCGGACACACGTGCATCCGATACGTGCAGGGAAGAGGCAAACGTGCGCGGCCCACGTACATCGATTGGCGCGTGGAAAAATGCACGTGCAGGAGACGTGCGCGGCGCGGAATAAACGCGACCGGAAACGAATTGGACCGCCGGATTCAGAACCCGTGGGCCGGTGGCAAGACGATCCCAGACGCATTTTGGATAGCCGGGGGCAGGCGGCATTGCTCCGTGTTCGTCCTGGGGCCTTTCTGTTCGATCTCGCACGGCTCTACACTCAGGCGCAAAGGCTGGACCAACCCCACCATCCACAGCCAGGTTTTTGCTTTTGTACTTGCGCGGGGTGGGTGCGGGAGGGGCGCTAGCGCCCTCCCGCTGAATGCGAGCGAAAGCTCGCTGACCGCCCGTTAGGGCGCTCCTTTTTCTGCGTAGCGCAGCGGAGCAGCGGGACTGCCTCGGAGTTCTCCACAGCTTCGGGCTGAGCAACTACTAAAAAAGCTATTTATCTTAACTACTTAAAAGGGGGGGCGTTTCATCCCTCTAAAATCGGCAAAAGGGGGGGCGTTTCATCCCTTTAGGGGGGGGCGTTTCATCCCGGATAACTTTAGAAATAAAAAGGGTTTTGCACAAGGGGGACTGTCCTGGAATCTAAAGAGTTTTTTCAGCCGGGTAGTTGGTCGCTTGGTTTTTGCGGAACGGCTAGGCGGGTCGTGTGGATCGTAAACCCGCCCTTGGCCTTGGTGATCTTTAGGCCGGGGTACACCGCTGCAATCTTGCGAAGCGCGGCGGTGGCTTCCTTCTTGAAGTCTTTCACGTCGCCGTAGTCAGTGCCAAGCTGGCGGCGCAATTGCTCCCAAGAGAGGAATTGCGGGGGTAGCTTCTTCTGAACAATCACAAAAGCGCGGTAGGAAATCAGCGCGTAAAGATCGAGGGCCAAAGGTGAACGCTTGATCGCCCGTAGCGCCCGCATATCGACGGGAACGGGCGAAGCGAGAACTGCGTTAAAGAAGTTTTCGCCCAGAAGAATCCAGCTTTCCCATAGCGCGGCTTGCTCTGGGTGCGGGTGCCACCACAATTCACCGTCTGGAGCTATTTCCATGCCCCGCCATGCTTCACCCTTCGCGCCCGATGGGTCCGTGCCTGTCACCTGAAAGCTAATCTTGCATTGAAACAAGCGGCGCATCTGGTCCTTGAGGCGTCGGCTGTCACTGCGCTTCCCTCGGCCATTGTAAGGATTGAGGCCCACTGCACGCATGAACTCGTTTAGACTGCGGCCCAAAACAAGGCGGCGGCTCTTTGTCCGCACGGCCTCGGTGATGATCCAAAACAGAAGCAAGCGGGGAATGCTGCCATAGGGCAAGCCAATTGTTTCATTGCGTTCAATGTCGCGGCCCGGGACAAGTCCAAGGATGCCGGTTCCCGTGCGCCGGGTCCACTGCGGAACGTCGCCGGGGTCGCTGTGTGGAAGGGTGCAAAGGACAAGCTGCCGCGCCATATAGGCGCGTTCGACGGCGTCAGGTTCGGCTTGGATGGCTAACGCGGCGTCAACAAGGTTAATCTGTGCGCGGGTGGGTGGCCTGAATTTCTTCGCAAGGGTTTTTATCAGGGGGATTTCTCCCGCCTTAATTAGCCCGTCTACGCCTCGCTTTGTAGTCACGTATACACCTATACTTTTGTACGGGTAGACAATTAACTGTTGGCTGCGAACTCGGCAATCTCCGGTTTGCGGCGCTTGGCAAAAATGGTGTTGATGCCCTCGGCCAGTAACGCCTGTACAGTCGTCCTTTCCTCGGCGGCTATGATCTTGAGCGCCGTTTGCACCTCCGGGGCGAAATGACCGCCTACGAGTACACGACCGGAGCGGGAAGAAACGGCGGCGGGTCTGGCTACTCTCTCCGGCTGTGCCGCTGATGGGGCAATAACACTGACCGGAGCGCGTTGCTCAAGCCCTTGCGTGAGCGGGTTCGGTTTTGGCATGTGCTCTCCTCTGCGAGTTGATAAGTTTAATTGTATACTCGTATACCAGTAACGTCTCCTGCGCTGCCTTGCTGTCGGCCTCGTATTCGGCGGCAACCTTCCCTATATTGCCCGCGTGTCGATGAGCGGCCCGCAAATAGACAATGACCGGGCAAACGTCAAAGCCCTGCTTCTTGATAAATTCGGCGGCGTTGGCTCCTTCACTCCCCTGCGTCGGCGCTTTATTGATGACAAAAAACGCGGGAGGATTCCCTGCCACTTTCAAAAGATCGGCCAACTTGGACACGGTTTCCAGGGCAAATAAATGCGGCTCGACTGGGGTTAAAACCACGTCAGCGCGGCGAGCTGCCTCGGCTGCATCCGTGGCGGAATGAGGCGGCGTATCAATCACGATGAAATCGACGCCTTGACCGTTCGCCTGTTCAATAGCTGCGGCAAGTCTGGCCGCATGGGTAGGAACTACCCAAGGGCGCTCATTGTCTCGCCGATCAGTCCACTTCGACGCGGTAGCCTGTGGGTCCACATCCAAAACGGCAACAGTGTGCCCCTTTTGGCTGGCGGTAACCGCGAGGTCAAGGGCAAGGGTCGTTTTACCCACCCCTCCCTTTTCCGCTATGACGGCAACGATATACATGTATACACCTGCACACTGCGAATTTTATACGAGTATACTTGGAGTTGCGAGACAGTTGCAAGAGCTGGGTTTTCGATCCATTGACGGCCCAGCGCCTAAATCAGAGAGAATTGAAGAATGGACGTTCTAACCAAGGCAAACGTAATGGATGAGGCGGGCTTTGCCGAGGTTGTCGGCCTCATTGCAGCCGCTCAACAGCGGGCCTTTCAAGCCGTCAACACCACGTTGATCGATCTCTACTGGCAGGTAGGCGAATACATCAGCCGCAAGATCGAATCCGCCGAGTGGGGCGACGGCGTGGTCCCGCAACTGGCCCAGTACATCGCCCGGACCCAGCCCGGACAGCGCGGCTTCACGACGCGCAACCTATTTCGTATGAAGCAGTTCTACGAAGCCTACCCGGATGAGTCAATTGTGTCGGCAGTGCTGACACAATTGCCGTGGACTCACCATCTCATCATCATTGGACAGAGCAAACGCCCCGAGGAACGCGAGTTCTATCTCCGTATGGCCGCTCGGGAGCGGTGGTCGAGCCGCGAGCTGGAGCGCCAGTTCAAGGCGGCGCTCTTCGAGCGGGTTGTTCTCAGCCCGCCCAAAATGTCGCCAGCACTACCGCAATCTCACCCAGACGCCCAAAACGTTTTCAAGGATGCTTACGCCCTCGAATTTCTTGGCTTGCCGCAAGAGCACTCCGAAAACGATCTTCACCATGCCTTGCTCAACCGCATGAAGGATTTTTTACTAGAGCTTGGCCGAGATTTCTGCTTTGTCGGCTCTGAATTTCCCGTACAGGTTGGCGGGCGGGATTTTGCACTTGATTTGCTTTTCTTCCATCGCGGCCTTAATGCTCTTGTCGCCTTTGAACTCAAGGTAAATGAGTTTGAGCCGGAGTATCTTGGCAAGCTAAATTTCTACCTGGAGGCGCTGGACCGCGATGTACGCAAAGAGCACGAGCAGCCCTCGATAGGCGTCTTACTGTGTGCCAGCAAAAACGATGAAATAGTCGAATACGCGCTCAGCCGCAGTCTCTCCCCAGCTCTGATCGCGGAGTACCAGACCAAATTACCGGACAAAAAGCTGCTCCAGGCGAAGCTCCAGGAATTTTATCTCCAAGATGCCAGCGAAGAAGACGAGGGCATCAGCAAGCCCAAGGCTGTCTCACGCCGCAAGCGCCCGGTATAGGGTCTTCCGCCCGACTTTGAAAAGGTCGGCAACCTTCTGCCGGTCCTCGCCCTGATCGATCAGCTTGCGGGCGTGAGCAACCTGCTGCGGGGTCATTTTTGGCTTACGGCCGAATTTCACCCCTCGGCGCTGCGCGGCCTTCACCCCGGCGCGGGTCCGCTCACTGATAAGGCTGCGCTCCAGCTCAGCCAGTACGCCGATCATCTGCCACATGGCCCGGCCTGTCGGCGTCTCGGTGTCGATCTGCTCGGTGAGGGAACGGAATTTGACGCCGCGCTCCTTGAGGTCGTCGAGCATGGCGATCAGATCGCGCAAGCTGCGGCCCAGGCGGTCAAGTTTCCACACGATGAGCGTGTCTCCGTCCTGCAATGCCTTGAGGCAACGGAGCAGGGCAGGGCGCTTCGTCGTGGCTCCTGACAAGCCCTCGTCTTTGAAAAGCGTCTTGCATCCGGCCCGCTTCAAGGCCGCGAGCTGCAAGGCTGTACTCTGGTCGTCAGTCGATACGCGGGCATAGCCGTATTTCATGGTTTAATTATGGCCTTGACATTTGACCCATGCAAGCCCT
>Ga0255351_1000326_pt1 | contig 22545 bp, 18 predicted proteins | sample HBST25r2metaG_FD_186024 | JGI IMG/M metagenome (GOLD analysis project Ga0255351, IMG submission 186024) | Peat soil microbial communities from Stordalen Mire, Sweden - H.B.S.T-25.r2 | ecosystem: Environmental > Terrestrial > Soil > Wetlands > Peat | place: Sweden: Norrbotten County, Stordalen... | reverse complement strand
TTGAATGGACAAGAGAGCAGGGCGGACAGGAAGAATAAGGTCTGGAAGAATCGTTCTCGCGCTGCCTGTTGTTCCGTCCCACCGCCGTTTCAAAGGGAAGCGCAAGGGAGGGGAAAAATTGTCCCCCCCTTTGAAGGCTTCGGCCAGAGAGGGATCGCGGCGGCGCAGCTTCTTCAGGTAATCGGAGGGAGCGAGCGAGTCCGTCAGCGCGCTGAAAATGTCGGTGAGAACAAACCACCACTCCTCATTGTGAAAGACCCGGCGCACCGGCCGTTCTTCAAAGAGGGCCATCTCGCTCATTTGAAAACCTTCCCCTCTTCACTGCGAAGCACAAGGCGGCCCACCATATGCGTACCGATCTCGCACTGAACGATTCTAACCGGGAAGGTGTGTGACCGGCCTGTGGCTAGGCCGATGGTTTGGGCCAGTACAAAGGCTATCGCCTCGGCCTCTATCTTGCGGACGGTTTTCTCCGCTGCTGCGCGACGGTTGTCCTTTTGCAACATCGTGCGAGAGGTCACGCCCGAGCATCAAGAACTCCTGCGGCACGGATTGACCGGGCAAGAGTGCAACCCTGCCGCCATAGCTGACGCCAAGGAACCCCGTTCATTCGTCGCCTGCAAAATCACCTGTTAAATGTCCGCCTTCGGCGTATTTCCGCGTGGTTTGGCAGTCTCAAGCGGCCTGTAAGATGTTGAAAGTACAATGTATAGAGGCCTTGACACGGAAGAGGTCGCTGGTTCGAGTCCAGTCGTGCCTACCATATATTACTTAAAACAAGCAACTTAAGGTAGTGACTTCTTCTTTCATGCTGCCTTCGAAGGTGCTGAAGGGCGCTGAGTTTGGTCCTCTTCAAAATGGCCGTCAAAGGCCAGCCCGGCCGCCATCCGCTTGCCAACCACTTCGGTCCTCGCTGGGCGCTCGGTATTGGCGCTACGGCGGCCTTCACCGCTGTCCTGGTCGAAATCTACGTTCTGGGCCGCCGTAAAGAGCCACTGCTCGCCCCGTAATTAGTCCTCGAATGTCGGCTTGTGGCAAGGTTTCCAGTGTGCGACTGGTCCCATCCAGGCAGCAACGGTTTTCGCCACAGCGAAAGGGATGCCGTAACTCAAACCCGATTATGGAATCGGCAATCGACCATATCCCCAATGAACTCATCTCTTCTGGGCGTTCCATTTTTCCAGGAATGCGGCAAATTTCTCATCCCGCGTAGGCGGGCGCATCGGAGTAGGCTTGCCCGGCTTCGTTACAGGGCGCGACGGAGGCCCTGTCAATGCCTTGATCGATAGCGCGATACGCTTTGCCTTGGCATCGACGCCAAGCACCTTTACTTTGACGATCTGTCCCGCCTTCACGGCCTCGGAAGGTTCTTTGATAAAGCGATTGGAGAGCTCGCTAATGTGGACAAGCCCATCCTGGTGAACGCCGATATCGACAAAGGCGCCGAACTTCGTCACGTTGGTAACAACTCCTTCGAGCACCATTCCTGCCTGTACATCGGAGAGTTCCCGCACTTGTTCGTGGAAGACGGGCGCGACAAATTTGTCCCTCGGATCGCGTCCGGGCTTTCTCAGTTCGGCCAGGATATCGTCGAGCGTGTAGGCGCCCGCAGACAGTTGCTTGCTATCCACTTGCTCCAGGACTTGTGGTTTCTCGATTATCGCTTTCACCGACGTCTTCAGCGACATTGCGATCTGTTCCACTACCGGGTACGACTCAGGGTGGACGGCAGTCATGTCCAGAGGGTTGTCGCCGTCACGGATGCGTAAGAAGCCTGCCGCCTGTTCGAAGGTCTTGGGTCCGATCCCTGGAACTTCCAGAACCTGTGTGCGCGATCGAAAGCCGCCCTTCTCATTGCGATGATGAACGATGTTCTGCGCGGTGCGCTCCGTGAGTCCGGCGACGAAGCGGAGCAGTGTCCAGGATGAGGTGTTCAGATCGACTCCGACGCGATTCACGCAACTTTCGATTACGCTTTCCAGTGACTCCTGCAATTGACGCTGATCCACATCGTGCTGGTACTGGCCTACGCCGATCGATTTGGGGTCCACCTTTACCAGCTCAGACAACGGGTCCTGCAGACGGCGGGCAATTGAGATGGCGCCACGCACGGTCAAGTCAAGATCGGGAAACTCCTGCCTGGCAACGTCAGAGGCAGAGTAGACACTGGCGCCAGATTCGCTTACGGTCGCGGAGAAGATTCCCTCGATATTCTTCTCGCGCAGGAAGTCGCGGACAAATGCGTCCGTCTCGCGGGAAGCCGTTCCATTCCCAATGGCGATGGCGCGAACATGGTGCTGGCGCAGCAGGGCCTCCAGCTTGGGAACAGCTTCGGCGTTGCCATGCTTCGAGGTATGCAGATAGAGAACGTCGTGTGCCAACAGCTTGCCGGTCGCATCCACCACAGCGACCTTGCAGCCGGTGCGCAGGCCCGGATCGATTCCAAGGACCGAGATGGGCCCTGCAGGCGGAGCCAGCAGAAGGTTGTAGAGATTGTCACGAAACACCTGAATCGCATCTGCATCGGAACGGCGCTTCAACTCCATGCGAATCTCCGTTTGAATGGACGTGTTCAACAGGCGCTTCCATGCATCGTCGATCGCGAGTTCCAGTTGACGCGTCCAATCGCCTTGCTGCCGCAGCACATGGCGCCGGATCAGTGCAACGGGGCGCTCGGGTTCGACTTCGATGAGGAAGTAAAGGACGTTCTCGCTTTCGCCGCGGCGGATGGCCAACATGCGATGCGAAGGGATGGTCTTTACCGGCTCGTTGTACTCGTAGTACATCTTGAATTTTTCTTGCTCATCGACCGCATCCGATACCTTGCGGCTCACGATCACGCCTTCGTCGAACATCAGGCGGCGCAGTACCTTCCGCAGGTCCGCGTCCTCGCTGATCCACTCGGCAACAATGTGCCGCGCACCTTCCAGCGCTTCTTCCGCGCTCGCCACGCCGAGTTCGACATTCACAAATCCGGCTGCAAAGTTCTCCAGCGGTTGCGTGGAAGGTTGTTGTTGCCAGAGGTAGGTCGCTAACGGTTCCAGTCCCTTTTCGCGAGCGATGGTGGCCTTGGTGCGCCGCTTCGGCCGATAAGGGAGGTAGAGATCTTCCAATTCGCTCTTGTCGAACGTTGCCTCGATTCGCGACTTAAGTTCATCGGTCAGCTTGCCCTGTTCCGCGATCGAGGAGAGGATGGTTGCGCGGCGATCCGTGAGGTCACGAAAATAGGCCAGCTTCTCTTCAATGTCGCGGATTTGGACTTCGTCCAGGTTGCCGGTGGCTTCTTTGCGGTAGCGGGCAATAAAGGGAACGGTCCCGCCGTCGTCTAGTAGTTCGATGACGGCGACGAGGCCACGCATGGGCAGGTTCAAGGTCTGAGCAATATGCAAGAGAATTTCAGGGGAGAGAATGATTGCTGCTTTCATAATGGGTCAGTGTTTATGGTACATCCCGGCGCTGCACAGGCGTCGAAGGAGTAATCGTTCCAAGGAGGCTGCGCTCGACAGGTTCCTCCATTGCACGGCAGATGGCGAAGGCTTCCTCAAAGTCAGACGAGGGAGAGTCTTGATCACCCTTTACATTGGGCATTTACCGGCCACTGGGAATCAGCACTTGCGCGGATCACAGTGGTACCCTCCTTGTGGCACCCGATGAATCGGTCTGCTGAACCGAAGAATAGGAAGACATTAAGAATGAGCGAAGCAACTAACCGGAAGATTGTCCTGGCTTCACGCCCCGTGGGAGCCCCGTTAGCTTCAGACTTTCGCATGGAGACCGAGACACTCCGATCCCCGGATGAAGGGCAGATGCTCTTGCGGACGGTGTACTTATCACTTGACCCCTATATGCGGGGTCGAATGAGTGACGCGCCTTCCTACGCTCCGCCTGTTGGTATTGGGGAACCGATGGTGGGCGCAACTGTGAGTCGAGTGGAGATTTCAAACGTACCGGGGTTTGCAGTCGGTGACTGGGTTCTTAGCCAGAACGGATGGCAGGAGTTTGCAATTTCGGACGGCAGAGGGGTATTGAATCTTGGAGCGCACCCGGCCAAGCCCTCCTTCGCACTCGGGGTGCTGGGGATGCCAGGATTCACGGCTTACATGGGACTTTTGGACATTGGACAACCGAAGCCGGGCGAGACAGTGGTGGTTGCTGCAGCTACAGGTGCTGTGGGTTCTGTTGTGGGGCAGATCGCCAAACTGAAGGAATGCCGCGTAGTCGGAATTGCTGGCGGAGCGGAGAAGTGCCGTTATGCAGTGGAGGAGCTTGGATTGGACGTCTGCCTGGATCATCGCAGTCCGAAGCTGCATGAAGAGCTGGCTACGGCATGTCCGAAGGGAATCGACGTGTACTACGAAAATGTCGGCGGATTGGTTTTTGATGCGGTGCTACCGTTGCTCAATGCGCGTGCTCGGATTCCCCTGTGCGGGCTGATTGCTAACTACAACGGTGACCCGGCGTCTGAAGGCAAATACCGCACCTCTCAGGTGATGACAATCTTATTGAAGAGACGCATCCGGGTGCAGGGATTCATAATCTTCGACGATTACGGATCACACTTTGGCGAGTTCCGGAAGCAAATGACGGAATGGTTTGAGGCAGGGAAGATCAAATATCGCGAGGACATCGTGAATGGATTAGAGAATGCTCCCGAGGCGTTCATGGGGCTGTTGCAAGGGAAGAACTTCGGGAAGCTGGTGGTTCAGGTATCTGCGGAGGCTGGAACGTAAGGGTACGCGAACATCTACGAGGGCCAGCGGTCCATGCCTGCGCTTTAATTTGCCCCTCTCGGCTTTCGTTTGTTTTGGGCAGGGCGCTGCTCAGAGTGGTTCCTGCCTCGGGGTACCTTAGATTTACAGAACGGGACTCTGCGGCACCAGACCACAGCGCTAACATTAACCTTTGATCGGAGACTGCGATGGAACCGTTCCGCTTTCATCTCTTCGTTTGCACGCAGCAGAAGCCAGAGGGTGTACCCTCATGCGCGTCCAAAGGATCGGCCGAAGTTCTCGCCGCGCTGGAACGCGAGATTCAGGCACGCGGCCTCGACAACGATGTGCAGCTCACGACCTGCGGCTGTATGGGACTGTGCGATGAAGGCCCTGTGATGGTTGTCTACCCGGAAGGGGCATGGTACCGGCGCGTGCAACCGTCCGACGCACCTGAAATCGTCAGCCAGCATCTGCGCGAAGGCAAACCCCTCGATCGTCTCATCTGGAACGATGCCTCTGCGATGAAGGCCATGTCGATCGAGCATGGCGAACATTTCCGTCAAGCGATGGCTGCCCGCGAGAAAGCGGGAACACTCCCCGACCGTCTGAATGAAATGATCCGCGGCTTCATGCCCAGCCGTTGTGTTCTTACTGCGCTTGAACTCGATATCTTTACCGCCGTCGGGGACGGGGCCAATGCTGAACAGGTCGGGACGCGCATCCACGCGAATGCTCGCGCTGCAGGCATCCTACTCGGTGCTCTCGTCTCTCTCGGACTGCTCGCGAAGACCGGTGACGAATACAAGAACACGCCTGAGACTGCACGGTTCTTTGTTCAGGGCTCCAAGGACAACCAACGGAACGGTCTGCTACATTCAGCCAACATCTGGCATCGTTGGAGTACGCTGACCGAAGTGGTGCGCCGGGGCACGCACATCCCGATCGATGCCGCAAGCACCCCGGAATGGACCACCAATTTCATTGCTGGTATGCAGCGCAACTCCAAGGATCGCGCCCCGCTTGTAGTGAAGGCTCTGGGCAAGACCGGTGTTCGCCGCATTCTCGATCTGGGCGGCGGCTCAGGTTCCTACTCCATCGCATTCGCAAAGGCATCTCCCGAGGCGCAGTGCGAGATTCTCGATCTACCAGAAGTAGTACCGCTCACGACCGAATATGTCAGTAAAGCCGGGGTGGCCGAACAAGTGAGCATTCGCGCTGGAGACATGCTGCATGACGATTTCGGCTCCGGCTACGACATCGTCATGCTCAACGCGATCTGCCATATGTTCTCCGAGGAGCAGAATCTGGATATCTTCCGCAGGGCTCGCAAGGCACTCGCGCCGAACGGCCGCCTGGTTGTGCAGGACTTCATCCTCAATCCCGACAAGACCGGGCTGCAACACGCGGCGCTGTTCTCCGTCAACATGCTCGTGGGTACCGACGCCGGCGCCAGTTACAGTGAGGTCGAATATGCCTCCTGGATGAAAGCTGCCGGATTCACCGAAGTAAACCGGATCAAGCTGCCTGGACCTAGTGACCTGATTGTGGGCCGAGTGAAATAAGGCTGGGCAAACTCGGATAGGATCGGGACTCCGGACTTCGGCTGAGCGATGAACAACCAAAGGGACGCTGTTGGGGAACTGCCAATGAAAATGAGTTTACTGTCCGCGATGCTGTTGCTAGGCGTCTCTTCTTCGGCCTTGGCCGCATCCGTCTTTACCACGCGGCTTGACGATCCCAGGGCGGTTTACCTCACGACGCAGGAATTTGGCGCCAAAGCCGATGGAAGAGCCAATGACAGCGCGGCCATCCAGGCTGCCATAGACAAAGCTGCCGGCGACGCCCACGAAGGTATTGTGTTCGTGCCTTCGGGGCGCTACCTGCTTACGCGCACCGTTTATGTCTGGCCAGGAGTGCGAGTCATCGGCTACGGCGAGACGCGCCCGGTCTTCCTGCTGGCGGACAACACGCCGGGTTTTCAGAAAGGCGTGGGAGATATGGTTGTGTTCACAGGCAACCGTCCCGGCGCCAGGTCAGGCGCCAGTGGGCGCATTCCGTTTCCACCCCCAGGCACCGTTCCTGCGAATGATGCGATTGCTGACGCCGGTCCCAGCACATTCTATTCAGCGATGAGCAACATCGATTTCGAGATCGGCGAAGGCAACCCTGCAGCGATCGCCATCCGGTTCCACGTCGCCCAACATGCTTATCTGAGTCACATGGATTTCCATATCGGCTCCGGCCTTGCCGCACTCACGGAGATCGGCAACGAGGCTGAGGATCTTCATTTTTATGGCGGACGCTACGCCATCCTGACCGACAAAACCTCGCCCGCCTGGCAGTTCACTCTGATCGATTCAGTCTTCGAGGGTCAGCGCGAGGCGGCGATTCGCGAGCATGAGGCAGGTCTGACTTTGATCCGCGACACGTTCCGCAGTATGCCGACCGCCGTTGATATTGATCCGAATTATTCCGACCAACTATGGGTGAAAGACTGCCGCTTTGATGATATCTCGGAGACAGCGGTCATCATCAGCAACGAGAAGAGCCCACTCACCGAGATCGGCTTCGAAAATGCTGTATTGAAGAACGTTCCCACCTTCGCCCGGTTTCGCGAAAGCGGGAAGACGGTGGCCGGCAAAGGCGCAGTTTACCAGGTCAGCGGTTTCAACTTTGGACTCATCGTACCCGGCGAGGGAATGACCGGCAACATGGGGATGATCTATGAAGCCGCGCCGCTGACCAACCTGCCTACGCCTTTGCCACCGGCGATCCGTGCGCTGCCACCCACTGGAGATTGGGCGAACGTTCACACGCTTGGAGTTGCGGGAGACGGAAAGACCAACGATACCGTCGCGATCCAGAAAGCCATCGAAACTCACCGGGTGCTTTATTTTCCAAGCGGGCACTACATTGTCAGTGACACACTCACGTTGAAGCCTGACACGGTGCTGATCGGGCTCCATCCTACTCTGACTCAGTTCGATCTGCTCGACGCCACGCCCGGCTATCAAGGCGTGGGCGCACCCAAAGCCGTGATCTCTGCGCCTGTGGGCGGCTCTAACATCATCCGCGGTTTTGGAGTCTTTGTTGGCGGCGTCAATCCGCGGGCCGTCGCCGTACTCTGGAAGGCGGGTGCTGACTCGCTGGTCGATGATGTGCGCTTCCTGGGCGGTCATGGGAGCGGTACCAACCCCTACAACAATAACCACACGGCCGATCCCGATCTCAACAAGCGCTGGGACGGACAATATCCCAGCTTGTGGGTAACGCAAGGCGGCGGGGGCACCTTTGCGGACATCTGGACTCCGAACACCTTCGCCCAGGCGGGTTTCCTGGTTTCCGACACGAAGACGCCCGGCCATGTCTATGAGCTTTCCACCGAGCACCATGTCCGCAACGAGATCAAGTTCGACCATGCGGAGAACTGGGATGTCAATGCGCCGCAGACCGAGGAAGAAGCTGGTGAGAGTCCCGAATCCCTGTCGTTGGAACTCGACTGGTCGAAGAACATTACCATCGCCAACTATCACGGTTATCGCGTGACCCGTTCCCGAGCACCTTTCCTTACCGCGGTACGTCTCTACAACTCCGGAAATATCCATTTCCGCAATCTTCATGTCAACGCCGAGAGCGGATATGCCCTTTGCGATGAAAACGGCTGCGGCACATTCCTTCGAGCCAGCAAATTCCCTTACGAGAATGCGACCCAGGACGTAACACATCATATGGAGGTCCGTGAACGTGAATTCGCCGTGCTCGACATTCCAGCCGACCCGGTCGCACCTGCCCCGTCCGAAGCCTCCGCAGTGCTGGCGCCAGGCTCCAAAGTGGAGAAACTGGAGGACGGATTCTATTCAATCTCCGGCGCCGCCGTGGACGCTTTCGGCAAGCTCTATTTCGTCGATCACCATCAACAGCGAATCTATGGCTGGTCAGTAGCCGAAGGGCTCACCATCGAGCGTGACAACCCGCTGGACCCGGTGAACTTGGCATTCGACAAGGCAGGCGATCTGTTGGTGATCTCTTCTGATGGTCCGGAAGGAACTGTTTATTCCTTCCGTCCCGGATCGGCGGACAACGAGATTACGGTGCTTCGGCCGCAAACCAGGACACCGCATCCGGACGCGGCGGCGGTACTGCCGGTCAGTTATTGGAACAACGGCGAATTCGCCGATCAGCTCGACTTCAGCGCGTTCACTTATACGACATTGGCGGAGATGTTTGCCCGTGATGTGTCAGCCACAAAGGCGCGGGAATATGTCTCTCCAGATGGAAGCGTGTTCCTGCCCGCGGGCCGCGTCTTCCAGCAGGGACCCTCTGACTACACCGGCTGGCGCTTCTCTGACAATTTGGACACCGATGGCTTCATAAGCGCTCTTCCCGGTCAACGGGTTTATGTGAGTAGCGAATCGGAAGACCTCTTGTATAGTGCACTGGTCCGTGCCGACGGCACACTCAACGATCTACAGCCCTTTGCGGAACGCGGTGGTGAGAGCGTGGCAGTCGATCTCAAAGGGAATGTCTTCGTTGCAAACGGACAAATATTTGTGTACGACCCGGCGGGGAAAGAGATTGGCCAGATCGATGTACCGGAACGTCCGATCGATATCGTTTTTGGCGGTGCCGATCATCGCACGCTGTTCATACTCGCCCATCACGCACTATTCGCGGTCAGGGTACGAAGCTCGGATTGAGGTTCGGACGTAGGTTACCCTTTGAACTTGCTGGCGCTTGACATGCTCCAATGCTTCTTCGCGTCACACACCTTAGGCAAGAGCCGTATGCGGTCGTGCCGCCAATACGGATCTGCGCGAGGGGCGATCAATGATGATCGTCCCTACCGCGACCGTGCAAATCCGGGAATTGAGAGCATCTGCTTCCATGCGTAGCAGATGCAGCGCTCGCAACTGCCAGCCTTGCGAAGTGTCGCAATTCTACAGCAATTGTGAATGCGTGACGCGGAATGGCAGGTTTACACATGTCTTGGCTCTATACAAGAGAAAAGTACGAGCCTACTCTCACTATTAGGAAAATCTAACGAATTCAGAATCACTCTGATCTGGAATTCTTGCCGCTTTGCGACTGTGGGTGCCGATTGCGTTTGAGAAATATGACCCATCGGTGCCGGATGACGGCGCCAGTAATGTTGGCTTTTTCAGCGACAAGAGCAGGGTATTGGCGAAGCTGCTGAGGAAAAGGCCAGATTGGTTACTGATTTTGCTAAGTCAGCGTGGCGAGGCCATGCGCGGGACGGCATTGGGGAGCTCCGAAGATGCAGATTCAAGAGATAAGCCTGCGATGATCGACTTCGGGTAACCCAGAGCGCTCGAGTGTAATGGAAGAGATCCGGTGAGCATGCAACTCCATCAGAGCGAATTGTATTCGACTGCGGATCTGGCTCCGGTGACCACGAATAAGTCAGCCGAGCGCAAGTGGTACGCCGTCTTCATTGTCCCGCAAAACGAGAAATCCGGTGGTCTATCAAAAACCCGCTTCAGACTGTGACTTTGTCGAATCAGCCCCGGATTACGAAGTGTATTCCGTGCGCCGGGGCTCCAGTTGGCCAGAAATGCGCGCGGGGCGCAAATCCTTTTCTGATTTTCCGAAGGAATGAAGAACCCTTCCTAAAAGAGCAGGACGAGGCTAGGAGAAAGAGATGCCAGGAAGATTGAAGCCTTCTCGACACGGCGAGCTAGATCGCATCGGACGTCGCGTGCTGTCCTGTTTTCTGGACTTGACCGCATTCTCCTGCGCGGTTCTCGTGGCTTTCGAGTTGCGATTCGACGGGGCCCTGCCTGCGCAAATTCTCCATCCAATGTTCTTGGCCATGTTCGTTTGGGCGGGATTGCAGTCGGCGGCCTTCATCGGATTCCGGGTAAGCTCGGACCACTGGCGCCATACCTCAATGTATGACGCGGCCCGGGTCCTGGTGGCAAGCCTGGCAGGTTCAATCGCGGGCGTGCTGGTGATACTAATGCTGCTCGGGCCATGGAGCATACCGCGTTCGGTGTATGTCCTCGATTGGCTGTTGGCCAGCTTGTTCACCTTGGGCGGAAGGATGGCCGTCCGGGTAGCGATCACGGCACGAATGCTAATTCGCAACGAAGGCCAGCTGACGAGAACTGTTATCTATGGAGCCGGCAGCGCCGGACTTGCGCTCATATTGGAACTGAGGCAGAACGAAAGCCTGAAGTGCGATGTGATTGGCCTGATAGATGACAACCTGCGCAAGGCGAATCTGAATCTGCATGGAAAGAAGGTGTTGGGAACGGGAAAGAATCTCGGAGCACTGGTGCGGAAGCATAGCGTCAAGAAAGTTCTCATCGCGATTCCTTCCGCAACCGGACAGCAGATGGTGCGGATCCTGAAGTATGCTCTTGAAGCCAAGGTGGAATACCAGACGGTACCAAGCTTGGGGGAGTTAATTCACGATGCGGAGTTGGGCAAGCAGGTACGGAACGTCGCAGTGGAAGACTTACTGGGCAGAAATCCCGTGCGCCTGGACCAGCGGGCGATTTGGGAACGGATTCAGGGAAAAGTCGTCATGGTCACCGGCGCCGCCGGCTCGATTGGCTCGGAGATCTGCCGCCAGATTGCACCGTTCCGCCCGCTTGCTCTGATCGGCTTCGATGAGGCGGAGACGCCGCTCTTTCAAATAGACAGAGAGTTGCGCAAAGCCTTCCCGCACCTCGTCTTTCATCCGGAAATCGGCAATATCACGCACCCCGATAACGTCCGGCGCGTAATGCAGAAGTTTCAGCCGTCGATCGTATATCACGCCGCCGCCTATAAGCATGTTCCCATGATGGAGCGGCACGTCTTCGCAGCCGTCGAGAACAATATCTTCGGTACCTGGCAGGTAGCCCTCGCCGCGGCCAAGTACGGCGTCGAAGACTTTGTCATGATCTCCACCGATAAGGCAGTACGTCCAACAAGCATCATGGGAGCCACCAAGCGGGTAGCGGAGTTGGTGATCCGGGCGCTTCAGCAGGAGACAGGCACTAGATTTGTGGCGGTGCGCTTTGGCAACGTGCTTGGGAGCAACGGCAGCGTTGTGCCAATCTTCAAGGAACAGATAGCCGCGGGCGGTCCCGTGACCGTGACGCATCCTGAGATGACCCGCTACTTCATGACCATCCCAGAGGCTTCCCAGCTTGTATTGCAGGCCTTCTCCATGGGCAACGGTGGCGAGGTGTTTGTTCTGGACATGGGTGAGCCCGTCAAGATCGTGGATCTGGCCAGGAATTTGATTCTGCTGTCCGGGCTGCAGCCTGATCGCGATATTAAGATTCAGTTTTCAGGCGTGCGCCCGGGAGAAAAACTATTTGAAGAACTGAACCTGAAGGATGAATGCCTGATCCCGACCGCTCACACCAAAATCAAAAGTTTCGTTTCGCATTTCGATGTCGACGCACGGCAGATCGGAGCGCGGCTGCGGGATCTGAGGCGCATTGTTGATATGCAGGACGTCTCCGGCCTCGCCTTGATTTTGAAGGAATTGATTCCAGACTATAACCCAACATCGCGGCTATTGAGCGAAGCATTGAAACTTGCATCCGATCGTTCTGGGAATACGGCCTGGCCGGATACCACCAGGTACGGCGAGAGAACTGTAGAAACCAGGCTTTCATCGTCAGTTCTGATGAATTGATTCTCTCTGAGAACTATCCTCTATTCGAAATCCCTCATTCCCCCTTGTTCTTCACCTTCGAGGAGCGGTCTGTCTCAATACGGGTTCAAGAAGTACTTCCAATTACTCCAGGTATTAACTGACAGCTTCATAGGCGCATCAACATTGAGAGAAAGCTAGCTGCGCGTTAGCTTTGACCGAGTTCATCAAAGAACCTTTCTGACACCGGCAGAATCCCAAGGGGTATCGCTTTGTTTATCTTGATATGCGCATTTCTCATTTCATTTCTCCCGACTCCGATTCTTCGTGAATACCTGCTACGAAGAGGCGTAATGGATATTCCGAATGAGCGTAGCTCTCATTCGGTGCCTACACCTCGGGGTGGCGGGATCGGCATTGTTGTAGCCTTTCTCCTGGCTTTCTTGGCGCTGTCGCGCAGGGTTGTAATGCCCAGTAACCTCAACTGGGCGCTTGTAGGCGGTGGATTGACCTTGGCTGTTGAGGGTCTTTTAGATGACCGTTTCTTGCTTTCGGTGCGCGTCCGGATAATTATTCACACCGCGGCTGCCGCGTGGGCTCTATGGCAACTTAATGGCGCGGCGCCTTTAAACATAGGTGCGGTCGCACTGGTTTGGTGGTGGACCCGCGAGCTTATCGCACTTGTAGGTTTGGTATGGATGATAAATCTCTATAACTTCATGGACGGTATCGACGGACTTGCCGGAACTGAGGCACTGTGCGTTAGCGGCTTCGGCGGCCTGCTTCTATTTCGGTGCGGCTTCGGCGGAATGGCGCAAGGTGCCTGGGCACTCGCGGCCGCAAGCGCCGGCTTTCTAGTTTGGAACTGGCCGCCTGCGAAGATCTTCATGGGCGATGCAGGAAGCGGCTTTCTTGGATTTGTTTTCGGTGTCTTTACCATTTCAAGCGCCATAGAACGGCCTTGGATGCTGTGGCCTTGGTCGATCCTGCTCTCTGTTTTCATTGTTGACTCTACTGTGACATTGCTGCTTCGTTGGGTGAATCGAGCGCGGTGGTATGAGGCGCATTGCAGCCATGCTTATCAACATGCCGCGCGGCGGTGGAACAGTCATGGAAGAGTAACGATCGCGATAGCAGTGATAAATGTCGTTTGGCTATTCCCGTTGGCCTATGCTGCATGCGTCTGGCAGACAGGTGGCCCTCTACTTGCCGCAATTGCGGGAGTGCCGCTTGTTTTGCTCGAAGTTTGGTACAACGCAGGACGTGAGTCGTCTCCAATGAAGACATTATCCTCAAACTCTTCCTTCAGGATTGGCGCGGAAGTCTAGAGCTAGTTGCATAAATGCCTCAAGGCGATGAGGAGGCAGGCGAAGTGGAGGAAGCCTTGAAACACCGTGAGGATGCGGTCGTAGCGGACCTGGATGCGGCGGAAGTTTTGCAGCCAGGCATTGGTGCGCTCGATTTTCCAGCGCTTTCGATAGCGGCGAAGCTTGCGTTTGTCCTCGAATCGGCGATTGCGGACGTTCTTTCGGTAGGGAACAATCAATTCCGTTCCACGTTGTTTGAAGCGCGCTCGCAGAGCATCGGAGCCATAGCCCCGATCTGCAATGACTCGGCGCAGATGGGAGCGTGGGCGTCCGCGCCCAACGCGTGGAACCTTTACTTGCTGGAGCGTACTCTCTGCGAGGCGGCATTCGGCAATCTGCGCGGACGCAAGTTGCACTCCGACAGGAACGCCCTGGCCGTCGACCACCACCATACACTTCGTACCTTTCCCGCGGCGTGTTTTGCCGACTGCCGAGCCCCCTTTTTCGCCGTGATGAACGTGGCGTCGAGAAAGGCTTCTTCCCAATCCAGCAATCGGCGCTGGTCCAGCATCGACAATAGCTTTTGCCAGGCTGCCAGCCAAATTCCTTCCTCTTCCCACATCCGCAGCCGGCGCCAGCAGGTTGAACCGTCCGGGTACTGTTCGGGTAGATCGCGCCATCTGGCTCCTGTCCGCAGAACCCACAATATCCCCTCTACACAGGATCGATTCGATGACCACGGTCGACCTCGTCCGTCCTTGCGCCGCTTCGGCTCAGGAAACAAAGGGGCTAATACGCTCCACTGCACATCGTCCAACAGAACTTCACGCTTCTTCTGCCTCATGGCAGAAGATAAACAAACCACCTGCCCCAAACGTAAGTACCTGTTCTGAGGCCGAACCTATTTATGCAACCAGTTCTAGGGCTTGTTTCAAGTCGCCGTTGAGCCGTTCATCCGGGTTCAGTTCCGGCGAGTAGCTGGGCAGATAAAAGACTTCTATCTGCTCACCATGCTCGCTCAACCACTTCTTCACCGGTGCGCAGTGATGCACACCGAGGTTATCAAGCGCCAGGAAGATCTTGCGCCCGGTCTGCTTGATAAGCGCCTCGAAGAACTCGATCAGTCGTACGTGATTGAAGTTGCCGTCGATGATCATCCAGCTTGTCTTGCCGTGGTTGGTAACGGTGGAGATCATCGATAACTTCTGCCGCGTGCCGCCCACAACATAGGCCACTGGCGTATCCCCCTTGGGCGCGTAGCCGCGGCCACGCACATCGGTGTTGACCACCGCCGTCTCATCGCCCCAATGGATCTCGGCGTCTTCTTCCTTGGCGCGTTGCTTGATCCCTGGATAGCTTTCGTCGAGCCACTTTTGAACCGCCGCGGGTGACTGCTCATAGGCGCGGCGAATGGGCTTTTGCGGCGTGAATCCCCAGCGCTTGAGATACTCGCCCACACTGCGCACTGGGATGCGAACAGTACACTCGCGTTCGATCAAAAGCATGACCGCGGCACGTGTCCAGAGAGCAAAGTCAAGCTTGAGTTGCTCGGGGCGCTTATCCGAGATCATGCGTTGAATCTGCTCCTCCTGCTTTGGGGTGAGTGTGCGACAACTGCCTGCCGGACGACCACGCCGGCCTGACTCGATGCCGCGCAGGCCATCCTGCTTGAAGCGATTGACTATCATGCGCACAGATGAATAACTCAAGCCAAACTCTCGAGCTATCTGACGACGATTCACGCCTCGTTTGTAAGCACGAATGACTTGGACACGACGTTCATGTTGTGCCTCTGGAGATAACTTACGAGCATCCTCTCGTTCCATACCCCATTCGATGCAACCATTCGTAAAAAACATCAGTATTTATTTGCCGAATCTATAGAGGGTTGCGAATACGGAGGGAGCAGCTGCCTTCAGGCTGCCGAAATCAAGCGCGGAGATTCCCGCGGTCTTTAGGCCTTTCATCTTCTTCGGATGGCGTATCGTGGATCGACGCCAGTACTGAACCTAAGCCGAAAAGCCAGAAGGTTGCATTTGGGAGTTTCCTGATTCGAGTCAGAAAGCGCGAGTTTCTCCCCCCGTAATTCCCACCCGCGATTGGTCCGTCTTACGCGTAGTTCGGGGGACCTCAGCGCCTGCCTGCGTCGTGTAAGTAGTTGCAAATAATGGTTATTTACGCCCTGAAAAGGCCGGCGGCGGTTCAATCCCGTCTCTGGCCACCCCTTCTTCTATTGCACCAAATCTCAGCCGCGCTGCCGCGCAATGGTTTTGCAGGGCGTGAATGCGCAAAGATCCTGCCGATCTGCAAACCGTAAGAGCACAAACGCTCCTGCCCAATCAAAAGCGACCGCGGGAGTCGTAAATCACAACCCCAGCGGCCGCTCATCAGTTGCCATCAATCGGTTAACGCTTAGTGTTTTGCCGCCCGCGCGCCAGCAGCCTTCGCATCGGCTTTGGTCATGAACTTGCCGTTCTTGGTCGTGCCATACTCCTTGTCGGCGGAGCCGTGGTAGACCTTGGTATTGAGGTTGACCCAGACCAGACCTTTCGTTTTTGCAGACGCAATATCGGCAGAATTTGGGGGCGTCGGCTTGGGCGCGCCGGGTGAGGTTGCCGCAGCTTTTGGGGCCGGCTTGGCCTGCAGCGCCATAGCGGGCATGACGGCAAATAGGGTAGCAGAGGCAAGGGCCAGTATGGCGAGGGCAAAGCGAGTAAGCTTCATGCGTATCTCCTTGAGTTCTTTTCTCGGGACCTGCCGGAACGAACAACGCGAGCTATAAGCCGGCAGCGAAAGCCCGGTATTGACAAGCGCTAACAGCTCCTGAGGGGATTGCCTAATTCGGGTGCGCTAGCCTTTGTTGCCGAACAGGCTGGTCGCTTCGCCCAGCGGGCTTCCCAATCCGCCGGATTGTGCTTGCTGACCGTCTGCCGAGTCGTCGCCGAGTACCGAGCCCAACATTCCCTGGAACTCTGGAGGGACCTTGGATTTGATGTATTCGACAACAACTTGCTCCACTTCCTGGGCCTTATCGGGTCTCAGCCCAGCCTTCTCTTGCAGCAGATCTTAGATTTCACCCGCACAGTTCTCTTCTCCTTGTTCGTTCCTGGGCTGAAGCGCTTGGGGTCTTCCCAGCGCGTTGGAGTTTCCTGGAGTTTCATAGCCGTATTACGGCGAAACCCCAAAACATGGGACGTGCCCGCGATGGGACCAAGAAAGGATAAAGCCACGAGGACGGGAATTGGCAAGAGAATTTGTGAAGAATCCACACTTTTTAGCCATCAAGCTCGGATCGCGCTGGCGTCGGAGTAATCCTTCTAGACTCCGCGTCTCTTCACCGATCTGCGCACCTTCAATTGCATTTCCGCTTTTTCCCTTGCAACAACTGCCGACGGTCGGGTCACTCCGCAGGCACTGCCCACTCTTGCTTCAGGAAGCGCATCCGACGGGCTCTCCTTCCGCGCACCAACACGTCCTAAACTATCTCCGTATGCGACTGTTTGTAGGAATGCCGCTCGCGCCCGCTGTTGTCTCCGAACTAAAGGTCACCGTGGTACGGCTCAGGTCGAATGGCGACGGCCTTCGCTGGACGGAGCCCGCATCTTGGCATATCACTCTCCAATTTCTGGGCAACACAGACGAGGAACAATACCGGTGCGTCGTCGCTCGTCTCGCCGAAGTACATTCGAGATCCGTCCCGGTCCATCTCGCCGACCTGGGCTTCTTCGAGCGCGCCGGCGTTTTCTTTGCGGATGTGTCCCCTACCCCCGAACTCGTTTCTCTCGCCGGGCGCATCATGGCCGCGACCTCTCAATGTGGTTTCGTTCCCAAGACGCGGCCCTACCATCCCCACATCACATTGGCCCGCGCAAAGGGCCATGACCGGAACCAGCCGCTCCGGACGCTCCAGCAGAGAATCAACCGCCCGCCTAATTTCGCCCGCTTTGTTGCATCGGAGTTCGTTCTCTACGAAAGCCACCTGTCTCCAGCCGGTTCAACCTACGAAAACCGTCATCGCTTCCCACTGAGCGCTACCTAGCCCCCAGAGTTCCCTCTAGACGCTGATTCGCGCTATACTGGAGATTCGGCAAGCCGGGTTTGGTGTGTCCAGATGTGTCTCAACGAGTTCAGGCAGCCGTAAAGCACACAAAGATTTGGAGTTGAACGATGGCACAGACATGCGACATTTGCGGCAAGGGCCCGCAGTTTGGTAACAACATCTCACATGCGCACAATGTAACCCGCCGGCGCTGGAACGTGAATCTGCAGGCCGTGAAGGCTCTGGTCAACGGCGCTCCCAAGCGGCTGCGCGTCTGCGCCAGTTGCATCAAGAGCGGCAAGATCACCAAGGCTGGCCCTGCCGCCAAGGTTGTCCCTACTGCTATAAAGACAACTTAATCAACGATTTAAGTAACGTATGGATCCGCATAAAACCCCGTCCCGCGAGGACGGGGTTTTGTTGTGCCCTCATTGTTGCTGCCCCTGGACTACGGTTCTTGATTGGTGGAATGCGGCTCTTGCCTGGTAAAGGTAAGCGAGGCTGAGTTGATGCAGTAGCGGAGCCCCGTGGGCTTTGGGCCGTCTGGAAAAACGTGCCCCAAATGGCCTCCGCAGCGGGCGCATGTCACCTCCACGCGCCGCATACCAAAACTTATGTCCTCGTGCTCCTCAACCACTTTGGAATCCGCTGGAATCATGAAGCTCGGCCAGCCACAGCCGGAGTCGAACTTGGCTCCGCTCATAAACAGGAGCGTCCCGCAGCCAGCGCAGTGGTAATCGCCTGTCTCATGGTTCTGGGTGAGCGCGCCGGTAAAAGGCCGTTCGGTGTCTTTCTCGCGTAGAATCCGGTACTGCTCCGGCGTGAGATGCGCGCGCCACTCCGCGTCGCTGCGCACCATTTCTTGGGCTGTCTCAGTCATGAGTAACCTCCTACTGCCGCCTTAAGGGAAGTGTTTTGTGCGGACCAGGCGCACAGCACCTGGCCCCAAGTGGATGGGATGCTTGGACGAGGGAAAAGGTCGGTCAAACTTCCGCGATTAGCTCGATCTCGACGAGCACATCCTTTGGCAACCGGGAGACTTCAACAGTGGACCGCGCTGGGGGAGTGCCACCCTTGCCTAGATACGCGCCGTAGATTTCGTTCATGGCTGCGAAGTCACTGAGATCCTTGAGGAAGACGGTGGCTTTTATCACGCGATCGAGCCCGCTACCCCCAGCCTCGAGGATGGCCTTCAGGTTTTCAAACACTTGGGTGGTTTGATCCTCAATGCCACTGGCCACAACCTGTTGTGTCACCGGGTCGAGCGGAATCTGTCCCGCCGTAAAAATCAGATTTCCCGAGCGTACGCCCTGTGAATACGGCCCTATAGCCGCAGGCGCCCCGTCCGTCGCAATCACCGCTTTTTTCATAAATTCTATTTTAGGACTAGACAGTTCCACACAAGCACAACCCAAACGCCAAAGCCACAGCTCTGGTCGTCGCGACAGGCCCTTGTCCTTATCACGGGTGCATTTTCACAGTGACTGCGAGCGGTTTTCAGGACCGTGACGAGTGGCGCTTCGCTTCACCCCCGAGCGGCGGAGGGATGCCGCTGGGAACACCGGATAGCGAAAACGCCACTTGCCGCACATCGACGCCGGCCCATGGTCACCGCGGAGAATGCGCTTATTGCCAGATGGCCAGAACGCCGCCGCTCAGATACATGGCGATCAGCCAGTATAGGGTGTTGATGCCAAATAGCTTGAATGGCTGCTTCTCGCTGATGTGCTGGGCAAACATTGGAGGGACCACGAAGCCAAGCCCACACACTGCACCAATGAGAGACCCGCGCGCAAAAGTCGTTCCATTTGCACCGGGCAGAGTGATGATTTTCACGAGCGCGAAACACAGGATAAGGTTGGCAATGAAGGTGAGCGCAAAGACGCCAGCCGAGCTAGACGATTTTGCGCCTTCTTTCTGAACCAGAGCCTTGTAATCCTTGCTGAAAAGGACACCATACCAGAGCCACCCGAGTACCCACTGAATCACGGCCGCGGTTAGCACTGCCGCAAAGTTGACCTGAAGAAAATGCATCGAGAATCCTCCGCGTTGAGTTGATTTCCGGCTCCGGGTGCCTGGAAATCCAATGAAATGTTAGAAATCACTGGATTGGCTACAAGGAGTCGCGCCACCACTTTGCGGGAGCAGGAAGTCAAAGTCAAGGTAATTGAAGTACTACGGGCTCAGGATAGACAACACACGAATGGGGTATTGGCAAATGGCTTGCCATCAACGTCTTTTGAGGGATTCCAACTCGTCTAGCGTTCGCGGCCAGTCGGAACCGAGGAGACGCGACAAACTGCGATCCGCCAACACCTTTCCGCCCGTCTGGAATTTGGCACAATAGTTGGTTTCATTATCGGCATAGCGAATGCGCTGGATTTTTTGGCCGCATCGGGGACAGGGTTGGTTGAAGCGGCCGTGCACGGCCATCTCGGGTCGAAAAGCGGTGACTTTCTCTGGGAAGCTCTTTTCGGCCTCGGTATGCAGGCGATCCATCCAGAGGGTAAGGGTGGAGCGGGTGGCGGCGAACAGGCGATCCCATTCGCCGGCATTGAGCTTATGAGTGAGAGCAATGGGAGAAAGCTGAGCCGCGTGCAGAATCTCATCGGAGTAGGCGTTGCCGATCCCACTGACCAGCCGTGGATCAGTGAGAGCACGCTTAAGGGTTCGGTTTTCAAGAGTGAGAGCGGCGCGAAAGCCGTCGAGGCCGGTCGAGAAGACTTCAATGCCACCGGGATCGATCGATTGAAGAGCCTCTTCGCCGCGAAGAACATGGAGTGAAGCGCGGCGCTTGCTGCCCGCTTCAGTGAGGACGAGGGAGCCGGAAGGAAAATCAAGTGCGGCGAGATTTTGCCGGCCTGCCAATTTGGCTTGCGGAGGGCGCCAATGGAGACGGCCAGCGATCATGAGATGCAGCACGAGCCATAAGTCACCTTCGACGCCGATGGCGATGCGTTTGCCGATACGGCGAAGGGACCTGACCGTGCGGCCCTCGACGCTGGAGAGCGGGGGATCGACGGTGCGGAGCAGAAAGACGCTAGCCAGACGGACTCGCTCGATGGACTGCGCGAGGATGCGGGTTTCGAGAGCCGTGATGTAAGCGGCGATGTCAGGGAGTTCCGGCATTGGTACCAGCTTGCAGCCGGGGCGGTTCATTGTGCAACGGAATTGTCTTGCGTGCGCCTACCGCCGGCGGATCCCGGGCCCCCGGTTTGAGAAGGCGAGCTTTGTCTTCGTGATTTTGCCTAACCAGGAGCTACCCCAGGGCCTGAAACGCGGCATTCGCTGCGACCATTTACTTCCTTGGGTACTCCCTGGTTTGGCCGGTTCGGGAGTTGGTGACGGAAAAACTGCCGGTGGAGGAGGCGACGACTTTGAAGTATGCGCCATCTGCCGAGGCGCCTTTGGGATTCGCAATCAGGGCCTCGGGGCTATTGTGAGCAGCGTCGGAGCCTTCCGCGGTGTGCAGCATGTAAAGGTCTTCGATGCCGGGGCTGTCATGCACGGTCTGCCATGCTTCGGGCATTCCGGCCTTGTGCGCACCGTTGTTCATGATGGCGACGACAGGATGAATGGCATCGACCAGGGCGCGCGAATTGGAGAGATCCATACCGTGATGGTCGACCACGTAAAGATCGATGGGAGGTATGGGGTTGTTGGGACAGACAAGCGCAACCTCTTTGGCGCCTGTGAGGTCGCCAAGATCGAGGAACCTGAACTTTCCGAAGGTGACGAGGATGCCGCCGGATCGGGCATTCTCGGATGGGTCGTCAGGCCATTGGCGCTCGGTGGCACAGTATGGATTCGGCGCCGGCTTGATGCCTGGAACTGCGGAGATGTGCTCGCCGTCGGCAGCGAGCACGACGACGTTGAGGCCCGGGAGCAGAATGGTGTCGCCGGGATGCACAATGCGGCGAGGCCTTCCCTCAATTGCCTTCAGATACGCTGCAAAGTCGCGACGCGTGATGTCGGAGTCCTCGCGGTTGGGGCCGTGATCGAGGAACTCGCCGACAGGGACGCGCTTGACCAACTCCGGCACGCCTCCTACATGGTCGACGTGGAAGTGAGTAATGAAGACGTGGTCGAGACGCGTGACGCCCGCATCTTTCATCGCCGCCTGTATACGTTCCACGTCACGGCCGTCGTTGTTTGGCCAACCGGCGTCGACAAGGAGCGAAGCTCCGGACGGAGCAACAAGCAATGTGGACTGGCCGCCCTCGACGTCAATCGAATAGATCAGCAAGCGCTTTGGAGCGTTGGCTTGTGCGGCGGCGGGCGCGGACCCGTTGGCGAAGAGCAGCGCCAAAGCACAGAGGGAGAACGTGAACGCTGGAAAGCGGCGAGCGATCCGCGTGTGCAGCAGACGGCCCGAAAGGTGAAAACAGTGCTGAATGGCTATTCGCATTCCGAAAAGTATAATTGGCTTCGCGTCAACCTGGGAATACGGTTGCGAGAGGATTAATGCTTGCGCATCCGGCGAAACGATCAATGCTGGTAGAATGGAAAGTGCCGCACTGTGCGGTGATTTGCCCCATTATCGTTCCCAACCTGACGGCCCGAGCAGCCGAACCCAAGAAAAGGAATTTTGCATTTGTGAGCCAGACGATACGCAATATCGCCATCATTGCCCATGTTGATCATGGAAAGACGACGCTGGTAGACGCCATGCTGCGGCAGTCCGGGACCTTTCGAGCCAACGAGCAGGTGGCTGAGCGGGTGATGGATTCGAACGAACTTGAACGGGAACGTGGCATTACGATCCTTGCCAAAAACACGGCCATCAACTTTGCCGGCGGTAAAATCAACATTGTGGATACGCCGGGCCACGCGGACTTTGGCGGTGAGGTGGAGCGAGCACTGAAGATGGTGGAC
>Ga0255351_1000318_pt1 | contig 22800 bp, 12 predicted proteins | sample HBST25r2metaG_FD_186024 | JGI IMG/M metagenome (GOLD analysis project Ga0255351, IMG submission 186024) | Peat soil microbial communities from Stordalen Mire, Sweden - H.B.S.T-25.r2 | ecosystem: Environmental > Terrestrial > Soil > Wetlands > Peat | place: Sweden: Norrbotten County, Stordalen... | reverse complement strand
CACTGAGATGCTCTGCTTAGCAGCTGTTGCGTTCAGCGCGTTGTCGGTGAGCACGATCGAGCCGCTGTTGGCACCGGAAAGTACAGGCGAGAAGTCGGCCGACAGGGTGCAAAACTCAGCTGCCGTCAGTACGCTGCTCGATGTGCAATCGGTGGTGCCGTCGCTGCTGTTGGGGAAGTTGGAGGGATAGCTGACCGCGCTGATGTCCAGAGCGGCGTTGCCGATGTTAGTAACCGTCACCGTCTGAACAGCGCTGGAATGACCGAGGTTGACGCTGCCAAAGTTCAGCGTCGGCGGGGTTGCGTAGTCGAACTTGTATACGTTGTTGCTGTCGCTTTCGACGACGTAAAGGTTGCCCTTGCCGTCCAGCGCGAGGCCCTCAGGATCAAGCCCAATACTGCTGGGGATCGCTGTCGTTGGGGTATAAGTGGTAACACCATTGGTCGTCGAGGGTGCCAAAATAACCACATCGTTATTGTCGTCATCCGCCACGTAGACGTTACCAGCCGCATCCACCTTGATGCCGTTCGGATCGCTCCAGTTGCTGCCCAGCGTGGTTGCTGCATAGCCGCCACCTGTGGGCGTTAGCTTGTAGACCGCTCCTCCATCGCCGCATGAGTTATTGGCAACAAAGATATTGCCGCTGCCATCGACGGTCAAACCCCAGGGGCAGTCAGGTCCCGTGCTCACTGTGCTCACGGTGCTCTGGAGATAGCCGCTGGCCGTGGGAGTCAATTTAAAGACGCCTTTTAGTACATCGGCCACATAGACATTACCGCTGGCGTCGACAGCCACGCCGGTAAACTCGGAGTAGCCGCTGCCGCTGCCGATCTCGCTTTGCGCGTAGCTGCCATTTTCCAGCGTAAGTTTGTAGATACTAGGAGCGGTACTGTCATCGGCGACATAGAGATTACCCGCGCCATCGATTGCGACGCTATACGCTCTGACGAAAGAGCCGATGCTTGTGCAGATGGAACTACCGGCGGGCAATTCGCAAAGACTGGTACTCTCGTAGGCAACAAAGATATTGCCATTGTTGTCAATGGCAATATCGTCGACTGCATCTAAACTGCTGCTGTTCAACGCCGCCGACATGGTTCCCGGCAGGAAGCTGATCTGCGCCGCCAAGCCGGTTCCGGTCAGATTGGCCGTAAAGATGGCCGCGCCGGTCGAATCCTTCACGATAACCGCGCCGTTGCGGGTTCCGGCATACTGCGGGGTAAACACCACATTGACCGTGCAGTATTGGATACTATAGGACGTGAAGCAACTGGGCGCGCTGCCGGAAGTATAGTCTTGGCTCTCCGCGCCGTTGGTGAGCACATTAAAGCTGAGGGTGCTCGTATCATTGGTCTGGAAGGTCAAAGTTACCGAAGTGTTGAGACCCACATTCACCGAGCCCAGATTGGCGGACTTGGTGGAGATCTCGATAAGGGACGCGCTATTTTGTGTCGCGACAAAGATGTTTCCGTTGCCGTCAGCAGAGAGTAGGGCAGGAGGGGTTGAGGTCAAGCCGCTTCGCACGGTAGTTACTGCGCTGGAGGTGGAAAAATTGTCGCTAGCGGCGATTTCATAGATTTTTCCCCCCATCATGTCGGAGACAAATAGATTGCCGGCGCTGTCGATGGCGACACCAGTTGGATAGCTAAATCCGCTACCTACGGCATTCGTCACGCTGCTGGAGGAGAAGCCGCTGGCGCTCGCCAAGACCTCGTAGACACAACTGGACCCTGTGCCGCCGATACCGATGAATACATCTCCGCTGGCGTCGAGTGCCACGCCTTGGGGTGAGCTGTATCCGCTGCCCACCTGGAGGGGCGTCGCGCTGCCAGAGATCACTCCGCTAGTGGCAACGAATTCATAAACGTAGCTTGAACTATCGGCGACAAAAAGATCGCCGCTGGCATCGAAGACCATGCCTCTTGGATTGGATAAGGCTGTGCTGAAGGTAGAGACTGAGCTATCGGAAGAAAGTGCAATCTTTTCGATCACATACGAGTAGTTAATGACCGCAGACACATACAAGTCGCCATTGGGGGCAATAGCAACACTTCTCGCGCTAGTAAAGCTGCCCAAAGGTTTGACGGTGCTGCTGGCGGAGACGGTGCCGTTGACAGCCACGATCTCATAGACCTTGTTGCCAAGAACGTCGGCGACAAAGACGTTGCCGCTTTTATCCACCGCCGTTGCGTAGGGAGAGTTGAAGCCGCTGCCCACTGCCGTCTCGTAGTTGAGGGATGCGGTCGTTGGTGCCGCCACCCCGCCGAAGGCCGGACTGGCCGTCAGCAGGACAATCATGGCTGTAAAGCCAAGCACGGCGCACTTCGCCCGTCCGCGCAGATTCCGGGGGTTGGGACCCATCGCGCTCCGGCCCGTTTGGTGCGTCGGAGTCTCGATGATCGTTCTTTTAAACATTCTTGAATTGAACATAATAACCTCTTTCTTTTGCGTCTCTGTGAGTAGACCAATACCTCGCCCGATTCTGCTGTAAGATTTGACCTGAAAGACGCGCCGAACCATCGTCCATCGCGCCTGAATCCAAGCCAAGCCGTGTTGCCTTTTCAGTAAAGGCGGGGAAATCTTCATTTTACAGATCATTAGAGTAGTCACAGAGTAGTAGCGCCAGTATACAAGCCAGATTGCCTTCCCGTCCTGCATTTTTTGTTTATTTTCATCAGAAAAAGAATGTTTGCCCTAAACATCGTCATCGAATTGCCCCTTGATATGGGCAATAAACTGAACGTCATTACACGCCAGCGGAAGTTTGGGAAGACCTGTCGATTGGGATGTATGACGCGCGCCTTGCATCATCTACTGTTTAACCGTGTGATTTGGTAATTACCGATGAACAGGCGCGGACGAGGACGTCCTCGCTACTGTCGGCTGGGAGGCCGACGCTACGTTCATGTAATTACCAAATCATGCGGTCACGGCTTCAATCAACAGCGATATCTCCGGTGCTATCGAATGTCGCACCCGATGGGATCAGAACTGTCTCAACAGCCTTTTCATCTTGAGAGCCGGTGTAGACAGCAATCCGTGAGGCGTCGATGCCCTTTTCGCCGACCAGATAGGCCTTCGAGTTGACCACGCGCGCCCTGGCGAGTTTCTTGTTATTCCTCTCCGCACCAGTTACATTCCCCACCAGGGCCAGCTTTGCATCGGAGCTGCGTTGCAAGTCGAGCGCGATCTCATCCAGGCAGGCCTTTCCTTCGTTGCTGACGCGCGACGGGCGATTGATGTCCCGGTCAAAGTGGATCGAGCACAGTTCGCTGGTCACCGGCTTGGGAGCGGCGACGGGAACCGCAACCGTTACCAGGGTCGTGCTTGTGGCCGTCTGGCCCTTGTCGTCGGCAACACTGCAAGTTACGGTGATGGGTCCAACGGGCGCGCCAGTGGTGGCTAGAGTCGCCGTCGAGCCGGTGCCGCTCACCGAGCCGAAGGTCGAGTTATAGCTGTACGCCAAAGGACGATTCTGTGGGCTGAGTCCGGTTGCCGTGATCGCGGAGTTCTCGCCGGAGATCACAGCTTGAGGATTGGCCGCGCAAGCGACGGTCGGCGGCTCATAGGCCTTCACGACATAGGGAGCAGTGGCGTCCGCGTACTCAGTCGGCCTGTTACCCTCCGCGACGTGGCACCGGAGCGTGTAGGCCCCCGGAGCGAGATTCTCCGTGTCGATCTTCGCGGTGCTGGAGCTTCCCGTCACCGTTCCGCCATCCACGGACCACGAATAGACAGCAGTCTTTGCCGGATCAAGATTCAAAGCCGTGGCCGATGCGGCAATGGGTTCTCCAGGAAATACGGAGGTGGGCTTGACCGAGCAGAATAATGTGACCGGCGCAAGGGGCGGCAGTGAAGAGCCATTTCCACCAAAGCGGAAGACGATTCCGGACGAGAGACGCATATCATTTTGCGTCGAGGTATTTGCGGTAGAGGTATCGGGGAATCTGGTCATCAGATATTCGGCTTGAATGAGGCGAATGGCGAAATGGCGATGAACCCTGAGGTCCAGGCCGCCGCCAGCAGTGATCGCAAAGGTATTCTGAGCGGGCAGAAGCGTGCAGTTTACCGTGCAATTGGAGAGCGATACCTCGCTGGCGTGCGCGCCGCCCAACAAAACCTGGACAAAGGGAGTGATTCTTTCATGATTGCGGAAGGAATAACGCGGACCAAAGAGATAGGAAACAACGCCGCCGTCAGCGTCGTCCACATCGACCGTAGCTCCGGATGCGCCTTGGAAGCGGATCTGCGAGTTTGTGTAATCGCCGATGTCAGCCACGATTCCCAGATGGCGGTTCAGGTTATAAGCCAATGAGACGCTGCCGCCGTTCAGCCATACCAGCCGGTTTCCCTCCGCCAGCTTTGGCACAGCCTGCAGATACGAGTAGCCCACAAATAGCTCGTACTTGGGGGTATCGATATTCTGGCCACCCGAATAGGGCATGGCTGTGACCTGAGCAACTGCCTTGCCCGTGCCGAGCAGGAGGAATACAGCGCATACCGCTGTGGCAATCATTTTTGCACTCGATCTCATGGTTGTCTCCGAAACTGAAAAGTAGTGCTCATCAATGGCCAATGGGCCGGATGCTATCGACGCGAATCAAACAGGAAAAGGCTGAGACCGCTCTGATGAGCGGTCTCAGCAATGGTCTTACTGGGCAGGCACATTGATAACGGTGTTCACCATTGTGGTCGAGGCATCCAAGGCGATCACTCTGCCGTTGATGGTCGTAACCGTTGCCGACGTGGACTGCGCGGGACTTGAAATCGTGATCCCCGGTTGGGAGATGATGGTTCCCACCATCGTTCCGCCGCCACCGTAGTTAATGACCGCGCCGGGAAGGCCTCCGACCGCCCAGAAGACGTTGGCAGCATTGGCGCCGCCCGACAAAATCACACTGCGGGTTTGCGGTCCGACCGGATCGCCCACGGTGAGCGAAGAACCGATCTGGAAGACCCAGTACGCATTGGGATCGCCCTGCGCGTCAAGCGTAAGATCCCCAATCGTGATAGCCACGGAGCTGGCGTTTTTATAGACGCCGGGGTAGATCGTGGTGCCGCCCAACTCTGCCGCCAGAACGCCGGTGGAGGGAAGGCCTTGCAGCGTAGTGTACGCGGTGCGGGCTTCTCCGGCGGCCTCGGTGGCGATGGCCATGGTGGAAGCAGTGCCCTCATCGGCGCAATTGACAGTCGGAGGCGGCGCGGCGGTGTCGATGACTCCGTTCACCTGCCCGATGTCGAGCGGCGATTCCGTATACGAGCATGGCCAAACAGCGCCCACAATGGGAAGGCTGGTGTCGTGGAATCCGGTCATCGTGGTCGAAGCGCCCGTGGTTCCGATGCTGCCATTGATGACCGTGTGGATGCCTTGATTGGTCATTCCAGCGCCGCCGCCAAAGCCGCCAAACGGCAGGATGAACGGCCCCAGAACGACGGGCGGAAGAACTACGGCTTTGCCGGTCGTGAAGCTCCAGGGATTGGTGAATGGAGAGGGAACGATGCTCCCCAGCGGGTTGCCAACCAGGTCCGTGGCTGCATTGGTCACCGTCGCGGTATAGGTGGTGCTGGCAGTGAGCAGCGCCGTGGGCGTCAGCGTGGCAATGAAGGTGGTGTCGTTATAGGTGATCTTTGCCGACAGCGGAGTTCCACTCGCCGTCGTCCCCTCATAAAGCAGGAAGGTTGTCGGGGTGAGGGTCGTTTGATCCATCGCTTCAGTGAAGGTCGCGTGTACGGCCTGATTCAAAGGCACGTTGATGGCCTGCACATTGGGGGCCGTGTCGCCGGGAGCCGTTCTGACCAGCTCCGGCGCGGTGAGGTTCGCGGACGTACCAGTCTCGAAGATCCAGACATAGTTGCTGGCCAGAGGCTGACCAGCTGAACTCCGAACTCCGAGATCGCCGCCGGTAATCGTCGCTGTGTAGGTGGTAAGGGTCGCCAGAGGAAGCGCCGACGCGGACAGATGGAAGACCAGCGTATTTGTGTTCGCTACGTAAGTGACCGTGCCGGCGACAGGAGTGACGCCACCCTGTGCGATCAGCGTGAAGTTTGCCGCGATGATCGTACCCGCGTCCATCGGTTCGTTGAAGGTGGCGCTGACCGCTGCCAAATTGGTGGGCACGGTCACGTCTTCGAGGACCGGCGGGAGGACGCTTGCGTTCGGGGTTACAGGATTGGTCAATGCGACCGTCGGCGCTGTGGTGGTTACCGGCGGCAGGGGAATCGTGGTGAAGGTCCACGCGTAGAGGCCGCCCGCCAGCGGAGTGCCCGCAGCGTCCGTGGCCGCGGTGGTGATCGTCGCCGTGTAGGTGGTGCCGTAAGAACCAAGAGCACCGCCGGTGGGCGTAAACGTCGCCAGCGAACCCGAGCAGGTGACCGCGCCATTCACGGCCGCGCCGCTGGGGTCGGTGACCGTAAAGGAAGTTGCGGGAGAAGCGAGAGTCGCGCAGTTCATCGTTTGGCTGAAGGTCGCGCTGATGGTAGCGGTCAGAGGAACATTCTGCGCGAATGCAGCGGGAGTTACCGTCACGCTGAGGGGAGTTGGAGGCGCTGCGGCAGCCGTGCTGAAGGTCCATGCATAATTCCCCGCCAGAGCAGCGCCGCCGGGAGTCGAAGCCCCGGTGGTGATCGTCGCGGTGTATGTGGTGCTATCGGCCAGAGCGGCGGTTGGCGCAAAGGTCGCGGTGACACCGCTATACGTCACGGCTCCAGCCACGGCAGCGCCGCCGGGGGCCGCGACCGTGAAGGTTGTGCCGTTGATCGAGGCCGGACTCATCGCCAGACTGAAGGTCGCGGTAATTGCCGTATGGACGGCAACATTTGCGGTTCCCTGGGCGGGAGTTACCGAAACTACGCTGGGAATGGTGACAGTTTCTTGGCCGCAACCAACCACAAAGACGACCAGAAAAGCCGCCATCAAACACACGAATCCAATCTTGTTATTGCGCATTTGTAACCTCTTGTTCAACTTGGTTGGCGCGGTATCCAACGCTTGCCATTGTGCCGGCTAGGGTAGAGATGCCAAAGCAGGATGACTCAGCAAAAGTAACAAGTGGGAAGCGGGAAAGTCTGTATATATATGCTCATCAGCCAACTGGCTTGACGGAAGCGTCCCGTCTTCCCACTCTCGACACAGATTTTTTGTTATTCTGACGGGTTTTTGTAAATCTCTTCATGCTTTCAACAGACTTCGCTTGCATGATCCATTGGAGCGAAAGCGATGGAAGCCTATTGGTTGTATCCTTATGCATAGACGATGTTTTCCTCCACTGGCACTCGCGGCGAGAAGCTCTCCACTGTCAAGCTGACGGCGGTGCAGTACGGCATTCTGTTCATGATGCTGGCGCTGGCGGCGGGGCTGTGGCGCTTGCAGGTGCTGCGCGTGGATGACTACCGCCTGCAGGCCGAACAGAACCGCATCCGCAAGGAGCCGGTGATGGCTGGCCGCGGCAAGCTCTTCGACCGCGATAATCGGCTGATTGTGGACAACTACCCTTCGGTCTCCTGCTACCTGGTGCGCGAGGCGAACCGCAATGTGGACGACGATCTGCCGCTGATTGCCAAGGGCCTGAATCTGGATCTGGAGCAGTTGCGCGCCACGCTGCGCCGCTACCGCACCCGGCCAGTCTACGAGCCGATCCCCATCAAGCAAGAGGTTTCCGCCGACGAACAGGCCTTCATTGAGTCGCACCGCAACGAGCTGCCTGAGTTGGAAACCGTTGACGTGGAGCGGCGGCTGTATCCGAGGGACGGCTTTGCGGCGCACTTGATTGGTTATGTCGGCGAGGTAAGCGAAGAGGATCTGAACAATCCGCGCTATGCCGCCTACGAACCGGGCGACGTGGTAGGCAAGGCCGGCGTCGAAGAGACCTACGACCAACTACTGCGCGGACAGGACGGCTCCCGCGATGTGGTGGTGGACAGCCACGGACGCGAGGTGGGCTATCTGCGCACGCAGCACGCGGTTCCGGGGCAGGATCTGAAGCTGACCATTGATATTGACATTCAGCGCGCGGCGGAGCTGGCGCTGGGCGACGCCAACGGCGCTGTGGTGGTGATGGACCCGCGCAATGGCGAGATTCTGGCCATGGTCTCGCATCCCAGCTACGATCCCAACGCCTTTGCCGTGCGCATCAACCGCACCGACTGGAATAGCCTCATCACCAACCCCAACCATCCGCTGATGAACAAGGCGATTCAGGATCAGCTTGCTCCCGGCTCAACCTTCAAGATCATCATGTCCGCCGCGGGCTTGCAAGAGGGCGTGGCTCAGGATATGCACGTCAATTGCGTCGGCGGAGGCACATTCTACGGGCGCTTCTTCAAATGCGATCGGCACCACGGCGTACTGAACATCAGCCAGGCCATTCCGCTGTCGTGCGACACCTTCTTTTACACGCTGGCGCAGAAGTTGGGCATCGACACGATTGCCAGATACGCCACCGCTTTCGGATTGGGACAGAAGACCGGCATCGACCTGCCCAACGAAATGGCCGGCATTATGCCCTCAACGCAGTGGGAGATGAAGAACTTTCATCAGCGGTATTACCCCGGCAACACGATTTCCGTGGGCATCGGCCAGGGCGAGACGCAGGTCACACCGCTGCAACTGGCGCGCGCCCTGGGCGGCATCGCCTCTGATGGTCATTTTGTGCGCCCCCACGTGGTGATGCCGGATCAGAATATCCCGGCCGATTTTCGCCAAGCGATTCAGGAGAGCTTTCCCGGCTCCGGAGACAAAGACTTCGCCCTCAATCCGGACACGTGGACCATCATCACCGACGGCATGGCTGCCGCCGCCACCACTGGCACGGCCGCAGCCGCGCATATGGAAGGGGTGGACTTCGCCGGCAAGACCGGCACGGCCCAGGTGGTGGGCGGTGGAGATACGCACACCAAAGGCGGCGCGAAGACTCCGAATGCCTGGTTTGTGGGCATGATTCCCCGGCGCAACCCGGAGATTGTGATTACCGTCTTGCAGGAGCACGGCGATTGGGGTTCGGGATCGGCGATGATCGCGCAGAAAATTGCCATTGCCTACGTGAACAAAAAGCGCACGCAGGATAAAAACGTCCTCAATCAGGCCGACCTCAGCAAACCGGTTGAAGTCGGTGCGGTCTGGTCTGAACCAGCGCCTGTGGGCCGTAAGCATTCCGGTGGCGATTCCGTTCTTCATGCCGGGCATTTCCTGATTGATCCGGGTCCGCTTGCACCGGCCAAAGCCGTCGCCAGCGCTCGGCCAACTCTGCCAGCTTGGCTCCTCGCGATGCCATTACGCTTCAAGGAAGGCCAGCCCTGATGCGACGCTTCATGAGCTTCCGCGACTTCGACTGGGCACTGCTCTCCATGGTGCTGCTGCTTTGCGCGCTTTCCGTCTTTGAAATTTACTCGGCAACGCTGCACACCAAATATGTTGGCTTCCACACCAAGCAGCTCTTCTGGATTGGGGGCGGCGTGGTGGCCATGTTTCTCTTTTCCAAGATCGACTATCACCGGCTGCTGGATTGGTCGCCGTGGGCATACGCCGTCAGCCTGTTGGCGCTGGTGGCCGTCAAACTGGTCGGCCATAGCGCGCTGGGAGCCAAGCGGTGGATCAAAATCGGCCCCATGCACTTCCAGCCTTCGGAGTGGGTCAAGCTGATCCTGATTCTGCTGGTGGCGCGCTACTTTGCCAATCTGGGTGGCCGTTCGCTCACCTGGAAGGACATTTTCAAGGCATTTGCGCTGGTCGGCCTGCCGATGATCATGGTGCTGGTTCAGCCCGATCTGGGAACCGCGCTTACCTATACGCCGATTCTGGTCGCCGGCCTCTTTCTGGGCGGAATCAACCTGAAGCAGGCGCTGATTCTGGTCACTTGCGGAAGCGCGCTGATCGTCGGCGTCTGGAGCAGCGGAAAGATCCTCAAGCCCTACCAAAAGGCGCGTCTGACCAGCTTCATCAATCCCGACAATGACCCCAAGGGCACCGGCTATCAGCTCAAGCAGTCGCTGATCGCCGTTGGCTCCGGCGGCGTCTGGGGCCAAGGCTCGGCCAAGGGTTCGCAGACCCAGGGCGCTTTCCTTCCGATTCCCCATGCGGACTTCATTTTTGCCGCATGGGGCGAGGAACATGGATTTTTCGGCGCTATTTTTGTGCTGCTGCTATACTTTTTTATATTGATGCGTTTGATTCAGAACGCTCAAACAGCCGCGGACCTGCCCGGCTCTCTGATTATCATGGGAGTAGTGGCTGTGTTGACTTTTCAGATTGCGGTCAACGTGGGCATGGTCATTGGGTTTATGCCCGTCACCGGAATTCCTTTACCGTTAATGAGTTACGGTGGATCTTCGGTGTTGTTTACGTTCCTGGCGCTGGGTGTGGCAATGAATGTCCGGATGCGCCGGTTCGTCAACTGACGGACTCGCAGTTGCACCTCTTGCGTTCCCCGGAACTGTCCGGTCCGCAAGAGCAGGTTTTTTCAAGTATTTCGCCGGCTAGGTCCAGATGGATCGAGCGCCCGGCAGGATTGGGTTCATGAGCACGCAGAGACGGGAAAACCGTTGGCGGCAAATAGGTTGCCTGAATGGCGCGGAAGTCTTGGGGTTTGGTTTCCCCGACCCCAAGGCGGGGCGCGTCCGGGCAAACGCCAATGGTGGAACGGCCCCGCCGATTTTTCCGGCAAGCTTCCACCCCAGCGACGAGGACCTGTCGCCGGGGACCCCGGAGCGGTTGGCCACAAACTCTCTGCAATCGGGTTACGGTATCGTACAGCTTGTTCAGCTTGTTCAATTTGTTCAGCTTGTTTGTTTTGTCCAAATTGTTGAGCTTGTTCAACTTGTTCAGTTTGTTCAGTTTGTCCGGTCAGGCCTTCGCTTCAGTCTGCCGCCCTTTGGGGCTGGTGTTGGCGCGGCCTCCGGAAGACCAGCGAATCACGGTTCCTTCCTCCCGCACATCCCCTCCCCTCCCGGTCTTTCTCGTCTCCCTCTGACCTTGCCGTGGGTTCCGGCAGGCTGAGGCCGCTGGACAGAAAGGTACGATGGCAAAGGAAATTTGTATCTCCAGCACGCCGCATGAAACACGGCTGGCAATTCTGGAAGACGATCAACTCGCGGAAATCTACTACGAACGCGAAAATGAATATACTCTGGCCGGATCGATTTATAACGGCCGCGTCACCCGCGTTCTGCCCGGCATGCAGTCGGCATTTGTAGACATCGGCCTGGAGCGCGATGCCTTCCTCTATGTGACCGACTTCATGGAGCTGGAAGACGCCGAAGAGACCGACGAGATTGAAAAGGCAGCAGCCAGCGGTGCCAACCAGCCTCCTCGCGAGGTGCGGCACGCCGCCCCGGAGGCTCGCACGGAGGGCCGCAACGGGCGCTCCGGCCAGAAGTCCGAGCCTAAGCCAGAGCAGAAATCAGAACCGAAGACAGAAACCAAGCAGGCTCAGCGTCCTCCGTCCGAAAAGACGCGCGTTCTTGCGGTTGAGGAGATACCGGAGCCGGAAGCAGAGCCCTTGCCCGCCTCCGGCTCCATCTCCTTCAGTGAGAAGGCCGACGGCAGCGATCAGGACTCCGGTGAACCCGGTGCCAAGCGCTGGCGTGGACGCCGTCGCCGCCGTGGTGGCCGTGGATCGGCTTCCAACGAAGAGCAGACGCAGTCCACCGAGACGCCGGAATTCCAGGTAGAAGAGATCGACGAGGCTGAGCAGGAGGTTGCGCCGCAAATTCACGCTGGCGCCAGCGACAGGCCTGCCCCGCAGAAGCGGGAAACCGCCGACCCCACGCCCCACTTTGACCGCGCTCCGGCCTCCACTCCAGTTCCGTTCGTCATGCCCGGCGAGTCGCTCTCCAAGTACGGTGGCGCTCCGGCAGAAGGTGCACAGCCTTCCGCTCAACCGGCAGCGTCGGCGCGCCCCGCCAGCAGCTTCAAGCCCGCGACAATGATTGAGTCGCCCCTGCAATGGGACGGCAGCGGCCTTTTGCCTGGCGAATCGCTCTCCAAACATCGTAACCGGCCCAGTGAGCCTGTTGCGCTGGAAGAGCCAGCCGTCGAGCAGCCAGAGGTTGAAGAGAACTCCGAACCTAACCAGGAGATTCTGGAAAAGGATCTGGTCTCCAAATGGACCAAGGCATCACAGGCCGAGGACGATCTGGTGATCGAAGAGCCTCTGGATGAAGATGAGTTCCAAGAAGATGAATTCGAGGAGACGACAGAGACTTCAACCGAACCCATTCAGGCGGAGAGTTCTGAAGAAACCATTGAAGCGGCTGAGCCAGACGCCGATGCCTCCCATAACCTGGACCCGCTGCCGCCCTCCGGTTTCCGTCTCTTTGGCTTCGGCAAAAAGACAGAGGAGGAGGCCAAACCGGCCACCAAGCCAGCCTCATCCTACGCTCCGGGCAAGGGACTTATCGAGGAAGAAGTTATCGAGGAAGAGGAGTACGACGCGCCCCGCCACACGCATCGCGCCAAGGGCGGCGACAACGACTCCGACGATTTTGAAGAAGAGACTCTGCCCAAGCACCTGCGCACCGGCGATCTGGGCGAGATGCTGCAAGAGGCTCACCTCGACCACCGCATCCAGTTGAACTTTGACGGCAATCCCGACGAAGAGGACGAAGACGAGGAAGAACCAGCCACCGGTGGCCAGCCAGCCGCGGCAGGCCAGCCACGCCGTGACCGCAACTTGCGTGGACGCCATGGACGCACCGGCCAAGCCGCTCCGCAGCAGGGCAATCGCGGTCGCGGACCCACGCGCCGCTCTTCGCAGCTCTCTGACCTGCCCATCATCAGCGACCTGCTCAAGCCCGGCCAGGAGATTCTGGTGCAGATCGCCAAGGAACCCATCGCCAAGAAGGGCGCGCGCATCACTTCGCACATCGCGCTTCCTGGCCGCTTCCTGGTCTTCATGCCCACCGTCACGCACATCGGCGTGAGCCGCAAGATTGCGTCTGATGAGGAGCGCCAGCGCCTGAAGCGGATTCTGGTCCACGAGCGCGGCGAGGCTTCCGGCGGATTCATCGTGCGCACCGCAGCCGAGGGTGCCAGCGAAGAAGAGCTGCGCACCGACCTGCGTATGCTGCTCAACCTCTGGGCCGAGATCAAGAAGCGCTCCGACGAATCCAAGTCTCCGACAACCATCTATCACGATCTGGGGCTGATCGAGCGCATCCTGCGCGATCAGGTCAGCTCGAACTTCTCCGCCATCTGGGTCGATTCCCAGGAGAACTACGAGCGCATCGTGCGCTTCCTCAACCGCTTCTCGCCCGCGCTGGTGCGCCGCGTCAAGCTCTACACCAAGGAAACGCCGCTCTTTGAGCAATTCGGCATTCAGGACGAGATCGCCAAGGCCCTCAACTCCAAGGTCTGGCTCAAGTCGGGCGGCTCCATCGTCATCAACCAGACCGAAGCGCTGGTGGCCATCGACGTCAATACCGGCAAGTACGTCGGCAAGTCGGCGCGGCTCGAAGACACCATCGTCAAGACCAATCTTGACGCGGTGCCGGAGATCGTCCGCCAGATTCGCCTGCGCGACTTGGGCGGCATCATCATCATCGACTTCATCGACATGGACGACCGCAAGAACCGCTACAAGGTGATGGCCGCCCTGGAAGAAGCGCTCAAATCCGACCGCGCGCCGACCAAGGTTCTCCAATTCAACGACTTCGGTTTGGTGGCTATTACTCGCAAGCGCGTAAAGCAGTCGCTCGAACGTACGCTGAGCGTCCCGTGCCCCACCTGCCAGGCCACCGGCATGGTCAAGAGCCCGACGACGGTCTGCAACGAGATCTACACCGAGCTGCGCAAGATGAAGAAGCACTTCGAGGGCACGGACGTTCTCTTGCGCGTCAACCCGGAGACGGTCAAGGTGCTCAAATCCAACAACGCCAGTTGGATCACGGAATATGAGGAGTTGGTCGGCAAGAACATCCTCATCAAGAGCGACCCGGCGCTGCATCCTGAGCAGTTCGACATACAGGGATAAGCGGAGTCCTCAACAGCAAAGGCCGGAGCGATGCTCCGGCCTTTGCTGTTGGTGCTCAACCCTCACAGGAATGAGCGTTGAGTTTATTACGTTCTTGTTTCAGGCGACACAAGGGGTCGTGGTCTCCCACCCATTGTGCAAAGAACGCACAATGGCTTGGGGCACCCAAGCAGTTGGACTGTTCAAGAGATGTCCACCAGCCCGTGCGGGCACTTGGATTGGCCCCTTCAACTGCGCTCAGGGCAGGCTGTCGAGAAGGACGCGCTTCACGCCTGAGGTTTGCGGGTTTCCATATCTCTGAATCAGGGCCTTCAACAGGCTCAAGGCTGGCTCCGGCACACGCTCACCCTCTTTGGTGGGATCGTAGTCTTTGCAGGTATCCCGCCGATTGCAGCTTGCACAATCGCTGGGTTCGCAGATTTCCTTTTCCGGGGCCAGTTCGTCGCCTTCGCCGGTGACGGTCATGGACTGCACCATTTCAGGAGCCTCACGGGAGGAAGAGCGAGCGATATTTTGCGAGGCGATCTGGAGAGCGTACAGCAGCAGACCGGTTTGGCGCGCATCGATGCGGGAACTAAGGGACGCAGCTACTATTTGGGAGAGCGCGACCTGAATGGACGCGGAATCCTCCAGCATAGGGAGCTTGATGTCATCGAAGTTGGAGCTTTTCGCCTTGGCCATGGAATGCGCACGCGAGTGGAAATAACAGTAAGCCGACTCGATCAGAGCCGGAGATTGGCATCGCTGCCCGTTGGTTTTGATGTGACGACAGAGCTGATACATCGACTACCCCCACCGGTATTTTGTAAACAAAATCTCTGTTTTCATGAGGTTACAGGCATAGTTGCACTGTAAAATATAGAAAACAAACAAGTTCCCTACAAAATATTCCAGAATAAGGAGTTATTTGGACGGTTGGAGGGAACTTCTAAGGATTATTGTGCGACAATGCGCGGAAATTATATGCAAACGCCTACGGTGGAACCAGCGGATTGCATTTTTGCTCGCATAGGGTTTGTGGTCTCCCAGGTTCTAATAGCGGAATCTGGAGCACCCGTATTCATCGAATGTGCCTTAACCGCTTTCGAGTTGTACGGCTGACCAAGCCGTATAATCGGATTACGGGGAAACATGGTGACATACAGCGCCGAAACCATACAGGCAACCTTTTCCGGCCATTCGCAAAAGCCGATATCGGTGTGCGAGGTTGTTCCTGAGAATAATCGGGTTAAAGCAGAAGATCGCGCAATTCATGATTGGTACAGGTTCGTTCTTTCCTTTCCCCCGCATCTGGTTCGCGATTATGTGCAGCGCTTTGGCCTTTCAGAAGGCAGTTGTGTTTTGGACCCATTTTGCGGCACAGGCACAACCCTCGTTGAGTGCAAACGGCTTGGCATCAATTCGGTTGGGCTTGAGGCCAATCCGATGCCATGGTTTGCAACCAATACCAAGATCGATTGGACGCCGGATCCCAGCGCGCTGTTGAGACACGCTGAAAAAGTAGCTGGCGCGGCAGAAGAAAATCTTTTCAATTGTGGAATACCTGATTTTGAAGACCTTCCTCTTTTTCCGGGCGACATCGGAATTTCCGCTTTGAAAAGATTGCCGGCCGAAATCGAAAAACTGATCCTGACCAACTCCATAAGTCCGCTTCCTTTGCACAAGACCTTGGTGCTGCTGGAAGCTCTTGAAAAGCATTCCGATGAGCGATTTGCAGCTCACGAGAAATTAGCTCTCGCGAAGGCCATTGTTTCTGATATAAGTAACCTTCATTTTGGTCCAGAAGTCGGAGTCGGCAAGCCAAAGAAAGATGCCGCAGTTGTAACATCCTGGTTCAGGCGAGTCACCGCAATGGCGCACGATTTATCTAATATTGCGGAAAACAGTTGTGCTCAGGCTACTGTTTACAGAGCAGATTCGCGAAACTCATCCTCCGTGCTGGCACCGAATTCGGTGGATGCTGTAATCACCTCGCCTCCCTATCCAAACGAGAAGGACTACACGCGGACAACACGGCTTGAATCGGTATTATTGGGATTCACGAAGAGCAAAGCAGACCTGCGCCTGGTGAAGCACGATCTGGTTCGATCCAATACCCGAAGCGTCTATAAGTCAGATACCGATCACTTGCTGGTAAAAGATCACAGCGAGATTCAGAGAATTGCGGAAGCAATTGAAGATCGCCGCATTGAACTTAAAAAGACATCAGGATTTGAACGACTCTATAGCAGGCTAACAACACTTTACTTTGGCGGAATGCATCGGCATTTGGCTGATCTGCGGATAGTTCTAAAGCCCGGCGCGCAGCTAGCCTATGTCGTGGGGGATCAGGCCTCTTATCTTCGAGTTATGATTCGGACGGGACAACTGCTCGCCGATATTGCCGATTCGCTTGGATATGAAGTTATTGGAGTTGATCTGTTTCGCACACGATTGGCAACTGCCACCGGGGAACAACTCCGCGAGGAAGTTGTTTTGCTGCGGTGGCCTGGAGCTGGGAAGAAAGGAAAGTGAAAGATGTCAACGCGGAAAAGCACAGAAATTGATAACCGGTATTCGGCTTTGATGGCCAGTATCTTCAAAAGCAAGTTCAAAAAGGGAATGCGCGAGGTGGAATTTGCGCGAGCCGAGTTTGAAACCTTCTCGAAAGACCTGAAAATCGTGCTTCCGCTCAATCTTGGAGATATAGTTTACAGCTTTCGCTACCGGGCGGCTTTGCCAAACAGCATTCAGGGAACTGCCAAGAAAGGTGAATGCTGGATTATCCGCCCAACAGGCAGGGGTAAATACAAGTTTGCGCTGGTTGCGGACAAGCCGCTTGCGCCAAACTCCATGATGACCATAACCAAAGTCCCCGACTCGACTCCGGGCATCGTCGCTAAATACGCCTTTGAAGACGAACAAGCATTGCTCGCGAAGGTGCGCTATAACCGCCTTGTCGATATTTTCACCGGGCTGACTTGCTATTCACTTCAGAATCATCTGCGAACGACAGTTCCTCAAATGGGTCAGGTTGAAACGGACGAGATTTATGTCGGGTTAGACAAGAAAGGCGCACACTTTGTCATTCCAGTTCAGGCAAAAGGTGGAACCGACAAACTAGGAATCGTGCAGATCGAGCAAGACTTTGCAGTTTGCGCGCATCGGTATCCTACTTTGATCTGTCGTCCAATCGCCGTTCAATTTATGGCGGAAAATGTTATCGCTATCTTCGAGTTTGCGCAAAATGCGGACGGAGTTGGCGTTTATTCAGAGAAACATTATAAACTCGTGCCACCCAAGGATGTTACAGACGAAGATCTGCTTGCATACAGGGAAAAGTCTGAGGGATAGAGTTGCAAGAACGAATCAGGCCGGGAATTCAGATTCCCGGCCTGATTCGTTCTTGGATTGCTCATCAAGCTAGTCGCCAGCGACCAGTTCGGATTCCTTCTCGGCGGCGGGCTTGGCAGCTGGGGCGATGGAGCCTAAGCTGACCAGGCCTTCGACGGGCTTTTCGCCTAGGACGTGTTCGCGGTAGAGCTTGGCCATGCGGGCGTTATCCGCATCGCTGAGCTGCTTTTTGTCGCGGGCGCGGATGTGCTCTTCGCGGGCGGTTTTGGCGATGCCCAGATCGTCGAGCGTGTGGTTGCGGTCGGCGTTGACGTGTTCGGCGCGCAGGGCAAGGTCGTGGCCAACATACTCCATATTCACCTTGTGCCCGCCAGCGAAGATCTCATGCCGCCCATGCTCCTCGTACCACTTGGTCAGAGTCGCCGTCATGTGCATCTTCTCGATGATGTTGCGCCATCCGATGCCGGTGTTATAGGCGCAGAAGCTGATTTCGCCCTCTTGTGTGGCGTAGGGAATGATGCACTGCTCAGTGCGGCGGAAGTCGTAGTTGAAGAGATCCTGGAACCACATACCGGCGATGAAGAGGAAGTTCCAGCGGTCCTGACGACGCTTCTGAATGTCTTCCAGAGTGCGCTCACCGGAGACCTTGCCGTAATCCGTGCCAGTGGCGTTGAAGGTCTTGTCCATCTTCTTCAACATATCGGTGATTTTGAAGTGGGTGGGCGCCTGGAAGGGATCGTAGTTGCGTAACAGCGACAAGGTAATCCCCAGGACTGAGAGGAACTTTCCGCGCGCTGCGTCGTTGATCTTGGCTACGTCCTTGGCCACCTGGCCCATCTTGAGGAAGGCCGTCACGGGCGCGGCTTCCTTGGTCTCTTTGTCGATCATCAGGGCCATGCCGATGCCGCAGTTGGGATGGCAACCGCAGGAGAGCGCGCCCCAATCGGCGCTGGGTCCGTGAATCAGGTCGGCCCAGTCACTGAAGGTGCTCATGAAGCTGATGGGGAACCAATCGCGCTCGGGGATGCCGAAGCCGGTCTGGGTCTGGATGTCGTGCGCCATGTGGGAGAGCGTGTAGCGCTGAGCAAAGCGGCGCTCGTCGCTGATGTCCTCGTCGCGGCCGGTGAAGCTGACCGGCTGGAAGCTGAGAAAGCTGATCTTCTTTGGGTTGTCGAGCGCGAACTGAATGATGCGGCCGACCTGCTCGTTATTGATGCCGTTGATGATGGTAGTGACGGGCACGATCTCTACGCCGGCTTCATGCAGGTTGTTGATGGCTTGCAGCTTCACGTCGAAGAGGTTGCCGACTTTGCGATGGGAGTTGGCAGCGTTGCCGATGCCATCGAACTGAAGATAAACATAGCGGAGGCCAGCCTCGGCGGCTTTCTTGCAGAGTTCCTTGCTCTTGGCGAATTCGATGCCGTTGGAGGCGGCTTGCACGGAGTTGAAGCCGACCTTGCGGCAGTAGGCAACCGCTTCCAGGAAGTGGGGCGAGAGGGTCGGCTCACCGCCGGAGAACTGCACGCTCATCTGCCGCTTGGGCTTGAGGGTGATGGCGTTGTCGAGCATGGTCTTGATCTCGTCCCAGGTCAGTTCGTGGACGAAGCCCACCTGATTGGCGTCCATGAAGCAGGGGTCGCACATCATATTGCAGCGGTTGGTGAGGTCGATGGTCAGCACCGCGCCGCGACCGTGGGTCATCGTCGAGGTGCCGTGATGGTGCAGCCCCTCGGCACCCTTGCCGTGGGAGCGCATGTCGCGGCCGGGGAAGCTCTCTTCCAGGTGCTTGTAGAAGGCGGCGTCGGTGGCCATGATGTCTTCAAAGTGGCCGTGCTTGGGGCAGTCCTTGACCATCCAGATCTGGCCGTCGCGCTCGATGATCTGGGCCTTGATCTCGCCGACCTTCTCGTTGAGCAGGATCTCATAGGGCAACTTGCCGTCGAGAATTTGCTTGCGAATCTCCGGCACGCACTTGGGACAGAGCGAGTCCGTGGTGCGCGGCCAGCCGAGCGGCGGTTTTTCCTTTTCCCAGGACTTCTGCAGGGGCTTGTCTGACCATTTTGGCGTGAATCCGGGGTTGGGGCTGATGCGATTCAGACGCTCAAAGACCACCCACGCGCCTTGGGCTGCGTAGGCAGCGGCCTTCTCGACATACTTGACTGCTTTGGACATGGTTGCAATCTCCTTGAATAATTTGTCGCCAGCGGCTCACTCACACATGGCCTGAACCCTTGGACGCCAAGTTGCGGGCGCTTCCATGGGTACGAAAATCCATCTGTAGGGTAACCGGAGGGCGCGGTCAAGCGAAGGGCATTGCAGCGAATGGCGGAATCCGCCGCTGAGTGGTCAAAAGTGAACACCGAACGGTTGAGCCGAAGGAGCGGTGCTGCTTCGCGCTGGGGGCAGAAGAGTTACGCGATTTATTTGACAGTTAGAGCATTTTAGGAAATCGTATATTCCGAAAATGTATCGGATTCCCACCCATTCCGCTGAAAAACGCGGAATGGATGGGGCACAGAAGTCTATAGCAAGAACTAAAATGCTCTAAAGATGCCTTTTCTCTGTTCTGCAGGCACAGGCGACACGCGGAATACCTTGCAGGTCGGGGACAAACTCAATCTGCTGAAATCCTGAGCTGGTCAGCAGTTCGGCGATGGCGGGCGATTGACCGTAGCCGATTTCAAGCAGCAGGAAGCCGCCGGGAATGAGCGCATCGAAGGCCGCAGGGATCAGACGACGGTAGACTTCCAGGCCGTCGTCACCGGCAAAGAGCGCCAGCGCAGGCTCGTAATCGCGGACTTCGACGGAGAGCTGGGCGCGGTCGGTGTTGGGCACGTAAGGCGGGTTGGAGACGATCAGTTCGAATTGCTCGTGCGCAACTGGCGTGAGCAGATCGCCTTCGAGCAACCGGATTCGAGGCGAAACCTGATTGAGCGCGGCGTTCTCACTGGCGCGAATCAGGGCCTTCGACGAGAGATCGATCGCCGTAATCTTGGCATCGGGTAGGTGATGCGCCAGGGCAATGGCAATGCAGCCTGAGCCGGTTCCCACGTCCACGATGCGCGGCGTTTGCAACCCCATGGCCAGCAAGATCGTTCGATCCACCAGGTGCTCCGTCTCCGGCCGCGGAATCAGAACGCCTGGACTTACGCAAATCGGCAGGCCGTAGAACTCCGTCTGGCCGTTGGGGTAAAGGTACTGGATGGGCGTACCTTTGAGTCGTAATGCGATTTGGACCATGAAGCGGATCACAATGTCACGATCCAATTCTTCGTCCATGTGCGTTAGCAGCCATGCGCGGTTCTTTCCCAACACGCCCATCAGCAGCGTCTCCGCATCTTGACGGGCGCGCTCAGGATGCGGACTGTCAGTGAGCTGGACTTCGGCCTTTTTGAGCCATTCTTTCAGGATCATTGATTGGTCTCTTGCTACGACAACGAATCGACCTTCATTGCAAGCCCACCCTAGCCGCAAAAACAAAAACGCGGCGAGGGTGGGGCACCCAAATCGTGTGCAACAACGCGCAGTTCATCTTTTAGTGCGTGTCGGCCCTTAACTGCTCGGCTTGGTAGTGCGTAATCAGCGCATCGACGATGGGCTGCAAGCGGCCCTCCATCACCAGATCAAGTTGATGCAGAGTTAGTCCGATGCGGTGGTCTGTAAGTCGGTTCTGCGGGAAGTTATAGGTGCGAATCTTCTCGCTGCGGTCGCCTGTGCCCACCTGCGACTTGCGCGCCTGCGCCAGCTCCGCATTCTGCTTGTCCATCTCCTGCTCATAGAGCCGGGAACGCAGCACGCGCATTCCTTTTTCGCGGTTCTTGATCTGAGATTTTTCGTCCTGGCAACTGACCACAGTGTTAGTGGGAATGTGCGTGATGCGTACGGCCGAGTAAGTCGTGTTCACCGATTGGCCACCGGGACCAGAGGAGCAGAAGGTGTCGATGCGAATGTCCTTGGCTTCAATCTTTACGTCCACTTCCTCAGCCTCAGGCAGCACGGCGACGGTGATGGCGGAAGTGTGCACGCGGCCCTGCGTCTCGGTCTCCGGAACGCGCTGCACGCGATGCACGCCGCTCTCCCACTTCATCTGCGAGTAGACGCGGTCGCCTTCAATGATGGCGATGACCTCTTTGTAGCCGCCGATGCCGGATTCGGACATAGAAAGCACCCCGATCTTCCAGCGGTGCTGCTCGGCAAAGCGCTGATACATACGGAAGACCTCGGCGGCAAAGAGCGAGGCCTCGTCGCCGCCCGTGCCGGCGCGGATTTCCAGGATGACGTTCTTGTCGTCGTTGGGATCTTTGGGCAGCAGCAGGATCTTGATCTCTTCTTCCAGGGCCGGTTCGCGCGGGGCAAGCTCGGCGATCTCCTCCTCGGCCATCTCTTTCATATCCGGATCGGCGAGCATGGCGCGCGCCTCTTCCAGGCCGTGGCGCACAATCTTCAACTCGCGAAACTTCATCACCGGCGTCTCCAGGTCGCTGAGCGCCTTGCCGGCCTTCTGGTGTTTTTCGCGGTCGTTGACGATTTCAGGCTGCGAAAGCTGCGCGGAGAGCTCTTCGTAGCGCTGCTCCATCTGTTCCAAACGGTCAATCATGACGGTTCCTTCAGGGCACGAAATAAATCCTTCGCCTGTGCCGGGGCGCGTTGCTGCTGTGTGGAAATCAATCAGGGAATAATGGCGTGGAACGAGTGTAGGCGGCAGGCACCGCTAGAGGAGGGCCGGAATGGGGTGATGGAGGGCCATGGCAGTTTCTATTTTAACGCGAGAGTGGGCGAGAAGCGGAAGGAAACGCAATTGTGGATCGAAGATAGCCTGCTTTAGAACCGGTAGAGTTGCTGGCGTATCGTGCGTGGCATGGGCGTACGATCTGGGTGAAGGCGGGTGTCAACGGGTTCTTCGTTGTGGGCAATGCGCCAAAAGTATGAAGCAATAGCTTGCTCTGGAGTGCCCCCGGCGCTACGAAGAACTCCCTCCGCAGTGCGGAAAACCTCTTCTTCGATCTCGACTGTAAACGTCATACAACCAGTTTGGTCTCGCCGATTTCAGGTGTCAAGCGAATAGATGAGCAGCAGAGCGTGGGCCGGAATAGTGTGGTGGAGGACACCGCGCCCGCCTTGCTACGGCTTCGCCTCATGCCGCAGGGTGCAGGGCAATCGCATTTGGGATCATCAGGAGGGAGCAGGGGCATTTATGCTCCTGAATTCACATCTGAAACGACAGGGCTTTAGCCCCGGGCCTAAAGGCCAGCCTACCCTAGCCTCTTTTCAGGGGCATAAATGCCCCTGCTCCCTCCATAAAGCTGCTTGCATGAGAATCGCAACAACGATGGGCAGTTTGGCGAAGTTCAAATGCGATTACCCTGCGCAGGGTAGCAGCAGTTCTAAATGGGCGGAGCCTTTCCCGAGGCGAGTGTATTGATGAGGCTATGCCATGAGGGGAAGAGGACGTAGCCTGTGATGGCATGGAGATCCTGAAAGAAGCGCGTCCGTTTCCCAGTTG
>Ga0255351_1000317_pt1 | contig 22801 bp, 18 predicted proteins | sample HBST25r2metaG_FD_186024 | JGI IMG/M metagenome (GOLD analysis project Ga0255351, IMG submission 186024) | Peat soil microbial communities from Stordalen Mire, Sweden - H.B.S.T-25.r2 | ecosystem: Environmental > Terrestrial > Soil > Wetlands > Peat | place: Sweden: Norrbotten County, Stordalen... | reverse complement strand
TCATACATCTGAGCGGCATCCGTGAGCGTGGATGCTTCCCACAAGTCCTCAGCGGCGTGACAAAGGACATGAGCGAGCCTGGCACACGCTGCAGGTTGGCTCACCAACGGACCGAGCACTTCATGGGGCAATGTTTTGCGTTCAATCATGGTGATCCCTTTCTTCCAGCATCGTCACCATCAACGGGCGGATGACCGTCTGCAGACAACTGGCACAACAAAAGTTACCGAATTCCGGATGCTCAACGTGGGAGCGTTGACAAACCGGGCAACGCAGAACAACGACTTTCTGGATTTTCCTGTGCAATTTCATGAGCGCTTTCACTTTCCTCCCTTGCTAAGGCTCAGTGCGATCTGAGCCGCATAAAGCATCTGCGATGCATCCCGACCTTTGAAAATCTCAAGGTTCAATCCTTGAGCCACGCAAGCTATGTATGCCTGAATAGCGTTGGGACTATCAAGCGCTGGCATTGCCACCCGAAAGGCAGTTTTCGCTTCATTTTCCGCGACTACAGGTGAGCTCCCTTTCGCTAGCTCCGCTTTGACAATTGCGTTATAAGCGTCCAGGCACTGAGTGATGGCCAGGCTGATTGCACTGATCTTGCCAACGCGCGACCGCGCGGTGGTCAAGTCCCAAATCACTTTTGGTTTCAAGCGCGTTTCCTTTCTGCAGTCGAAATGGTTTCGACTTCTTCCGCTGTCAGGTCCAGGGCTGCGTTTCCCAGGTACCAGAAACTGTTCATCGGTGCCGAGTGACCTAGAAAAGCCTGAACTTTGCGAATGTCATGGGTTGCGTCATAGACCTTTCTTGCTCCGGTTCTTCTCAGATCGTGATAAGTCCACGGTGTTTTTTCGAGTCCGGCGAGCTTCTTTGCTTTTGCCAGTCCATGGCTCAAAGCGCTAGGCGCGTATGTCTTGCGGTGATAGGCGTACTGGACAAGCAACGGTTCACTTTGATCTTTTGCACCAGCGCAGGCAATGAGCAACTGCGAACGAAGGCGTTGTGTCATCGGAACGGTATAGCTTGTGTATCCTTTCGTGCGCCCGGTGATGGTTTGAGTTTCAAAGTTGCAATTCCCGGCATTGAATCGTCGGATGGTTCCTGACCGGATTCCCGCTTCCCGGGCCAGGAGCATTGCCAACCGAACGGCTAGCGAAGCCTTCCAGTAAACAGCTTCAAACTCTTCATCCGACGCTGTCACTTCACGTGGGCGAACTGGCCAGGTGACAGGAAAACCGAGCATACAGGCGGCAGGCGCGCCGATAGCTCGAAGTACCGATCTCAACATCCAGTGAAGTGTTTTTCGCCAGGCGGGTGAATAGTGTTGCCACCCTGAACAAGCCTTGGCAACATGGCGGGCTTCGATCTCACTGACGACAAGGTGGGCAAGGTGGACTTTGTAAGCGTCAACGACTTCGTGGCGGATTCCGACGAGCGTCTGGATTGCCGCTTCCGCAGTGCTTTCGCGGCCAGACGCATTAGAGGGTTTGGTTTCAGCGCCGCTTCCGCTTCCCTTGCTTTTGCTTCGCTCTCATAGTTGCGTCGAATCCGCACACCGTCTGCGGTACGAATATCAACTTGCCAGCCGTTTCCTCTTTTTCTGATGGGCATCGTTTCCTTTCGAGTGGACCAGCATACAAGCGCATCGTGGTTCGGGAACAGGGCCCGACCCTCTACAATCAATTTATGCGTGGCTGGACAATCCCGTTGGGCCGTTGGATGGGCGTGGAACTGCGCGTCCATGCTTTTTTCCCGCTTCTGGCCGTCCTGTGCCTGGTGATCAGCCCGGCCAACGGAGCGGCGCGCAGCCTGGCCCTGTTTCTGCTGGTTGTGTTCGCCGTGCTGGTGCGCGACACGGCGCGGGTGCTGGTAGCCGCCTGGCTGGGATTGCGGCTGCGCGCCATTCTGCTGTTGCCCATCGGCGGACTGTTTGCCTACGCCGATCCGGAGAGCCAGGAAGGCTCCAACCAGGGCGGCGGACAGTTTGCCATGGCCTTGTCCGGCCCGCTCGCCAACCTGGTCACCGCCCTGCTGCTGGCCGCGGCCTTTCTGGGCGTTAGCGGAAACATCAATCTGCTGGCCCAGCCGTGGATCACGTCCGCGTGGCTGGTGCGCAGCATGGTGTGGATGCAGGCGGGTCTCGGCGTCTTGCACCTGCTGCCGGCTTACCCTCTGGACTGTGGACGGCTGCTGCGCGGCAGTTTTGCCCGCGACCACGGCTTTGCTCCCTCCGTTCGCGCCGCGGGAGGCTTGACCCAGGGGCTGGCGCTGACCTCCATGGTGGGCGGCATGTTGCTGCACAGTCCGTGGCTGATCATCGCTGGCTTTTTCATCATGATCGGTGCGCAGATCGAAGACCAGGGCGTTTTCTTCCAGACGGTGGTGGACACCGTACACATGTGCGAGGTGATGCTCACCGACTTCGCCACCCTCTCGCCTTCCGACACCCTGTCCGACGCTCTGGCGCGCTGCGTCCACTCCCTGCAAGAGGATTTTCCCGTCGTGCGCGGCCCGCAGTTGGTGGGCATCATCAGCCGCCAGCGCATCCTCGACGCCCTGCGCAGCGACGGCGACGGGTATGTGCAGGCGGCCATGTCCAAAGCCTTCCAGGTGGCGCGGCCCGAGGACACACTGGGAGCCACCATCCGCCGCATCACCGCCGGCCGCGGACTTGCCCTCATTCCGGTCACGGACAGCGGACGCGTGGTGGGCATTGTGAGTGTGCAGAACCTGATGGGCTCCATGTCGCTTCTGGCCGAGCAGCGCCGGCTGCAGCGCCTGAAGGCCGGAGACTGAGCGTGTCCGTGGCCGACGACCAGCAATTGCCGCTGGCCCCCGGACTTTACTTGGTGGCAACGCCCATCGGCAACCTGGGCGACATCACGCTGCGCGCCCTCGACGTGCTCCGCAGCGCCGATTTGATCGCCTGCGAAGACACCCGCCAGACCCAGAAGCTGCTCAACCACTTCCAGATCACCACCCCCACCATAAGCTGCCACCAGCACAACGAGCGCCAGCGCGCCTCCGAGCTGATGCAGGCCCTCCAAACCGGAAGTCGCATCGCCGTCGTCTCCGACGCTGGAATGCCGGGCATCAGCGACCCCGGAAGCTGGCTCACGGCTGAGGCCATTGCCTCCGGCGTCGCCGTCATCCCCATTCCCGGAGCCAATGCGGCGCTCAGCGCGCTGGTCGCCTCCGGGCTGCCTACGGGCGAGTTTTACTTCCTTGGATTTCTGCCGGAGAAAGCCGGCGCGCGGCGAACACGGCTGGAAGAATTGGCGGCCGAGGTGCAAAATGCCGGCGCCCCGCGAACCCTGGTCTTTTACGAGGCGCCGCACCGCATTCTGGAGACTCTTGCCGATCTGGAAAGCGTCTTTGGCCCCGCCGTACGCGCAGTACTGGCCCGCGAGCTGACCAAGATCCACGAAGAGTTTCTGCGCGGAACGGTGGCCGAGGCGCGTAGCGATCTGGCCGGCCGCGACCGCATCCGCGGCGAGATCACTCTACTGGTGGAAGCGCGGCCCCGCACACTCGCCCAGGGACAGGCTGAGAGCGGCGCTGCAGTGAAGATTGCCGAGCGCATCGCGCGCCTCCAGGCTGAGGCCAGCCCTGAAGCTCCCATGGACGAAAAGGAAGCCCTCAAGCGGCTGGCGCGCGAACTGGGTCGATCGAAGAGCGAACTTTACCGCGAACTGCAGCGAGAGCGCGCGCGGCGGCGCTAGTACGTTGACTTGCTGAATTCGTAATCCAACCACAAACGTTCGGGTGCCCCAGGTCTCGCTTTTGAGACCTGGGAAACGACGAAATTACGCGTTCAATGCGCTAGGTGCTTGTCGAAATACTCCCGTCGGGTGAAGGGTACGGGCTTTAGCCCGTACATAAACACTGCAAAATCAGAGGGGCTTTAGCCCCTGAGGGCCACAATCCGGGATCCTCAATCGATTTTCAACAAGTTCCTGGTCCTACAGTTGTAGATCGTCTTTGCGGAGGGAGCAGGGGGCTTCAGCCCCCTGAAAAACTGCCGAAACAACGGGGCCTTCAGGCCCGGAACAGGGCAATCCGAAGCAAATACAACTGTAGTACTAGGGTCAATTTGCTCCTGGTCTACCGGATCAGTCTTGCGCGCAGGCCGCCCAGTCCGGCGTGCATGAGCGTGCAGCTTGAACCCCGGTCGCACTTGTAATGGATACTGACTGGATAGTCCTGCCATGCAGGATCGGCGCTGGCTGTCGTCTGATTGAAATTGAAGGTCTTTCCTCCGCGGGTTTGGATGACTCCGCGGGCGGGGTCGAACGTGACGATGGCATCATCTCCCTCGATCGAGAAGGGCAGCAGCTTGATCGCGGATTTGGGAGCCTTCCTTCGGTGAGCTTCAGCCGAAAGGCGTGCAGCCTCGGACCGCGCCTCTCTTTGGCGCGCGAGCAGCTCATCCTGTACGGCGAGCGATGGAAAAGCGGTGGAAAAGCTCCAGCCCACGGCGTGTTCATAGGCTTTTGCCGAACAGGGAATCGAGCCTTGCGCATGAACAGCCTTGATTTCTCCATCCGTACCAATCTGATTCTGGAAGACGTCTTTTCCCATCTCCCACTCGGCTTCCTGAGCCGCCGCCAGCTCATCACCTGCCTGCGTCCGCTGAGCGTTGGACGCAGTATCTTCCTCCGCCCTTCCCGCCCCGTAAGCCGGATGATTCGCAGCCACGCCCACCGCATCCCGGGCATCGAATTTCAGCACAATCTCCCTGGAGCACAGCACGAAACCCTCGGAATTCAGCAAGTGAATCTGCACCGAAAGCGGGCTGGGCGAATGCGCGATCGCCAGCGCAAATCCCGCCTGCCGGTCCGCGTCGGCGGGTTCGATTCTCAAGCGATAGTCGAGCTGCTTATCCCATTCGACAAACAAATGGCCCTTCAGCCCGGAGGCGTCGGAAGTCACCCATCCCAGGTCGTAGCGCCCGTCCGGGCTGCCCATCGACCAGAAAACGACAGCGAGGATGATTCCAAGCAGGACTCCGATGCCCACGCCCGCCGCGGCATAGACCCTGGTCGGACTTTCGGCGAACTTCCGGAGCCGTTCAACCCACACCACGCGGAAGGTTGGCCGTTGAATGGGCGGCTCCGTGGCAGCCTCCTGTGCTTTCGTCTCCGCCTTCGCTCGAAAGGGATAGCGCAGGGCCTCCTGGGCAAGTTCGTCGTCGGGATTCTTCGGTTCTGGCGCAATGACCTTGTAACCGAGGCGCGGTTCTTCCCCTTCCGGTTTCTCGCCGTTGGGGTCTTCGAGGTTCGCGTCCGTCATCAGGCATCTCCCCTTCCGGCTGTGCGCAATCCTGGTCTCTTAAATCAATAACCCTGGTGGGATGAATTAAGAGCATTGAATCACGGACAGCCCCTCGTGAACAGACAAAATCGCCGCGATGGACCTGATGAGTGACGGGCGGAAGCAGGGATCAGGCAACCGAAGCCGTCCTGTTGGGTGCTACCGCCGTTTCTAACTCTCTGACCGTTTGATCTTGTACCAACATGGGTGCCACTCAAGGTTCCGATTTTGGGACCTGGGATTGACAAACGCAAGGAACGAATCCATGCGGTCAGAGATCTAACTTCTTTCTTCCAGCACATCCCGCAGCGCAAAACTGGTTTCCAGCCTTGTAACTCCGGGCAGGCGCGATAACTCATTCTGGTGCAGGCGGCCATAGCCGTCGATGTCGGTCACGCGCACCACCAGCATATAGTCGTAGTGCCCGGCCATCAGGTGGCAGCCGGTGATGCTCTCCGAACGGCGCACCGCGGCTTCGAATGCGCCCAGCACCGCGGCCGACTGGCGCTCCAGCGTGACGCGAATGTAGACCGTCATGCGCTTGCCCAGTAACCGATCATCGATCTGTGCGCGGTAGCCGCGAATGGCGCCTGAAGCCTCCAGAGCCTGGATGCGCCGCGAGGCCGCCGAAGCCGATAATCCGACCGCCTCGCCCACGTCATAATTCGTGGCCCGCCCATGGCGCTCCAGGTGGCGCAGAATCGACCTGTCCAGCTCGTCTAACCCATCTGCGGCAGAGGCCAGCCCGTTCGCGGCAGAGGCTGGCGCCGCATCGATCCCGCCGTCCTGCCATCGAGCGGAAGATTTGTGCGATTTGCCACCATTTTTCTCGCGTTTTGTTCCAATACAGCAGTTTTACCACGATTTTTGCATACACTGGCATCCCTTTGCGCCGTACGATTTCTGTTAGTCGCACAGAAACGCAAGCTGCGCGCCGGCCCCAGCCCTCCCCCGTTTCAATGCCGGCGCAGCAACTTGCCCGCATCCAACCCTGCAGGGCTGAATCCAGGCCCGGCTGGGCTGAATCCAGGCCCGGCTGGGCTGAATCCGAGTGAGAGGAGACAACGACCATGATCATCGGCGTTCCCAAAGAGATCAAAGACAATGAGGCGCGCGTGGGCGTAACCCCGGCTGGCGTGAAGGCGCTCACCGAGGCTGGCCATACCGTGCTGGTGGAGACTCAGGCCGGCGCACAATCAGGCTTTCCCGACGAGGAGTACCAGAATGCCGGCGCGGAGATGGTTGGCGAGGCGGGACTCGTGTGGGGCAAGTCCGAGACCGTGGTCAAGGTCAAGGAGCCGGTCGAGAAGGAGTACGTCTACTTTCGCGAGGGGCTGGTTCTGTTCACCTATCTGCACCTCGCGCCGGTCAGGGAATTGACCGACAAGCTGCTGGAATCGAAGGTGATCGGCATCGCCTATGAAACCGTTCGCGACCGCCAGGGCACGCTGCCGCTGCTGACGCCGATGAGCGAGGTGGCGGGCCGCATGAGCGTGCAGGTGGGGGCTGCGTACCTCGAAAAGGAACGCGGCGGCCGCGGCATCCTGCTGGGCGGCGTGCCCGGCGTTCCTCCGGCCCACGTCACCATCATCGGCGGCGGTGTGGTGGGCACCAATGCAGCCAGGATCGCGCTCGGTCTGGGGGCCAAAACCACCCTCATCGATATGAATCTGAACCGCCTCAGGGAGCTGGACGACATCTTCGGCGGGCGGCTCTACACGCTGGCATCGAACAGTTACAACATTGCCCAGGCCACGCGCGAGGCCGATCTGGTCATCGGCGGCGTGCTGATTCCCGGCTCGACGGCGCCCAAGCTGGTCACCCGCGCCATGGTCGCGCAGATGAAAAAAGGCGCGGTGATCGTGGACGTGGCCATCGACCAGGGCGGCTGCGTGGAGACCGCCAGACCTACCTCGCACTCGAACCCGAGTTACAGCGTGGACGGCGTGGTGCATTACTGCGTGACCAACATGCCGGGCGCGGTGCCGCACACCTCCACGCTGGCCTTGACCAACTCGACCTTCCCCTATCTGTTGCGCATCGCCAACCACGGAGCGCGCGAGGCGCTGCGCCAGGATGCGGGTCTGGCCGAGGGGCTGAACACGTGGCTCGGCAGTCTGACCTATCGCGGAGTGGGCGAAAGCCAGCAGCGGCCTTGGAAAACAGCGGCTGAGATGATCGCGTAAGACGCAGCCCTGAACGCGCAGCCAAACGCAACTCCGGGATTCTCAGGTCTTCTTGTAGGAGCCTGGGAATCCCGGAGTTCATGCTTGAGCCAAGTTTTTGACCGCTTGATTTTGTATCAACCTGTGTGCCCCAAGTCCGGGGTCCCCGCGGACGTATCTGCGTCCGCGGGGTGGAGATCCCGATTTTGGGACCTGGGATGGTCAATCGTAAAGAACTCGCCCCGGCTGCTCAGTTGCTCGAGAGCAGCACACCGGCCTGCTTTTCTTCTGTCGCGCTCTCGTCGTCGCTCACCGGACGATAGAAGAGCTGGTTGGCATCGAGGTACACCTCAAGGAAGGCTGGGCGGGCCGTGATGAGTCCCGCGATCAGGGCTTCGGACAAGGGATCCTCGACATAACGCTGCAGGGCGCGGCGCAGAGGGCGAGCTCCGTAGCTGCGATCGGTAAGCGTCTTGTCGAGAATCCACTTCTTGGCGTCCTCGGTCACGGAAATGGTGATGGCCTTCTGGGCCAGGTTGGCGTTCAACTGCTGCACCAGCAGCTCGACAATCTGGATCAGGTCGGCGTCCGTCAGCGACTGGAAGATGATGACCTCGTCGAGGCGGTTGAGGAACTCGGGGTTGAAGGTCTTCTTGACCTCCTGCTTGACCAACTCCTCGATCTTCTCGCTGACCAGTTCTTCGCGATCGCTCTGGAAGCCCAGGCCCTGCTTCTTTTGCAGGTGCCGCGCACCAATGTTCGAGGTCATGATGATGATCACGTTCTTGAAGTCCACCGTGTTGCCCAGACCGTCGGTCAACTGGCCGTCATCAAAGACCTGGAGCAGAATGTTGAAGACATCCGGGTGGGCTTTCTCGATTTCGTCGAGCAGGACCACGGAGTAGGGCGAACGCTTGACGCGCTCGGTCAACTGGCCGCCCTCCTCGTAGCCGACATATCCCGGAGGCGAACCGATGAGCTTGGAGACCGAGTGTTTCTCCATGTACTCCGACATATCGAAGCGGATGAGCGCCTTGTCGGAGCCGAACAGGAAGTTGGCCAGGGTGCGGGCCATCTCGGTCTTGCCCACGCCGGTGGGGCCCAGGAACAGGAAACTTCCGATCGGCCGAGCCGGGCTCTTGAGGCCGGCGCGGGAGCGGCGGATAGCGCGCGCCAGAGCGCTGATGGCCTTCTCCTGGCTGATGATGCGTTTGTGCATCTCTTCTTCGACGCGCAGCAGCTTCTGCGTCTCTTCTTCCTTGATGCTGGTCACCGGCACACCCGTCCAGCGGCTGACCACGTCTTCAATGTCCTCGCGGCCCACGATGCCGGCCGCCGATTCGTCCAGGTGATACTTGTCGCGCATCGCGCGCAGGTTCTCGCGCTCCTTGCGCTCCTCGTCGGAATAGAAGCGGGCCTTCTCGAACTCGTGGTTGGCAATGGCCGAGTCCATGCGGTGCACGATGAACTTGATGCGCTTCTGGACCTCGGTGATCTCCTCCGGCAGCGAGGTCTGGCGCAGCTTGACGCGCGCACCTGCCTCGTCGATCAGGTCGATGGCCTTGTCGGGCAGGAAGCGGTCCGGAATGTAGCGGCTGGAGTGCGAGACGGAGAATTCGACCGCCTCATCGGTGTAGCTGACCGCGTGAAACTTCTCATAGCGGTCCTTGATGCCGTGGATGATCTTGATGGCGTCGGCCTCGCTGGGCGGCGGCACCTTGACGGCCTGGAAACGGCGCTCGAGCGAGCGGTCCTTCTCGATGGACTTGCGGAATTCGGCCGGAGTCGTCGCGCCGATGCACTGGATTTCGCCGCGCGAGAGAGCCGGCTTCAGAATGTTGGCCGCGTCGAGCGATCCCTCGGCCGAGCCCGCGCCCACCAGCGTGTGCAACTCGTCGATGAAGATGATGGAGTTCTGATTTTCCATCAGCTCTTTCATGATCGTCTTGAGCCGCTCCTCGAACTGGCCGCGGTACTTGGTGCCGGCCACGATGAGCGAGAGGTCCAAGCCCAGCACCCGCTTGTCGGCCAGAAAGCTGGGCACTTCGCCGTCGGCGATGCGCTGCGCCAGCCCCTCGACAATGGACGTCTTGCCCACCCCCGGCTCGCCGATGAGCACCGGATTGTTCTTGGTGCGGCGGCAGAGAATCTGCACTACGCGCTCCAGTTCGACGTCGCGCCCGACCAGCGGGTCGAGCTGCCCGTCCATCGCCGCCTGGGTCAGGTCGCGGCTGAACTCGGCCAGCAGGCTGGACTCGCGCTGGCGCGGCTGCGGCTGAGCTTTTTCCTGGGTGACGCGGGCCAGATCGTCGCGAATCTGCGCCAGCTTCAGGCCCCGCTCCTGCAAAATCTCCGCGGCAAAACACTTTTCCTCGCGCAGCAGGCCCAAAAGCAGATGTTCGGTGCCGATGTGCTTGTGCCCCAGCCGTTCGGCCTCTTCCGCCGCGTAGGCCAGCACCCGCTTGCACTCGTTCGACAGAGGCAGATCCACCGAGGTTGAAACCTTTTCCCGGATGGTGGTATGTCCTTCAATCTGCTTGCGAATCGACTCTACCGAAGCGTGCGTCCGCAGGAAGCGGTTGGTGAGCGCCTTGTCCTCGCGCAAGAGACCCAGCAGCAGGTGCTCAGTCTCGATATAGGGTGAGCCGAACTGGCTGGCCTCATACCGCGCGAAGAAGATCACACGACGTGCCTTCTCCGTGTAGCGTTCGAACATGTGAACCCCCTTTGGTGCCGGCTATCCGCTGGAGTGGCCGTCCGGTTCACTTGCCGGCTTCAACCCAACCTGCGCGAGCCTTCCTTTTGAACTCCGCCGCCGGGGTCCCTGGGAAAATGCGGCTTCGGCCCCCGAACAGCCCTGGAGGATGGATATGAGCGCCCTTGCTGCCCGTCAACTCCCCGGCGATGGTGCTGCCGAAGAGACTTCCATCCCTTCCTCTTCAGCCTGGAAAGAATCCAGTTTCATTCCGATTCCAGCCTGCTGTACTAAGTAAGACTCAGAAAAAGCTTGAAATGGTGCATTTTTCGTCACAAACTTGTAGCATTCAAACCCGTTTGGGAAGCGGGTGCCAAAGTGGCAGATCCCCCTCCGTCCAGCCTTCCCGCTTCCAGACGAAGAGTGCGCGTGCAACGCGCGGCCAGATCGAGGTTATGCGTCACCAGAATCGAGGTCAGCCCGTGCGTGGCATGCAACCGCCCGATCAGGTCGAAGACAAATCCGGCCGTAATCTCGTCCAGATCGCCGGTCGGTTCGTCGGCCAGCAGAAGCCGGGGATTGTTGACCAGCGCCCGGGCCAGCGCCACGCGCTGCTGCTCGCCGCCCGACAGTTCGCCCGGCCGATGATCGGCGCGATCCTCCAAGCCAACCTCCCTGAGCCAGTTTGCGGCCGCATCCAGCGCTTCCCGCTTGCGCACGCCGCGAGCCAACAGTGGCATCGCCACGTTTTCCCGCGCCGTGAACTCCGGCAGCAGGTAATGAAATTGCCAAACGTAGCCGATCTCGCGATTGCGAAAAATCGCCGCCTCGCGCTCGGAGAGCTGGGCCACATTGGTTGAAGCGCAGTATACCCTTCCTGCCGTGGGAGTATCAAGAGCGCCCAGAATGTGCAAAAGCGTGCTTTTCCCCGCGCCCGACTGGCCCACGATGGCCACCATCTCGCCCGTCTGGACCTCCAGGTTCAGCCCCGCAAAGAGGGTAAGCGCACCGCGCTCGGTGCGGTAGGTTTTTTCCAGATTCTCAACCCGAACGATCGGGGCCTGGCCATCCTGGCCGACCGGCACCTGCCCGTCCGCGGCGGGAAGGCTCTCGGCGTCTTGCGCCCGCAATCCCGTCTCCCGCAGGTCGCGGGCGTCCTGGCTGGCAGCCGCTGGAGTGGTTTGCATCATCCGATTACAGCCATTTTACCGCGCCGGGGCCGGTTTTGCGCTGTCTTCGCTTCCCCCCGGCTCGCCGGAGCGGAAAGCCGCGGGGTTCAGCCGGGCTATGCGGCCCCTGGGTCCAACGACGAACGGCAGCGAGAGGGCGTTCCAGTTCCCGTCGTCGACCGGCTGCCAGGTTTTGCCCTCGTCGCGGCTGATGTCGGAGCCGTTTGTGCCGGCGGCGATCCAGGCGTGCAACACTTTGCTCCATTGCACGCTGGAGCGGTAGCCGTGGGGAGGTTGCGCGGAGGCGGTCCATCCGAGCCATTTCCGGCTATACGCCGCTGCGCCCGCTTCATCGGGCTTTGAATAGTCCCCTCCGACGGCTACATAGACAGCCGAGGGGCCAGACCGTCTTGCCGCACCAGACAGTCTTCCCGCAACCGAAAAGATGCCTGCCGACTCTCCACGTCCAAAGACCGGCAGAGGCTGAACGAACCAACGATCGCGATCAAACGGCCTTTTTGTGCATGGATCGCAACGCGTAAAAATCCGAACGCCGCCCGGTCCTCCCGTCCCGAACAGCTCGATTCCATCTTTCCAATCGGCGAAGAGTGCCGAATTGCTGGCGGCAAACGCGCCTTCCGATCGGAGACTCGGAGGCAGTTTTTCGCTTTTCCAGCGTCTTCCGCCGTCCTCGGAGTCCTCCATCGTGAAAGATCCGGCAACCGGATCCCCAAGAATCGAAATCTTGTCGCCGCTCGCTGAAAAAGCGTCCCAGAACCCGTCTTGATCTGGATTCCCGAAGACCAGCTTCCACGTCTTGCAGCCATCCACCGTCTTGTACAGCCGGCTCTTCGTGCCCGGCCCGGAGGCCATCACCAGGGCCGTCCGCGCATCCCAGGCCCGCACACCGCGAAAGTCGAGCGTCGCCCCGTCGGAGATCGCATCCGGGACAGCGCACTTCCGCCAATGCTCCCCTCCATCGGAGGTTTCGAGCACGGTTCCGCCGGTGCCGCTGACCCAGGCGACCGCGCCATCCACGGAGAAGACTCCGCGCAGACCGGCCGTCGTTCCCGAGTTCAGCATCCGCCAGGGCGGTCCGGCCGGCGTGGGGGACTGAGCGCCAGCCAAAGCCGCCGCGGTTAGAAGCAACGTGAGCCAGAAACCTCGCATGGCTCGCAGTGTAAATGCGCATTCAGGCGAGAACCAGGACCGGTCCCTGCATCGATTCTCCCCGGCGTGGCATCCTAAACAGGAACGAATTCCACTTTCACCACACAGGCTGCCCGCCAGGGGGGCCAGATCGCCAAGAGAATGAGTTGTTGACCGCAGACTGTCTTCCCATCACCGCGGCGCCGGGGTTGCACCGGCTCTTTCTGGACTATTGCTCCGGCGCTGCGGGAGCGCAGCCGTTTTATCCCCTCCTGCCGCCGGATTCTGGATGGCATGAACGCCCGCCGCTCCCGGAACACTGGCCGCAACTGGTTCGTCTGCTTGCCGCACAGAACGCCTCGCCTTCTCCGGCTGCCGCGGCCGCGCTCGACGCTCTCCGCCAGGGCGCGGGAGCCGTGGTGACCGGCCAGCAGGTGGGGCTGTTCGGCGGGCCGCTGTTTACGCCTCTGAAAGCGGCCACGGCGTTGGCCCGCGCACGCCAGGCCAGCGCCGCCGGCCATCCGCACGCCGCCATCTTCTGGCTGGCCACCGAAGACCACGACTTCGCCGAGATCAACCACGTCGTCTTTCCCGCCCGCCGCGAACTGCGCAAACTGGTCTACTCCCGCGCGCCCGCCGTGCCCAGGCCGGTGGGCGGCATCGTGCTGGACGAGGCCATCGCGCCGCTGATCGACCAGGCCTGGGAGCTGCTCGGGGCCTCGGAGGCGATGGATGCCCTGGCCCGCGCCTACCGGCCGGGACGCACCTTCGCCCAGGCCTTTCAGGAGTTTTACTCCCAGGTTTTTGCCGCCCAGGGGCTGCTCTGCATTGACGCCAGCGGACGCGAGGTGCATCGCCTGGGCGCACCCATCCTGCGGGCGGCCATCGAACGCGCCGATGAACTGCACGCAGCCTTGCTCGACCGCAACCGTGCGCTCCAGGCAGCTGGCTACCACGCCCAAGTGGCCGTCGGCCCGCAGTCCAGCCTGCTGTTTCTCCTGGATGAGAGCACCGGCGCGCGCCAGGCCCTCAAGCGGCAGTCCGCCACCGCCCGGGAGCCAGGCGGCTTGTGGCAGGCCGGCCGGCAGAGCTATTCCACGGCCGATCTGGTGGGCATTCTGGAGGCCGAACCGGAGCGCATCTCGCCCTCGGCGCTGCTGCGGCCGGTTTTTCAGGATTTTCTGCTTTCCACCTCGGCCAACGTCGGCGGACCGGCGGAGGTGGCCTATTTTGCCCAGTCCGCCGTTCTTTTCGAGCGCATCCTGGGCCAAAATCTCTCTGGCCGGGTGACGCCGGTGCTGGCGCGCTTTTCCGCCACGCTGGTCGAGCCGGCAATCGGCGACCTGTTGCACCAGCACGAGTTGACGCTTGAACGGGTTTTCGCCGGGAATCCCGACTCGCTGGCGCAGCTTCTGGCCGCCCGCTCCCTGCCCGCCGAGGGCAGGCGGAAGCTGGCCGCTGCGGGCACCGCGCTCGATGCGGAGTTGTCGCCGCTCGTCGACTGGATGCGTTCGCTCGATGAAAGCCTTGCCCGGCCGGCTGAGACCGCGGCCAGCAAGATGCGCTACCAGATGAACCGCCTGCGGCGCCTGGCGGCGAACTTCCAGTTGCAGCGCGAAGCCTCGCTCGCGCGCCACGCCCAGGCCATCAGCCAGGCGCTCTATCCCGGCGGCGTGTTGCAGGAACGGCTGCACGGCGCGGCATACTATCTGGCCCGCCACGGTTTCGCACTGGCCGAAGAGATGACCCGGCAAGCCGCCCACAACTGCCCCGGGCACACGGAACTGTGGCTATGAAAAATGCAGGGAACAGAGACTAGCGGATTGGGAACAGGGAACAGAACGGCTCTCTGCCGATGCGGCTCTCCGCGCCACATTCGCGCCGGATTGAAATCTGCCTGGAAAGCAAGAAGCGGGCCGCCTGCTCCGGGAGTGGAAGGACTTCCCGAAACCGGCGGCCCGCTGGACCCTGGACCGGGTCTAGGTGATACATTCAGTCTAGGCTTGTTTCCACCAAAATCAAGTTCTTTTTTGGGTAAACATTCCCAGTATGTGACCACGGTCACGGGCAACCTGAAATGAGCGCCAGCAATTCTAAGTGGGAACCAAGGTGGATATTTGCCATGGTGTAGCGCCGTGTTTTCTTGAGGTATGGAGATATTCGAGGTTCTTCTGGAGGGTTTGCGAGAGGCCTGTTCCGGGTTTTGCGATTCCCGGCGCTGTGCAGACGGGAGCTACACCATGGCGGATATTGGGCTTTCGGCGTTTTCTTTGTTTTTCATGCAGAGCGAGTCGTTTTTGTCTCACCAGAAACGGCTGCTCGAAGGTCACGGCACCTCGAACTGCCAGACTTTATTCGGTATGGAGAAGATTCCCACCGACAACCACATCCGCACCTTGCTGGACACGGTTTCCCCGGAGGCATTACAGCCGTGCTTCGACCAGGTTCTGGAGCAACTGCGGCAGCGGGACGGCCTGAAGGCCTTTCAGAGACTGGCGGGACGGACGCTGGTAGCGCTGGATGGGACCGAGTATTTTTGTTCGCAGAAACTGAGCTGCCCACAGTGCCTGACGCGCAAACGGTCCAACGGGAAGACGGAGCATTATCATGCCATGCTGGCGGCCATGGTCGTCGCGCCCGGCCATAACATGGTGCTGCCGCTGATGCCGGAGTTCATCTCTCCGCAGGATGGAGCCGAGAAGCAGGATTGCGAACGAAACGCCGCCAAGCGCTGGTTGGTCGCACACCAAGAACGCGTGGCAGGATTGCGCCCGGTCTATCTGGGCGATGCGCTGTTCAGTTGCCAGCCGCTGGCCGAAGCGGTGCTCGCAACCAGCGCGGACTTTTTGTTCGTGTGCAAGAAGGACGGCCACAAAACGTTGTACGAGTTTATCGAAGGCGCACCGCTGGACGAACAGATCGTCACCGAGCGCAGGCCCGGCAAGCATAGTCTGACCTATCGCTACCGCTGGATCGAGGGCGTTCCACTGCGGGATGGAAAGGATGCACTGGCCGTTAACTGGCTCGGGGTCAGCATCATCGATGCCAAGGGGAAAACGACCTACGATGGCGCCTTCGTGACCAGTCTGCCGCTCACGGCGGAGAACGTGGTGGAGACTGCGGCCTGCGCACGAGCCCGTTGGAAGATCGAGAATGAGAGCTTTAACGTGCTGAAAAACAACGGCTATAACCTCGCGCACAACTTTGGACACGGGAAGAAATACCTGGCCAGGATCTTCGCGGCCATGAATCTCTTGGCCTTCGCCTTCCATACCGCAAACGATTGCCTGGAAACCCTCTGGCAACAAGCACGCGAGGCAAAAGGTTCGCGCTCCAGCTTCTTCCAGCACATCCGAACCATCTCCGCTTACCTCGTCTTCCCCTCATGGTGCAGCCTCATGAATACACTCATCTCCTGCAATCCGCCTCCCACTTAGAATTGCTGCCCACCCGCGCTTCAAGCTGCAGGAAGAAAATCCGCGAGCTTTAGCCCCTGAGGGAATGTTTCCTCCTCGGTACCACGAGGAAATTTGCTCTAGTCTAGACAGAGGAGCCTTGCAATGCATCCGATTGCGCTTTCGATCGCGGCCATGATGGCCTGGTTTGCGGATGGGCAGTTCATGGGCAAGGTGCTCAGCGAGTGGACCAGCGACACCCAGGAGTTTGTCCGCATCAAGCTGCCGCACCTGTTGGTGGTGGTGATCATTGCCTTCATCCTCACCCGCCTGCTGCGCCTGGTAACGGCCAGGATGATTCACGTCGCCGAGCAGCACGCGCCGGGACCGGCCCGCGCCTCACAGGTCAAGACCGTGGCTGGAGTGATCCACGCCACAGGCATCGCCGTGATCGGAGTCATCGCCGGATTGCAGTTTCTTGACACCCTGGGAATCAATCTTGCCCCGCTGCTGGCCTCGGCCGGAATTGCCGGAGTGGCCATCGGCCTGGCCGCACAGAACATCGTCAAGGACATGCTCAACGGCATCCTCATCCTGATCGAGGACCAGTTCAACGTGGGGGACCGGGTGCGCGTGGCCGGCCTGAGCGGCACCGTGGAGGCGATGACCCTGCGCAAGACCACCGTCCGCGATGACGACGGCACCGTCTACATCGTTCCCAACTCGCAGATCACCACCGTGGCCAACCTGAACATGGGCTACTCGGTAGCTACCGTCAACGTGAGCGTGGATTTTTCCGCCAACCCCGATAAGGTCGTCGAGCTGCTGAAGGGCGTCGCCATGGAGTTGCGCAACAGCGCGGATTTCCGTGAAGTTTTTGTCGCCGACCCGCAGATTCTGGGCGTGGATGCGATCAAAGGCTCGGAGCTGATCTTCCCGGTGGTCTTCAAGACGCTGGCCACCCAGCAATACGCCCCGGTGCGGGAGTTCCGCCGCCGCGTCCGATTGGCGCTTGAAGAAAATCATCTGCTCCCCGGCGACCCCTATCGCGTCTTCAACGCATTCATGGACAAGGCTGCCGGCGGTCGCATCCAGCCAGCCGCCGTCCCCCAGCCGCTCCCCGATCCCACCACCCTCAAGCCGCCCCAGGATAATCCCTTCAGCGGCGGCTAACGGAGGTGCGCAGTAAACCAGGTAAATTCGTAATTGAACCACAAACGCTCGGGTGCCCCAGGTCTCGATTCTGAGCCCTGGGAAACGATGAAATTACGCGGTCAAGGGACTGGAGCAGTAGAATTTTCCCATATTGCCGGGAGAGCTTGGAACGTGGCGAAAAACTGGGCAAAAAGTCTTTGTTGGCTGGTCTTGGCCGGGGTGGGAGCTGCTCTGGCTCCGCAAGCGGCCCTGGCGCAGTTGGCGTTCCCGGACGCGACCGCGGAGGCTGCGCCGAATCCGCTCGCGGACCCCACCGTCCAGCCCGGCAAGATGATGCTGTTCGATCTGGAGGCCCGCTTCGCCAAAGACGTAGCCGCGCGCGGCGGAGCTGGTTTCGCCTCCTGGTTTGCCGGCGACGGCGTGGTGCTCAGCAATGGAAAAGCGCCCGTGGTGGGCCTCGCGGCGATAACCCAATCCGCCAACTGGCGCCCCGAGGACTATCAACTGACCTGGACGCCCACCGACGCCAGCATGGACCCCTCAGGCGACATGGGCTACGCCTGGGGCCACTTCGAAGGGCGCGGCAAGGACACCGGCGGCAACGCGGTCACGACCGCCGGGCGCTTCATCACCATCTGGCGCAAGCAGCCGGATGGAAGCTGGAAGGTCGTGCTGGACGCGGGCGCCGACGAACCGGCCGGGGCGGGCGATTGCTGCCGAGTGCCCGCCGTCCACTGAAAAACTCCCTGAAAATTGGATTCCGAAAAGCTCTCCCGCCGCCGCATTTTCCCGGCTCAATCGATGCGTTCATACGGACGGTAGACCGGCTCCCATACGTAGGCGCGAAGGCGCTGGCGAAACTCTGCCTCATCGACGGTTTCCGCAGTTCCGTCGGCCATTGCCTGCTTGCCGACCGCCTCGGCCACCACCAGGCTCACCTTGCGGCAATCGCCCAAGGGCGGCAGCAGGGGGGCTTCCGAATCGTCGTGCGAGGGCGAGAGACTGGCGAATGCCTTGGCGGCGGCCATGATCATGGCGTCGGAAACCCGCGTGCAGCGCGAGACCAGAATGCCCAGCGCCATGCCCGGAAAGATGAACGAGTTGTTGATCTGCGAGATGCGCACCCGCTTGCCGTTGACCTCGACCGGCTCGAAGGGGCTGCCAGTCCCCACCAGGGCGCGCCCATCGGTCCAGCGCAGCAGGTCGGCCGGCGTGGCCTCGGACTTCGAGGTGGGGTTCGAGAGCGGAAAGATGATCGGCCGCTCGGCATGAAGGGCCATCTCGCGGACAATCTCCTCCGTAAACGCGCCGCTCTGCGCCGAGACGCCCAGCAGCACCGTCACCTTGGCGTTGCGCACCGTATCCAGCAGCGAGATGGAGACGGGGCTGGAACTGGAACTCGAACCGGAACCGGCGCCGGAGCCGGCAAACTTCCATCCCTCGGCATCGGCCCGCGCGCGCACCAGCGGCCCCTGGCCGGGGCGGATGCTCACGCATCCCTCGATCAGCAGGCCATGGCGATTGAAGGCGTAGAAGCGCTTCCGCGCCTGCTCTTCGCTCAGTCCCTCTTCTTTCATCTGGGCAACGAGCAGATCGACGATGCCGATGCCCGCCGACCCGGAGCCGAACAGGGCAATGACCTGCTCCTTGAGCGGACGGCCGGTGGCGCGGACCGCGGCCAGCAGCGTGGCGGTGGTGACGGCGGCCGTGCCCTGGATGTCGTCGTTGAATGTGCACAGCCGGTCGCGGTAGCGCTCCAGAAGAATGGCCGCATTCAAGCCGGCAAAGTCTTCCCACTGCAAGAGAATGTGCGGCCAGCGGCTCTGGACGGCGGAGACAAACGCCTCGATGAACTCGTCGTATGCCGGGCCGCGAACGCGGCGGTGCTGCCAGCCAATGTAGATCGGATCGCTGAGGAGAGCTTCGTTGTCGGTGCCCACATCCAGCAGAATCGGAAGGCAGTGTTCGGGGGCAATGCCGCCCAGCGAGGTGTAAAGCGCCATCTTGCCGATGGGAATGCCCATGCCGCCGGCGCCCTGATCGCCCAGCCCCAGAATGCGCTCGCCATCGCTCACGACGATGCAGCGGACGTCGTCATACCGCGGGTCGGCAAGGATCTGCGCGATGCGATCCCGGTTGGGATAGCTGATGAAAAGGCCGCGCGGCCGGCGCCATATCTCGCTGAAGCGCTGGCACCCCTCGCCCACGGTCGGCGTGTAGACGATGGGCAGCAACTCTTCGGTGTGGTGCTCGATCAGAGAATAGAAAACGGTCTCGCAATTGTCCTGCAGGTCGCGCATGTTGCTGTATTTGCCAAAGTCGGTGTCGCGGCTGGCCAGCACTCTCAGGCGGCGTTCGCGCTGCTCATCGAGAACGGTGACGTTGGGCGGCAGCAGCCCATGCAGACCGAAAGTCGTGCGCTCCTCTTCGGTGAATGCCGTGCCCTTGTTGAGCCGGGAATTCAACAGCAGCTCAATCCCATGAAGATCGGTCCGCACTACGCCGCCGTTGGCCTGGCTGGCCTGCGATTGCTCACTCATTTTCTTCTTCTCCTTGATCGATTCTTGATCGAATCTTGATCGAATCTTGGTCGAATGGATCGAATGTTCACCGAGGCAGATGTTTCCCTGGGTCTGATCTTCCCCGATCTGATTTTCCCCGGTCTGATCTTCCCCGCGTCCGGTGTTCCCGGCCTGTCAATTTCCAGATTCGATGCTGCTCATCCTCGCTCGATGCTACTCTGCGGCGATCTCCGCTTTCTGTGACGCAAGTCTCAACAGTGCGCGCTCCCTGTGGCCCGCATTGCAGCGGGGAAGCTCAATTCCCCCGGAGCGGGCATGGAAAGTTTTCCTTTTTCAGAATCCATTCACCCTGTTCAGGTGAAAAACTCATGAAAACTCACTCTTTCCCGAAGGTGAGCAATACGACCTCGGAACGGGTTCCCACCCGCATCGGCGGACCCCAGGTTCCGGCCCCGCTCGATGTGTAGACTTGCAGATCGCCAAACCGTTGCAATCCATAAGTGAACTTGCCAAAGGCGCGGCGGGTAATCCAGGTGAAGGGAAAAAGCTGTCCGTTGTGGGTATGGCCTGAGAGCAGCAGGCTGATGCCGGCCTTTTCGACAATCGGCAGACGGTTGGGCACGTGGTTGAGCAGAATGCTCGCCCTGCCGGGGATCAGCTGAAAGCTCTCCAGAGTGGCGCGCAGCCAGATGGGCGAGCCCGAGTCCCCGTAGTTGACGCCCGCGATGTCCAGGCCATCGACTTCGATCTTTTCATTTTGCAGGACGCGGATGCCGATGCGGCTAAGAATCTGGGCGTAGTGGGCGGCGTCGCCGAACTCATCATGATTGCCCGTGGAGTAATAGGCGCCCAGGGGCGGGGCAAGCTGGCGCAAAGGCTCAACCAGCTCTTCCGCATCGGCCATCGAGCCGTCGAACAGGTCGCCGGGGAAAAAGACGATCTCCGGATTGAGGCGGGCGGCCAGCGCTGCAATCCGGCGGCTGAAGCCGGCGCCGTTCACGTGGCCCAGATGCAGGTCGCTGACCACCAGCGCGGTGCGGCCGCCCCACGAGTCGGGCAGGCCGGGAAGTTGGATTCCGATGCGCCGGATGCGAATCCAGCGGGCATTCAGCAAGCCGTAAAGACTCACTGCGAAAGCCAGGCCGAAGAGCAAGCCGGCGATCAGCGGCCGGTCTGGCCTCACGCCCGCCAGCCGCAGAATCAGCACCGTCAGCCACGAGAGGCAGGCGGCCAGAAAGAAGAAGTTGAGAAATCCCAGCCACACCGAGGCCAGCCGGTAGAGAATCGTGACCAGCCTGTGGCCCGACCAGAACCCGAGCAGGGCGGCGGAGATGAAGCTGAAAGCCAGCAGGAGCATCGCCGCGCGCAGAACGAGCGTGGCCAGCGGACTCAGATGCCACCAAAAAGCGATCCAGGTGTGATAAATGAACCAGTGGGCAAGCAGCAGGATGCATTGCATCAAAAAAATGCCCATCGCAGGCCAGACTTTCAAGCGGAAATCTCCTTGGTTTCAATTCTTGCACGAGCAGCAGCGCGTTGCCGGGCAACAGCGGGCGCGCGGACGCAATGGGCCGTTGATGCTCCCATGAAACAATCTCTCTAATGCCTTCTCCGCCCAGCGACGCGCTCGGTCTCTACCTCTCCGTCCCCTATTGCCGCTCGAAGTGCACCTTTTGCAACTTCGCCTCGGGGGTCTATCCCGCCAGCGAGCACGCCCGCTACGTGGTCCGCCTGATCGCCGATCTGGCTGCTGCCAGGCCCTGGGCCGATCGGATGGGCGTGCATCTGCCGCGCCGCGTGGACACGGTCTACCTGGGCGGCGGAACGCCCAGCCTGCTCGCCCCGGAGCTGCTGGCGCGCCTTTTCGCGGACCTGCGCGCCGAGTTCGACGTCGCGCCGGATGCGGAGATCACCGTCGAATGCGCGCCGGGGCAGTTGGATGAGCCGACGCTCGAAGCGCTCGTCGAGGCCGGAGTGAATCGCGCCAGCCTGGGCGTGCAGTCGTTCGTCGATCGCGAGGCGGCGGCAAGCGGACGCCTGCACAACCGCGCCATGGTGCTCGCAGAGATTGAGCGGCTGCGCGCCGCGGGCATCGTCAACCTCAATGTGGACCTGATTGCCGGCCTCGCCGGCCAGACCCTCGACTCGTGGGCGGAGTCTCTGGCGGTGCTGGCCAGCTCCGGCGTCCCCCACGCCAGCATCTACATGCTCGAAGTGGACGAGGACTCGCGCCTGGGCCGCGAAGTGCTGGCGCACGGCCTCCGTTACCATGCCGCTCAGGTACCCTCCGACGATGCGATTGCCGAGATGTATACCGTGGCCATCGAAAAGCTCAAGCAAGCCGGGCTGAAACAGTATGAGATTTCAAATTTTTCCCGCCCAGGAATGGAATCGCGGCACAATCTCCGCTATTGGCAGCGGCGTCCTTATCTCGGAGTTGGCCTCGACGCCTCGTCCATGCTGCGGGCATCCCAGGCCGCCAACTCCACCGGACCGGGCCCCGTTCTGCGCTCCACGACAACCGGCGATCTGCAGGCTTTTTTCACCGCGAGCGAGCCGGCCGAAGCGGAGTGGATCACCCCCGCCGGGCAGCATGAAGAGGCTTGGTTTCTGGGCCTGCGGCTGAACGCCGGCGTGGATGCGGCCGCCGTGGAGCAGGAATTCGGCGCGGCTTTGGCGGCTCCGGCGCTCGATGCCGCATCACGGCTCGCCGAGGCCGGGCTGGTCACGCGCACCGGCGCGACCGTGCGGCTGACCGATCGCGGACAACTGCTCGCGAACGAAGTCTTTCAGGAGTTCCTGGACCTCGACGCGGAAATCGCCCCCGAAAAAATCGCGGGTGCCCAGGTCTCGCCTTTGAGACCTGGGAAACAAAGATATTACGCGGTCGAATTAATTAGAAACAAAGATCGGCCCGAATAAGTGTTCTCGCTCACAACCTGAGGCTTTCTGGCAGGTGCCCTCTCAAAGGGTCCATGCAGGAGGTTCCACACCGGCAGCAGCCCGCTGTCCGCGCCGTAGGCGCAAAGTGGGGTGGGCAGCGCCGTAGGCGCAAGGGGTTAGCCCCGCGCTTCAGCGTGGGGGAAGCGTCCCCAACCGAACAGAGCCGGAGTCCCCTAGCCTGGATCATTCATGAACGCGTCTCGATCAGCGTTTTGCTCGGTGCAAGATTGCGGAAAGCGGCAGCGGCGGCGAGATCTTGCTCGGCTGTAGGTTACTGCGCAGTCTGATTGCATTT
>Ga0255351_1000313_pt1 | contig 22986 bp, 25 predicted proteins | sample HBST25r2metaG_FD_186024 | JGI IMG/M metagenome (GOLD analysis project Ga0255351, IMG submission 186024) | Peat soil microbial communities from Stordalen Mire, Sweden - H.B.S.T-25.r2 | ecosystem: Environmental > Terrestrial > Soil > Wetlands > Peat | place: Sweden: Norrbotten County, Stordalen... | reverse complement strand
AGGTGCTGCTCAGATAGGTTCCATCGCCACTGTAGGCCACGGACAGTGCATGAGTCCCAATTGCCAAGGAGGCTGAGTCGAGCGTTGCAGATCCATCTGCCGCAAGGGACGCTGAACCGATTGACGATCCGCCATCGTAGAGCGTTACTGTTCCAGTGGGTATGGTCCCCGAGCTGCCCGTGACGGTACCGCTAAAAGTCACATCCGTCCCATAGGGAGCCGGATTCTGGCTGAGAGCCAATGAAACCGAACTCGCCTGGGTCTGCGTCATCGCCGGAACAACAAAGCAGACACAAAAAAGAGCAACCGTGATCGCCGTAACGCCAGCCTTCAAAAGCAAATCGCCCGAGCCTTGACGCATGAATGGAGCCCTCTATAACTGAGTATTAATTCGCAAACACACTTGCAGTGACACCGGAATTCACGACTACGTTCGTGAGCTGAATATCGGTAACCACGCTGCTCTCATAGCGCGTGATCCTGAACGGAACCATCTGCCCAGTTGACAACTGTTGATACTGGGAGAAGTTCACCGTCACGAGCAGATTGGTGGAAGCAGAGCTGTCGGGATGCTGATTGAAGCGCATGGCAACTGGCAGGCTTGTCTTTGCGTCAAGATAGAAATCAGTCGTGCTCAGTTGTGCTACAAACACGGCAGCCTGCGGTGGCTCATCGGTGAGACGCCGCTTAACCACAATGTGATTGACTGCGACACCGCGCATGGTCTCCTGGCCTGAGTACCGAAACACGAGCGTGGAATCTGATGTCGTGAGAAGTTCCGATATCACGGGGGAAAACCAGCCCACATCCGTCCAGCAATTATGCAAGGCAAGCGCGTGCACTACGCCAGAACTATCGACGAAGTGTCCTGATGGGATGCGCGTACTCGAATCACGCACCTGCGTTAATACGCCAGTGGTCACATTGAAGTCTGTACGGCTCTGGTGCTGTGCTGTTGCCTTAAGCACAATGGCCCCAGAGACAGTGCCTGACGCATCCTTACGCGTTGCGCTACCGCTCAAAACCAGATCGCTAACACCTGATCCGGCGCCCAGCGCCGATGTAGCTTGCTGGACCAGCACGAGCGCTACGGTATCGCTGGTTTGTGCAGCTGCCTGCGGAGTGACGGCCAGCAGAAGCGCGCAAACAACCACCAGGATGACAAGGAAATGGGCGGAGCTGAATGGGAAAATGAATGCAGTTCCCCAGCTGCGTTCGTGGTCGATGATGCTCATGGAACTCTCCAGTCGACAATCACCTGCATTAAGGCATCGCACAAAATAGAACTACCCCTTGTTCTTTCCGCGCATTGAACGGAATAAGAACTCATATCCTCTGTGGTACTGAGGTTCGTATGATTTCCATTTCCATACAGATAGAAATGGCGCTACGGTGGTTGAGACTGGTCGATGCTGGGAGGGGGGATCCGCGGCGCGGCCTAGCTGGCTATAGCTGACAAACTAGATTTTTTGAACTCCGGGGAAGAGTAGCGAGATTTCTGAATCGATTGCAAATGAATAATCTGAAGATGCAGTGCAAATCCCATTCCGTGAGATGACTATTTCTGATTGACTCTCTCCCACTCATACTCGCCTGCTAATAACTTGAAAGCTAACCAAGCGAATGCAAATTCTATGTCCTGTAAAGGGTTGGAATGCTTGTTGCTGCGACCCAATTCATCATTGAGGTTGGGACATATAATCGATTTGCTAGCAGGGTCTTATAGATTTATACAATGTACTTTCGTGTTTAATCTTTGCAATTCAGCCATGAGATTTACCTGGCCGCCAGTAGAGTCTGTGGGGGGGAATTGCTCAATTGGTAGACTTCCTCCTGAAGGCGATTGAATGGCCAAGGCGGCTTCAGATGTTTCTGCTATTGCATTTGCGCACCCACATGCTGGCGCAAAGAAATACCGAAAACGAATAGAGCGAGAACTTCATCGATGTATGAGCATCTTATGAGAAAACGTGATGCAATTCTCTCTACAATGTCCATAACTCGGCATCCGAGGATACAGGCGCAAAGACGTTGTACATCTAACCCGGCTCTCCGTGGGAGCACTGATACCGTGAGAGCTTCAAGTCGAAGCTGTGGGATGAGTTTCTGAATGGCAAGATATTATACTCGATGACGGAGAAGCGCGTGTTGGTAGACCGGTGGAGAAGCCACTGCAGCACATTTAGTGTTTTTAATTTTCTTAGTATTCAATAACTTGAAGACATGGTAGCCTGAAAATACTCGACAACGCTGAAATTCGGCCACTGCACCGGGCCGTTCGCCTCAGGGAAGCGAAGGTTCATGCTTCGGACGCCTTGGCTCAGGATGTTGAGCAGCTCGTCCCGCGTCGCCCGAATGCTATACGGATTGCAGCCAAAGCCGGTGAGCGGAGTGATCCGCTGCTGCAAGTCCAGCTGGTCGATGACCCAGGAGCCCCACTCCGGTCGCGCCGGCAAGCCCATTACTGAGGCCATCAAAGCCCAAGCCACGTCGGGGGAGTAGTTCAGCAGATACGTGCTCCCATCGATTCCATTCTGGCGAAGCGCCTGGGAAACAACGACCAGATGCCGGACGGGATGACTCATCCCGGGAATCAGGATCGTGCCGCGCATATTCGCTGCATTCTCCCCCATGCGCACGCAAAGGTTAGTCTCGCCATTCTCTCCGGGGTATTTCAGCGAGAAGGCCGAATTGCCGGCGACTGCTGCGGAAATGGCCGCAATCTCAGTGTCACCGCCAAATATGGAAAAGAGGAGGCCTTGCTCCTCCTCTCCCATATAGCAGTCACAGTGTAGGCGGAGCGTGGTGCTGATCTTGTCTGTGGACTGGCGAAACTCAAGCTGCCCGAGACGAAGGTGTGCATTTTCCAAAGGATGTCTCCTGAGTGGCGCCGCACGGGAGATGTTATGCAGCTCGCTCGTCCACGGCGCCGGCGTCGGTTAATGGTGGTTTTTCTCCGAGAACCAGGGTGCGGCCGTCCTCGAACAGCAGGGTCACATCATTGCTGAAGCGCTCTGTATGCCGCTTCACAAAGACGTTTTCCCCAGTCTCTTCATTCGTCTCGATCTCCTCGGTGGTGGTGACGTTCTTGGTGGAACGCCAACGCACCAGATGGCGATCAGGCCCCTCTCCAAACACCCCGTTCAGGAGCCCCGCAGTACACAAGAGGCCGACGTGTCCGGCGTGAAGAGGCGTCAACGGGCGTCCCCTGCTCACGGTGGGAGCCGGGAGGAAGAACTGCTGCACAGCCTGTTGATAGGCATAGGAGCGCGGCAACATGTCCTCGATCTTGTCCAGCGGCAATCCGGTATAGGTCAGAGTCGTTCCCGGCGAGGACGGCACCGCGTAAGGACGCTCGTCTCCCACCAGCGTGGGCATGTCGAGGTAGCCCTTGCAGTAATTGAGAAGCACCTGCCTGGAGTCACGGACCGTTGAACCGGTCACGCGCTTTCGAATGGCAAAGACCGCGATCTGCCCGAAGCGCTGCGACTCGGGATCAGCGAGCAGATACGGCCGGACATCGGTGAAGTGCGCCGACAGCACATCGACACACGTGATGAGGCGCTCGAACGGAATGACTAGCACGAGCACGCCGCCGACGCGCAGCCAGCGGAAGGTGTGGCCAAGGAAGAGCTCCTCCATGCGCCGGTTCGAAAGACTGCCGATCTCTGAGTCGTACGGTGGATTGAGATAGAGCAGCGAGAATCGCTCGACCTTGCTGTGTGTATCGAAGGTGCTGCCATGAACGGTGGTGATGCCCGCGGCAGCGGCCGCAGCGGCGCGCGCAGCATCGAGCTCGATTCCATAGAGACGGCAATTGCCGCCCCTAGTGATCTGCTGCAATGCGGCGCCGGTGCCAACGCAGGGATCAATCACGCTTGCTGGCTCGGCGCCGAACTGGAGAAGGTTGCGAATCTTCTCGCCCTCGGCGGGCGGAAGCGGGTAGTGGCCAAGCTTCTTTCGGCCAGCCAGGCGCATGGTATTCCTCAAACTTTCTTGATAAGTGGGGTGTGAATCAGCGGAAGCAGTTCTTGTAGGAGGATAGGAGAAGCAGATTAGAGATTGAGCGTGCGACGAATATCCTTTATCAGCACGAAAAGGTGAAACGGGTCTGTCGGGGATGGTTCAAAATCAAACTGCTCATAGTACTGGCGTGCTTTTTCATCTTTCGCGTGAACGGCAATTGCACGAATTCCAGCTATCTCCGCAGCATTGAGGGTGCGAAGTACAGCATCTTTAAGAAGGGCGCGTCCAATGCCACTCTTTTGGCAGTCCTTATGAACCGCCAAACGCGCTATCAGCATGATTGGAACTGGATGATGCGCAAGGCCTTTCTTGATTCTCTTCGGAGTGTCGGCATGACTTGCGCTGGCTGCCGCCAGGCTGTAGAAGCCAATCAACCGCTCTGATTCCAATCCAAGAAAAGTGTTTGCAGAACCCGAGGTTTGATTCTGCAAACCATACTTCTTCAGCCAGGAGTTCAATCGCTCACTACCGCAATCGAAGTCCTCCAGGTTGTGATCGCGGCGAAGTTTTTCGATTCGACGCTCTTTATTCATTCTTGCGAACCAGAGTCAAAATACCCCGGTTTGGTCAAAAGCTTCTGGAGGCGTGGCCGTTCTCGAGGCGGCGCATCAAGAGCAGCTTGGAACTGCGCCCATTGCTCCGCGTTCAAGTTGAAAGCACGCCGATCCGCAAGCGTTTCATCTGCTTGGGCCATGGCGCTTTCCAGAACGAAGTCACTGACATTCCTGCGCGAAACTGCCGCGGCAGCTTTCAGGATCGCCTTGACTGTCGGGGTAACGCGCACATCCAGCTTCTCCGTTCGACGTTCTGATACCCGGGTCGTAGTAGGCGCGGCCATATGAGTGATACCTTTCTCTCGATTCGAGGTAATCATTACATTCTGTAATGACAATGTCAAGACAACGGTTGGATAAGCTAAGTGAAGTACGCAGCCCCCCAATCAATATGCTAATCACCTAGATATGAATGGGTTACACCGTGTTCGGAACAGGAGGCAGAGCTATGAGAAGGCTTCGAACCCGTTAGCTTGATGGCCCTGTAATATCTATGCGGCCTGCTCGTCGTACAACGGAATCGGTTCGGTGCCGCCGGTGAACTCAGCAAACGCTGGATCGTCGGAGTGCAACTGGTTGCCTCCAGACTGCCAAGAACTATTGCGCGCGGCTGGTCTGAGAGGTTCGGCATGCACATGCTTCCTCCCATCAGGCCCTGAGAGGGAGACCACGCGGAACATTGTCGCAGTGGCAACGGCCATCAGCGCCGGAGGAGTTGCGTAGTGAGGGTTCAGGAGTAGTCCCGTGCGCCGCCGGGCGCCTTGGGCAGGGCTCGCCCGAGGGCTCGTGAGGACAGAGGCGGAGATGAGAATGGGCGGCATGGCGAATACCTTTCAAACAAGGCGTGTCCTCATGGAGAACTTGGAATGTGTACTGAGGAGTTATGCGTGAGGTGCAGCGAATCAGAAGAAGGCTGGCTAAGTTCTTCCGCGCCAATGTCATCCGCTGTTGCGCCTGCCAATCAATTAGCGGCACAATAATGCTTACATAGTCGAATATATCATATTAACAGTAGTATTATACCGATTATGTTGTAATTATTTATTAGGTATTATAGTGCTGCTTAGATTGACATACCATCATAAACGGTACTATTATACCGGTATGGACGAGTTGTCTTTTATGTCTCCGGACGAACTACAGGCTGTTTTCGGGAAACAGCTCAAAGAACTGCGTATATCGAAGAACCTCGATCAAATCACGACTGCAGAAAAGGCCGGGATCTCCGAAAAAGCGCTGAGAAACCTTGAAATTGGTCGCGGTTCGAGCATTGAAACGCTCGTACGAGTCTTGAAAGCTCTTGATTCTCTCGATGGCCTGCGGTTGCTGGCTCCCAAGTCTTCTGTTAGCCCTCTAGCGCTCTTGCGTCACTCGGGGGCGTCACGTCGGCGTGTGCGTCGTTCAGGCATCGAGGCTAATCAATAATGAAAGACGTATCAGTCATCGAAGTACGGGTATGGGGACGTTTAGTTGGGGCCGTTGCCCTTGATCCTAATCTTGCGTATTACGCCTTCGAATATGATTCCGCTTGGAAAAGAACGGGCACAGAATTAGCTCCACTGCACATGCCTCTGAAGACAGCCCGTTCGATCTACGTCTTTCCGAGGCTACCAGAAGCCACATACTTTCGACTCCCTGCCCTCGTGGCAGACGCCCTCCCGGATGATTTCGGTAACGCTCTTATCGACGCATGGATGGCTCTGCGGGGCATCGAGAAAAGCTCCATTACAGTACTTGACCGTCTCGGATACATGGGAAAGAGAGGCATGGGGGCACTAGAGTTTCGACCTGCGAGAGGGGCTAATAGGGAAAGTTCAGCTCCCGTCGAGATGAAAGAGCTAGTGGAAGAGGCCAGGCGGCTAGTCCAGGGAACCTTTTCTGTTGACCACGAAGCCAAGGCAGCTCTCGCCAACATCATAAAGGTCGGGACCTCAGCCGGCGGTGCCCGAGCAAAGGCAGTCATTGCTTGGAATCCGAAAACGGACGAAGTGCGGAGTGGACAATTCGATGCCGCCCCCGGATTTGAGCATTGGTTGTTGAAGTTCGATGGAGTTGGCAAAGACAAGGAACTTGGAACTGGTGAGGGCTACGGTCGAATTGAATTTGCATACTACCTGATGGCAACGGCCGCTGGCATCCGGATGTCCGATTCACGCCTGCTTGAAGAGAATGAACGCGCTCACTTTATGACCAAACGATTTGATCGTGAAGTGATCTATGGCACAACACTAAAACACCACATCCAAACGCTCTGCTCGATCAATCATCTCGATTTTCGACAACGTGGAACGCACGACTATTCTCAGCTCTTTATGACTGCCCGTACGCTGGGCCTCGATGATACTGCCGTCAGTCAGATTTTTCGTCGCATGGCATTCAACGTCATGGCTCGCAACTGCGACGATCACACTAAGAACTTTGGGTTCATACTTCGGCAAGGAGAACCGTGGAACCTCGCCCCGGCCTACGACGTGACACACGCCTATAACCCCCAAGGCGTATGGACCTACCAGCATCAGATGAGTGTCAATCGAAAGTTTGAAGACATCTCCAAGGAAGATTTGCTCGCGGTTGCTGATCGTTTCAGTGTCAGAAAACCCGAGAGCCTCTTATCAGATGTTCGTGCCGCCATCGATAATTGGTCGCAGTTTGCCAAGCAAGCTGATCTCTCGCCGGCTCTCCAAAGTCGCATCGCTAACCAGCTGCTTCCGCTATAGCTCGCGGGCCAACTTTAGACAATCGGAACGATTCCTGTACGCGATCACGCGCAACGATAAGGCGGGAGGAAGGGCGCGCCCTCCGACGGCAGTGGGAGAGCGCGGACGGATATTGCATCGCTCACCACTGGTTCCGCTGGCTGCGACAAGCATACGGTAGGAGCCGGTGGCTCCGGACGCGGATCGTCCGGAGAAGGAAATTGCAGCAGTTTGCACATGGAGATTTACCTCTGGATTCGAGTAGGTTCGAGCACTACAGGGGTGATGAGGTGAACAGGAGCGTCGTCGGGACGACGCTCCTGGAGAACAAATCAGGCAGCCGCGGTACCGTGCTGGCGTTCCTGCTCTGCCAGGTAAATGGTGGTTACTGAGCGGCTCACAGCCTTGAGATCGCCTAAAGTCTGGAGATCTGACAAAGCCTTCGCCGAGTAGGAGTGCAGGATGCTGGGCAAGGTGTTGTCGTTAGGCAGCATGGGCTCCATATTGTTGATTCCATCGATCAACTCCACGGCCTTGTCCAGATTGAAGAAGACATCGTTGACGAGATTTCCTGTCATGCGCCCATTCGCATACAGATCAGAAAGTCCCGTCATCACCGACGTGATCAATGGCTTGGAGAGTTGGTCGAGGTAGCCGGCAAGACGCTGCTTCACCTCAGGAGTTTGCAACAATGCGAATTGTGCCTCGAAGACATCCGCCTGCGTGGCACTGGCATTTTTCGAAGCACCCGACTCTTGAGTTCCCGGCGCGACGGCCTGCGGCGATGACTGCGCCGTTCGCTCCGGTTGAATACCACTCGCGGACGAAGCAGCCGACGCGGATGCGGCGGTCTTGCGGGATGATTTTGCCACCCTGGCGCGTACTCCCTGTGCTTCAACGAGTTCCGCCGGGTGAATGGCGCAATCCGGCAGAACTGAGAAGTGCGGACGCTTGAAGTAGCCCTTCCCATTCACCGGAACCTTGCAGCTCCAGCCCTCCAGTTCCCGGAGATACCGGCCCAGACCGAACTCGGCGCAGGCGCGACGGAAGGCTTGGGCCTGGGCTCGCGTGGTGCCGTTCTCGTCGTCCGCCCATCCCTCGCCCGTGCTCGACCTGGTACCGAACCCCTCGATTGTGATGGTGCTGGTGACGAGAATCTTGCCGGTGGTGATCATCGCGTATGCCTTATTGACCTTCTTCGAGCGCTGAATATTACTCACCGTCGTCATCGAGAAGGATTGGGTCCATCCCCCGGGACCAAAGAGGGTGTCGAGACGCCTCATGTACGCAGAGCGGTAGGCATACGGGATGATGCGGGCTTCGCCTTCTGCTCTCTCGCCATCCCCGAGAACTCGCCAGGCGATCTCGGCGGCACGGAAAGGGAGTTCCAGAAGAGTCGTGATTTCTTCGGTGGTGTGCTTTTGATTTGAAGCGGTATCAGATGACATGCAGTTCTTCCCTTTTCAGAATTCAAGTCAGAAAAAGCCCCCGACACAGCAAGTGTGCCGGGGGCGGGTGAATGTAGTGGGATGATCCGGTCACTCCCTAGAATGGGAAGGGATCTGCGCTGGCTCCGGCGCTGACAAACTCGGGCTCGTCGCCGGGGAAGTCTTGATCGACATCGCACTCGCGCGAGGAACCGCTGGCGCCGTTGCTGCGGTCGCCCCCGAGCAGGACCAGGTCGGATGCGCTGATGTAGGTCTGGCACCGCTTCTGGCCGCTCTGCTTGTCGTCCCAGCTATGCGTACGCAGGCTGCCCTCGACGTATACCGCCCTTCCCTTCTTGAGGTATTCGCTGGCGATCTCTGCGAGGCGCGCCCAGCAGGTGATGTTGTGCCACTCGGTTCGTTCCTGCCAGTTGCCGTCATTGTCTTTGTAGCGGTCGTTGGTCGCCAAGGTGAAGTTAGCCACGGCGGTGCCACTGCCGGTGTGTTTCAGTTGCGGGTCCCTGCCTAGGTGACCCATTAGCATCACGCGGTTTACGCTCTTTGCCATGATGAGAAGTGTCCTTGCCGCCGTCCCTTGGGCGGCTGGCTTGATGGTGGTTTTGGTGGCTCGCCGATTTTGGGCGAAAAAATGGCCGTGCTTTGAAGGCACGACCAAGGGGAGGTCTAACGATGAAGGCTGCGATGTAGTTAAGTCAGACTTCTTCTAAGCTACAAGGGGAAGTGTTCGATCTAGCTACTGCCTTCCGGGTGGTACATTCCGGAGCTATTCATGGAGCACCAGGGCTCAGAGGGCTCAATTACGAGGGACTGACAGGGAGTCACGCCCTATCTTCCATTGCGCTGACATCTGGCCGGCGACCTCTGCAAACTCTGAGTGCTCTTTGCCATAGGTCAGCATCTCTTCTTCGGTATCGGACAAGGCATCACAGACACACTCCAGCGTTTGGAGCAGAGCAGGCCCTGAGGCCAGTGAGCGCCCCTCGCCAAAGCGGATGAGCTCTTTGCCTGTTGGCCACTGGTTCGCACCGTTCAGGGTCAACGCCATGCGATCCTGCGGTATGTAGACGGTGGTCGTCACGAGATCGTAGACCGGCGCAAGATGAGCTTCCCCCTGCACGTTGTCATATACGATTCCAAAGTTCTTCAGGTGAGCATCGCCATTACGGATAGCGCAGTTCAAAACAATCAGCGTGAAAAGCCGGAGACTATCTTCCAGAGCGGACGGTGCGGTTGCAAACTGTTGAAATCGCTTCATCACGTTTGTCTCGTAACTGCCGCGATACTTCTCTTCCGTACGCCGCGCGTTGAGGACGCAAAAATCCTCGAAGCCCCGGTAGCTTCCGTCCGGGCGAAGATCGAAGCGCTCCATGATTAAAGCGCCTCCGTCCTCGGCAAGCCGATAGGACGGCACCGTCAGTCCGCAGCGCTCCGCCACTTTCAGACAGAAGAATTCATTGGCCGCAAGCTGTGGGAACTCGGAAGGGTTCCAGAACTTCACGATGTGCGTCGCCCCTCGAAAAGACGGAGACAAAGTGTGCTTCGCAGTTCCATCGGGCGCAAACTTCGTCTCATCACGTACCAGGAACTTCGGCTGTACTCCGCTGATACCGGAGTGCGTCGCGAACTTCTCGATCAGGTATCGATAGAACTCGCCGCCCCGTCGGCTGGAGAGAATCTCGTCGACGGACTGGAACGGAACGCCCTCATCGAGTTCGTCGCCATCCCCGGTGAAGCGGATGCGCCCCAGTTGCGACCGTCCAACGATAGCCAACAAATCAAGGTCGTCAAATGCTCCTGCGGCTTTGGCGAAGGCAAGCCGCAACCGCTCGCGTAGTGCCCCCTCGGGCAGGTTCATCTCGAAGATTGGGGCAACACCCAGCGGAGAGTCCCATGACGGCAGACGCACGGGCATGGTCACGGAAACAGCGCGGCTGGGAGTGACTCCCGGAGTGTAGGCGAATGTGCTCCCGCGCCGCCCATTGCGGTCGAGCACCCCAGATGAACTGTTGTCCGCCCAAACCCTAATCATCGGTATCCTCCCTCATCAGGTCGTCCAGGGTCGGTCTCTCCAGCGCAAGCGGTTGAAGGCGAAGTTCGAGGCCAACAACCAGAAGTATGCGAACCAGCTTGGAGTAGCCAATCTCCCTTGCGCGCCCGTTCTCAAGAAGATCGATCGTCGCGCGGCTGACCCCAGCCCGCTTTGCGAGCTCAACCTGGGTTAGACGGGTATCCTTGCGCGCTCTGGCAATATCTCTTCCGAGGTCACTCAATCCAATCATGCTTAATATATTAGCTGATATTATTATTATTAGTCAATACAGGTAATATATTAGTCATTACGGTAAGACTTCAATGCTTCTTCTTCCACCGTCTGGCAATTACTGGATGATGATGTTGTCTGGCCGGTTCCACATCTCCGCGAACTTCCTTTCGAACGCCTGAATTTCATCGACATTAGAGGACAGGACAATACTGTTGTCCTGGTGCTTGGCAGCTGCGGAGAGATTACTGCTGCCTTCGCGCAGCAGGCCATCGGTGGACCACACCTTCAGATGCATGAGCGCGCGGCTGCTTTTCACTCGAATCTGTATGTTGCGATTTCCGGCAAACATGAGGGTCATGTACGGGTTCCGCTTTTTCTCGTTCTCAAATTGTTCTTGGTCACGATAGATCCGAACTTTTACGCCACGGTTGGCGGCGGCCAGCAATGCCTCGGCGATAGGTTTGTCGGTGAAGCTATAGAAGGCGGCGTCGATGTGTCCTCGTGCTTTGGTAAGAAGGGGCACATCCACCCGTTCCGGGTTCACCTCAGGTGTGTAATAGAGGGCGTGATGACCTGAGGACAGAGCGACTGCGGGTGCCGCACCCGCCGCCGGCAACTGCTGCGCGGAACCCAATTGCCCTAGCATGGCAATGGGTTTCAAAGTCGCCGGGAGCTGATCTTGATGTCGAACACCCCAGGCCACTCCTGTCACCAGGGACGCAAGGAAAAGATAGCGAAGGAGTCTCACGGTGTAACCTCCTGCAATCCAGATACTTCTGATATGGCCGCCTCCGCCTCCGTAGCCTTTGGGACAGCGGCATCCGCTGCCTGGCGAGCGAGCCGTTGTTTCGCTTTTCGTCGATCACGCCTCTTCTTGTTCTTCCCTGCCTGCCCTTTGGGCTGCATCTCGCCGGCAGCATTCAGTGGAACTGTAGCACGCGGATATGGCTGATGAATCCCTAGGACCTTCAATTCTCCCGGAAGTATTACCGGTTTGAGTGCAAGAAAGTGGGTCTTGCGACAGCCGACACAACAGACGGCGTCCGTAATGCAGGCGACCGCCTCGTGCAAAGCAGGCGCTATGAGCAACGGATCGCCGGTGCGCCGGTGAAACGCTGGGATATGGGCTCCAACTTGAGTCGTCTTCCCGTCCTGCCACAAAAAGTGCGATAGGACACCCCGGCTGGCCGTGAAGAGCAACTTCTGACGATGAACTGGGAGCACATCAGGGGCAGAGGAGGCGGTAACCCAATGCAAAAAGATGTTGAGGGTGTACGTCGTCCCGTATCGAAGCATTTCAATCGACACGAGGGATGCGGCTGATACGTCAGCATGAACCGTGTTTGGCATAGCCAACGTGACAGGCCTAGCAAAGAACGTTGGATCGCCTGCCAGGGGCAGAAAACCACAATAGTGCCCGATGTTGGCATTTGCTCCACCCGACTCCTCGGCGCATAACACGAAGCGCCGATGAGTCGAGGAGAAGTCAATCTTCATACGCGCGCGCGCCACGATGCCCGCGGTGCGCAGTTCCTCCCATTCAGAATGATTAATTTGCAAGGCAAAACCGCGAACGAACGGAAGCTTTACCAATTTTGAACCTGAATGAGAAGAATCAGCCGCCATCTGAACATCTCCTAATGTTTCTTCAAGTACGGAGTACGCGGGTGCCCGAAGGCATTTCGAATGTCATCCGTAGAACAGCCAGCATGACAGTGGTAGTAGCCGTGTCGGGGGCCGTGCGGTTTTGCGACGCCAAGGTTGTCTTTGCTCGTGTCACGACCGGCGAGGCGACAGGACGGGCACTGCACGAAATAGTCCTTGTCGCCAATTGGACGCTTGTTCGCAAAGGAAACGTGTTCGTAAATGTCGAAAGGCTTCTTCGCTCCGCCGCAGTTTCCGGTGAAGTTTCGTGAGGTCGATGCGCGTGGCCGCTCATCAGCCGCCTCCCATTGTGGCGGAGGCGCCATCTTGTGCGTTAGATCGTTCAACTCCTCAGCCGTTAGCTTGGGAAGCGCACAGAGCGCATCGAGTTGAGCCTGGAGCGTCAGCTGGCCGATGTCCACAAACCAGTATCGGTTGTCATTCTTTCGATGGATGCCGAGCGGCGCGCGAATCCCGTTGCCGAGTGCGCCGGGTGCAAGCGAATCCTGCTTCGGGAAGATCTCAATTCCCTCTTCAGAGAACCCTGAACCCTTGATGGGCACGCCCAGCCGAAGTGCGAGGTTGTAAATGAAAAGGCGGCACTGTCTGGCTGGCAACGGTTCCTTGCAGAAGATCCACAGATGCCCTCCACGGCGGGAATACTCCTGGACAGCGAAGACATTCTCCAGCAGCAGCTCTTTTCGCAGCTTCGCTAGATCCCTTTTCGCTTGCTCGGTCTCGTAGTCTGCGTCAATCGCAACCCACTTGCAGCACTGGGTTTCCGGATTGATGGCATACAGGTTGATGGTTACCTGCCCGGCGAGGTGTTGCTCGATGATCTTATCCGTCAGGCTACGGTACGGGCTGGGGAGTCTGTGCTGCTTCACGAGTTCGAGGTATATCTCGTTTGTCCGGTCAGTGTGGGGCAGGCTGCCCCACTTCTGGCCGGGCATCTCCATTGCGGCTCTCCGGCCGGCGAGAGTTTTGAGCTCCGGGTGCTTGGGCCGGTGGTAGCGATGGTCCCCATATGGGGACTGTTCGCAGTAGGACAGCCGATTCACGAAGAGCTTCATATACGTCTTTGCCAATCCGGGGGCGACCGGCAGGAGCCGCGGGGTAGCGGCTGTCGGTTCCCACCCGGATATGAGCGTCGTGCGCGTGAACATCGGTTGTCCTCCTTTGATTAAATATATATATCATATCTTTGCTATGACTGTTATGTATCTGCTTGAATTTGACGAGCGAATGCCGTGGACAGCCGCGCCCTCCCTGCCCGTCTGTCAACTAGCCTGTCCCGCCCATGGCTGCGGGAATGATCGCGCGTAGCGGGGCTGGCGCCCGGTGCAAGTGCATTCTCCAGCGAGAATGCCTCCACCAGGACATCAAACTCCTCGGCCTCAAAATCATCATCCCGTCCAGCCCAATCAAGCATGAAAAACGCCCGTCGAACCGAACTGTAGAAGTAGATCGCCCCTGAGTAAGCATGTCCGGGGACAGAGGTAATGAAGAGGAGGCCGGTGGGAAGCTCACGGAGCCGGCTGACGACCGCGCCGTCGGAAGAGGCCAGAAATGCCTTCAAGACTTCCCAACGGCACGAAGCGCGGGTTATACCAGCGAGAGATGTGGACGGGTAGAGATAGCCGAAGGTCGGTGAGGGAACGGTCGAAGTGGACACAGTAGAGTCTCCGCGTCGGTCGAGACGCAAGCAAAAGCCCCGGAACGCGGGGCTGGGTGCAAAACAAATCCCCTGCCATCGACGCAGGGGAAGCTAGTGGACGGATTCCGAACTGCTTTAGATCAGGTCTGCTTCCGAAGCCATATAGGCCTCTCCAACGGAAATGTCAGGGACGCCGGAATGAACAACAAAAGCCTTCAACAAGGACCCTCTGGAACTTGTGCGGGGGCCTTTCAGAACCAACCAAATGACCAGGAGAAGGCCAGCAATAGGCGAGATACTATTGAACAACCAGCCAGCCGCAGCGATCACGGCAAGAATCGAAGCGAAAAGCAGAAAACTGCGGCGATTGGTGGCCGCAAGGTAGATGAGCACACAGACTAGAATCACCCCCGCGGGGATGAGCAAATAGGTGATGTTGGGCATTCGGCAGAAGCCATACCGTAGGAATGCCCAGATGTTCCCACCGACCGCGCCGAGGACCGCTCCCGTAATCAGGAATCCACGGAAAGCGATTAAAGCGAGGCAAATGATAAGGCAGGAAAGGACCAGGGCTGCGGGGATGAGGAACTGAATGATGTTGGGCATTCCGTCAAAACCTTTCTCAAGAAGTCTGGGAGTGGGGGATGTTTGGCATTCGAGGACGCGGGTATACCCTGAGCAGAGCGTGACTTATATATTTCCTGTAATCAGGAGGTTCGGCGGAAGCTTCGAGAAAGCGGGGTTGACAGGGTTCCGCTGCGGGTGATTTTCCAGGCGAAAGCGGGCGCTTTGGGGTTGTTGTGGGGCAGTCGGCAGACTGTCGGGTATGGATAGCCCGCCAGATTGCCCACCGCATCGTAACTATAGTTGGTGGGCGACTGGCCGGGAACCGTCACCGTCGAGAGCCGGTTCAGCTTGTCGTACTGATAGGCCACGACCGAGCCGCTGGCATTCGACGAGGCAATCTGGGTCACGTCCCCCGCCGCGTCGTAGGTGTACGCAATGGTTCCGAAGGGCGTCTGCTTCGACACCAGGCGGTCCGTCTGCGGATCGTAGGTGTAAGTGGTGGTGCCGCTCGGATCGGTCATCGTCTGACGCTTACGATACCCCATTCAAGCCCAACAGCGGGGCCTGAATGGGCCACCCGCCGCACCCCAATGTGGAATGCGCTGCTTCCCACCTTAGCCGTAACAGCGGCGGCGAAGGTGGGGCACCCGGCTTGTGATTGCCTCTCTATATATGACCATGAATACTGCTGACTTGGGCAATGAAGTAAGCACACAACTCACAAATATATTCAGCAACTACATGTATTTCGTCAGGAGTAATCCAATCCCACGTTGTGTCTGAAATGCCAAGCCAGCCTAGGACTGAAATACCACCGAGAAGCATATTGGCGCGGTCTGCCCCACTTTCGGAATATATTGCATGTGTATACCTAACCATGTTCCATCCACCGAATTCGATGGCTGTAACAACAAATAACCCATTAATTTCTTTTTCGAACCACAACGCCTTAGCACGATCAAGGATAAGCGCACCTAGTTTCTCTCTGCCTTGTATCCGAATATGTCTTCTCAGTTTATTGCGCGTCTCCGATACAGGCGTCGTATATTTATCGTAAAGACTACGATAAGACATTTCTTGTTCAGAGTTGCGTACTACATCCAGTGTTTTACCGTTTGGAGCCACATACTGCATCAAGCCAGAACAGTAGTTGTAGTAATCGTGAAATATATCCTGCTCCTTAGATGTCAGCATCTCATGCATATTGCGCTTCAGCAACACACTGAACAACTGACGCACTTCATCTTTAGATCGCAGTTGATTCTGATACTCCAAGAAGAGCAGCGCGGAATGACTGCGAACTTTACGTAGAAGCGGATAATCCGCATTGATCTCACGCCGACTCTCATCGAAGCACCATCGTCGATAACTTTCTACCAACGAACTAGATTTCTCTGAAAGAAGTTCCCTTCCCTCTTTTACCCGGGCAACCTCTTTGCGTAACTTCTCTACACCCTTTCGCAATACGTTCATGCGGCATCCTCCATCACGGCTACGCCAACATCGTCTCCCAATTCGGCAGCCTCACTCTCTGCCACTGCATTTGCGATACCCGCACCACGGCTAATTGAGATCACACTAGATGGCTGTGCCGCTGCACTCGCGGCTGAGCTACTCATGATTGCCTTTAATATCTGAACTCCAGACAGTAATTTTGCGGCATCAAACGCATCATTAATGTCCGCCACAAAATATACAATTACTCCGAGAACGGGAGGCGCAACATATGCTACACGGGTGCTGTCGATAACTATCGGAGAGGAAGGAGTAAAGTCTGCCGGTGTGCCGATATGCCAATTCACTCCGTTGGTGTTAAGTAAAAGAAGCAAGTTTCTATAATTCAGTAATTGCAGTAATCCATCGCCGGCAGACTTGATTGGTTTAATCTCATAGAGGGCGCCACCTCCAATGTTTGCTATATCTGGGCGCAACCCGCCAGGATATCCGAGACCGAAGGTCCATGATGCACCGCAATCCCCCATCAATATATTAGAGATTTGCTGATCAACACATGCCTGAGTCCCATAAAGATTCCTGAACTGAATGCCAATGGCATTTTGAACAACCATACCTGTAGCTGAATCTGATGTGTAATCCAGCCCCATAGCGTCACGTAGATCTATGGGATTATTTGAGACATATGTAAACCTATGTAACGTACGGGGATCAGTAATACCTCCTTCATTCTTATCCATACCCCAGAACCGGCACCTTCCGCCGTAACTACCTCCCCTGCGGTGGTTCAAAGATACTGACCATTTTGAACGGTCCACCAGCGGCGGGTTGATTGATCCAGATAAACCCGTCTCCAATGGCGACTCCTTCGGCCTGAGAAAGGAGATTCCAGACCTGCTGCTCGGCAACGGCGTGGCGCAATCTATCGGAGAACACGAGATCGTAGTTGCGTAGTAACTGCTCTGGACTGCGCAGCTCCACATTCTTATGCAGGCCGTGAAAATAGAGCGGGTATTTGAGCATATCAGCAACTTGCTTTCGATGATCAGCAGCGATTTCGCCTTTCAGTTGAGTAACAAAATCTCGGGCACGATAGCAATCTTCAACAGAAATCGCTGCCGCAGAATACGCGGAGACGTCAAACGTGGAAATTCTAAACTGCTGGTCTTTTGTTTTCTCGAACCACACTTCGCCGCAGCCAACAAACACGTGACGCCCCCTACTGAGTTGGTCTGGGGCCTGATTCAACACAGCATTTGCAGCTTTTATGGTCCAAACCTTTTCATAAACATTGGTGAGAGCCGGACGATCAAGCATCGTTCCTGCTTCACCTAACTGCACCGGAAATCTCGTCATTGCTACCACTGAATTGCGATCTCCTCTTCGAATGGCATTTTGTAAGGCCATGAGGAAATCACTTGCCGAAGTTGGGTACTTGTCATCAGCAGCGCGCGCACTGACATGCTCGGTCTTACAGCCCATAGCGCAGCCGATCAATAGCACCGCAATGAATACTTTAACTTTAAGGAATGACATGCCCATAAGACTTGTATACTCCAGTATCCCAAAGATTCTTCTCATCGTTACGCCTCTTCGCTATGCCACTCCCGCCTGCCATGAAACCAAGAAATCCCGTCCCTGCCTTGGGATAGTTGCCTGCATTTAGAGAGATAAGGAGCTGAGAGCCAGCGAGGCCAGGATGCCTGCGGTTCGTTCTACTTCCACCGCCGACGTTAAACGTGAAATCGATTAAAGCATCTAACTCGCGCTGCGCCAGTCCGACAGTGACATAGCGCTTGATCGGTGCCAGTGCTTTCGTTTGGACGTCTACGAATAAGAGCTGCTCGGCAGCGTCTTCATCGAAGCTAGCATAGTTACTGTGATCTTGGTCAGTACAAGGGCCGTCATGGATCTTATGCCCCCAACCAATCGTACAATTGCCAGATCTGGAGCCATCTTTATCATAAACTCGTAGGGCTGCCTCACAGTTAACTCCTTCGTGGCACTTCAGGAACTCTTCACCACTCTCACTTTGGGTCGTGGCAACACGCGGCTCAGCGCTGCCGCCCCGCATGTATTGGGTTGCCTGCGGAATGGCGAAGACCATCACCGTAACCGCAACAGCAGCGACAAACAGTGCGGTACCAATGTCGAAGTCGTTGCCGCTGTGATCCGTTCGGTCTGTTGGGTCATCTCCCGTGTATGCATATTTGTGAAGTGTTGCTGGGTCGTCGTCGTCCCCTTCGTGATTATCCATACCCCAGAACCTACCCACACGGACATCAAGATACCGCGCGCGGTTGTAGTAGAGCCCGAGGTCCGGGTCGTACTGCTCGCCAGCGAAGAGGTAGTTGTTCGCCGTTGAGCCCGTGGAGTTAATCAGATTGCCGAAGGCGTCGTAGGTGTACGTGTCCGTGACAGCACCGGAGGCGTCGGTTAGATAACGCACGCTGCCATGGCCGTCATATCCATACCACGAGGTCTGCCACGGGCTGGCGGGTGGAATGGCCGCCACAAGCTGCGTCTCGCTCACAAGCTGCAAGCCCCAAGCATACGAGCGCGTGACAGCGCCTGATTGCACCTCATCCAGCACCTGCGCATAGCCCGTCGGGTTCAAGGTGTCAACCGAGTACGAGGTGGTCACGCCGCCAATCGTCTTTGCCACGCGGTTTCCATCGCCATCGTACTGATAGACGATGTAGCCGTGCTGCGTGAGGTGGTTTTCGAAGTCGTAGGAGTCGGCAATGCCCGCCTGCGAGATGGTGTTGCCGTTGTTGTCGTACTGATCTGTCAGCGTGCGGTCGTTGGCGTCGTAGTTGAGCAATCCACTGGACGGAATGGCCGCCAGCGTCGAGGTGATCTGCTTGCGGTTTCCGACGGCGTCGTAGGTGTAGCCCACAGTGCCATTGAAGGTTGAGTTCGCAATCGTCTCCGAGGTCAGCCGGTACAGATTGTCGTAGCCGTAGCTGACCGTGCGTCCACCCAGTTCGGTGACGCCGGTGCGATTGCCGGCCAGGCCCAAGGTGTAGGAGTAGCTGGCCGCGGCTCCCTGCGGGCCCTGCGAGGCCAGCGCGGTCAGCCGGTTCAGCCCGTCGTATTGGAGAGCGGTCGTCACGCCGTTCGGATAAGTATAGCCCGCCAGGTTGCCCACCGCATCGTAACTATAGTTGGTGGGCGACTGGCCGGGAACCGTCACCGTCGAGAGCCGGTTCAGCTTGTCGTACTGATAGGCCACGACCGAGCCGCTGGCATTCGACGAGGCAATTTGGGTCACGTCCCCGGCCGCGTCGTAGGTGTACGCAATGGTTCCGAAGGGTGTCTGCTTCGACACCAGGCGGTCCGTCTGCGGATCGTAGGTGTAGGTGGTGACGCCGCCCGGGTCCGTCATCGTCTGACGCTTGCCGGTGGCTGTGTAGGTGAAAGTCGGCCGCCCCCACGTCTGGCCAACAGTGGGCCAGACATGGGGCACTAGGCTGCCAGCTATGGGCACTCAAATGAAGCGGCCGCCGTTTTCACCATCTTTGAGATATACGATTTCTCCAATTCCTGCTTTCAGACGGGAATCCATGACGAGCACCCAAAGTGCGACAATCCAGTGACTGCTAACAATGTTAGATTCCATGCTTACAGTCAAAGAGCCGCTAGCCAATGTTTGTTCCCGGCAGACTAGCCCATACGTTTTCCCGAATTCGACAAGGTCGTCGACCAAGCTGCTGACCGCTTTCAAACTTGAAATCTTCTTTGGACTCTGGAATCGGAGTGAAAACCCGCGAGTGCAGCCCCACCCAAGCTCAAGCTGCAACCGTACTTGCGACATGCTCCCAGAGCTACCAATGAAATACTGCGTAAGCTCCGTTCCTGTGCAGTGGGAAGCGTCGCCATGTTTCATCCCCTTCTTCTCATACCAAGGCCGCAACAGAGCTCGCTTCTCCCTTATCATTTCCATCGCTGCTTGCTTCAGTGCCGGGAACCGTTCCATCTTGAAGTACCACTCTGGTCCGGAATAGTCAGGATCTTCAAAAAGAGCGTGATGAAACTCATAAAGAATCCAGTCTCGCGGCAGAACTATCACGTTCTTCACATTCGGATGACTTGCCAGGGCATCTGGGTCCGTCAGGCAGTCTCTCCGAAAAATGTATGTGTCGAATCTTGCGATTGCCATCAATCACCTCGTCTCAGGATACCGGCAACGCAACCCCTATCTGTATCTCGTCCATCTGTGCTTCATTGGTGCCAATGACAGTTTGCTCCATCTTCGGCAAAGTACTTAGCGCAAAGGCCGTTACCAAGAGAAGCGTGTTGAATTGATAGTCGTACTCGATCACTCCCGGTACGGTCAGTTCGTAGTGGAGACTTACAAAATTAGGCAACACCTGGTAAGGCAGTGCTCCTCCCGGAATGCTGCTGAAATTCACGTAATCATCAAAGGGAATATTTCCTGGATACCAATGTTCGGCCTGAGCTATCCCTGAACTAAGATATCTGGCCAACTGCGGTAATGCTGAAACTGTCCCTCCCCATGGCTTGATCTCGTAAAGGCCGTTTGCAACAACCAAATCAGCGAAACCCGGTGACGTGTAAACGTTCCACCGGACATCGAGTGCCGGATACTTATTGGCCACATCTAGTGCAATCGCAGTATGCGCCATTTGTCCAAGTTTCATCACAGTCCAAAGAACTGAAATGCCCATTCGGACGCAGTTCACATTCAACTGACTTGTAAAATCGCTAAGAGGCGTATTCCCCGACGGATCTAGCCATATCACGGGGTCGGAGACGGCATAGGCATACTTGTGAAGGCTAAGTGGACTGGATGGGTCGCCCTCGTATGTATCCATACCCCAGAATGGATAGACCTGACGCGATTCCCTCGCTAAATAGGCTCTATCCCTAACATGGTTCTGGACTTGGCAACCGATTTTTCGCGACGAAAGCGTGCATTTTCAGCAGCAAACCCCAGACGCGAGTTTTCGGCTAACCGCCGCGCCGACTCAGTTGTCAAAGATCAGAAAGCCCCGCACAAGCAAAGCAAGAGTTGGAACCGCGCCAACACTGGGCACCAGCCAGCGAGCACATGGCTCAGAGCTGGTGGTCAGTTTCACTTGTCCTTTGCTTCTCACTGAACTCCTCGTCCATTAAAAGCTTTCGAGCCACAAAGGCGGAGACTTCCAAGGGACAGCGATCCGTTAAACGGTCATAGAATCGGTCATCCGAATCCCACTCCTCGAACGCGAACAGGATATCGTGGTCTGGATTTCCAGGCGTCAGCTTGATGGTCCAGAAACGCGAAACTCGGTCATCGATCACTCTGAAAAGCGGAGCAGGGCGATTTATCGGGAACCAACCCTCACAGTCATCAACTATGTAATACCAGACCTGATTGCCACGAACAGCCAAAGCATATATCACATAGTCCTTGTCCAGTGTGAGGTTGAAGTCATGATCCCTGGTAAGGCCCCTGCGCGGATCTATGTATTGCTCTGTCAGTAGTTCACCCTTTTGTGAAATGCAGCGAACCTTCATGTTGCCCCTATCTTGGATATTTGAATTCGACTGTCTCACCGGTATCGATATTCTTAAAGAAGTGAATAGTCGTCTCGCCCGGAACAACCATTTCATCGCCGCCGATTCTCACCTGGATTGATCCAGGGGGACTGCGGTGTACCCATTGCATTTTCACCCACGAGCCGTCGCCGTAAGCCGCTTCTAGGCGCGCAGCATCCCCCATGTTGCCCATAATCTGTTCTCCGTTTGCCGCAGCTTCCTCGAACAGGAGTTGCTCCCCTAAATTTCTTGGAGAGGCGCTCGGTATTGGTCCTTTCAGCGCGATATATTCAGATTGCGCCGAAAGGAACGCACCTCCCAGCCCTAACGTGCCGTAATACACTGCTGCAGCGATATGACCCTGTTGGTATGCGTTGTATGAAGCGGTCCCCCCGCCGCCGAGAGACGCAAGCGTCAGGACGGCTCTCCCCAGGCGGAATGCAGTAGCATACGAACCAGCAGCGCCCATGAGTGCCCCCAGCGCAATGTTATAGGGATTGCCGGTAGCACCTTCGATCTGGTCGGGACTCTGCCCTTCAAGTGCGGCACCAATCCCAGCAAAACTAGCAGCAAAGAGACTGCCCGTCACGCCGCCGATCACCGCGTAGCTTGATACGGCACTCATTCCAAAGATAGTCGTACCGACGCCAGACGTGATCGTTACGCCCAGAATTGTAAAATCTTCGTGCCCTGTCGGATCAACGCCGTCCACTGGGTCAGCGCCTGTGTACAGATACTTATGCAGGGACGAGGGCGACGCTGGATCCCCCTCGTATGTATCCATACCCCAGAACCGTCCCACACGGACATCGAGGTATCGAGCGCGATTGTAGTAGAGGCCGAGGTCGGGGTCGTACTGCTCGCCAGCGAAGAGGTAATTGTTCGCCGTTGAGCCCGTGGAGTTAATCAGATTGCCGAAGGCGTCGTAGGTGTATGTGTCGGTCACCGCGCCGGTGGCGTCGGTCAAGTAGCGAACGCTGCCATGGCCGTCATATCCATACCACGAGGTCTGCCACGGGCTGGCGGGCGGCGTGGCCGCCACAAGCTGCGTCTCGCTCACAAGCTGCAAGCCCCAAGCATACGAGCGCGTGACAGCGCCTGATTGCACCTCATCCAGCACCTGCGCATAGCC
>Ga0255351_1000308_pt1 | contig 23141 bp, 16 predicted proteins | sample HBST25r2metaG_FD_186024 | JGI IMG/M metagenome (GOLD analysis project Ga0255351, IMG submission 186024) | Peat soil microbial communities from Stordalen Mire, Sweden - H.B.S.T-25.r2 | ecosystem: Environmental > Terrestrial > Soil > Wetlands > Peat | place: Sweden: Norrbotten County, Stordalen... | reverse complement strand
TTCAAAGTCCGCGCGCATGCCGCACTTGTTGAATTTGTATTCAATGAGTTTCGATTCACCGGCCTTTACCCAACACACGCTGTTGGGAATTGCCCGCACACCGGTTGTGGTGTCGTTCGCGACCAGGCAATCAGAGAAGCTTGTTTGTGAAGTGCTCAACTCGCTTCGCGCAATCAGGTGGGAACATGCCGCAAGCAGGCAGAACGTGAGCAAGCCGATCAAAGGCAGCATCACCCAATCGCGACGCGGGAGCTTTGGCCGCGGTGTATTCCCCAAATCGCTGGTGTTCGATTCCATCACGCGATCGCTTGCCCCTTCTGAAAAGAATATCGATTCACGCCTACCGATTCCTCTCAAGGACGGTCTGTTGCGAGGGAATCGCCTTGAGCGCAGGAATGGCGCCACCGGTAAGTTCTTTGGCCAGGGATCGAGCAATGATCGCGTGTCCTTCCGGATTGGGGTGACCATCCAAGAGGAAGTACGCCCGCTCGGGGTTGGCGATGCCGCGGTAATCCGGCAGTATATCGCTATAGATCTCACCCTGATTCGTTATGGTTGCGCGCAGATGGTCGTTCAGTTTGTAGGGGTCAAAGCCCTTTGGCCACTCGCCCAGAGAGATCAATGCCGCCTGCGCGGGAGCAGGCACCAAAGTGACTACCAAAGGGACGTCCGCATCCTTGGCTTGCCGCACTATTTCAGCAGAGTCGGCGTCAAATTGTCGCAGGTAATCTTCCCAATCTGCTCCTGTCGGCACGCGCATAAATTCCGCGTCCCGCCCGGACAGGCTGCTCTTCACATATTGACTCCGACTCTGATTCAAGACGTGAAGCAACAGTGCGCCTGAGGCGGTCTCTCCGAATTTCTCTGTCCCACGTTCCCAAAGATCATGCGCTGCATTGAGAAAAGACTCCGAGGCGAGGGTAGTTCGAATGCGAAGTCGTGCGTTTGAAAGAAAAGAGCCTGATTCAATCGGTGCATTGGGGGGCCCGGTGTGCGGAGTTTCGTGCGCAATATCAAATGGCGTAAGCGCCAGGAGGATCAAATCCGGTTTGGCCGCCAGTACTTCATTCATTCGCTGTGCTACAACTTGCGGAGTTGTCGCCACCATGCTCTCGTTGTAAAGATCAATCTTGCGCCCGGTCAGCTGGGTGAGTTCCACTGGCAGCAACGCAGCAAATGTTTTCTCCCGAGGCACCAGATTACCCATCGCAATTGAGGAACCGATCAGAACGATCCGGTAAGTTCCCGGTGCCTTCGGTGCGCACTCCATCCCCGCTCGATGTCCGCAGCCGTTGAACCTGTATTCAACCCACTGACTTTCGAATTTCTTGTCCCAGCAAACATGGTTCGGGATCGCACGGGCACGCCCCTCCGGCCCGGGAGGCTCCATGCAGGCTGGAATAAACGGTCGCGACTCGGTATACACTCGGCTCGCGATCAACTCCAATGAACCTGCAAGGGTGCAAATCGTCAACAAGCCGAGCAGCGGCAGCAGGATCCAGTCTCGCCGAGGTAGTTTCGCTTCGTTCATGTTCTCGGGGCTCTCATCCGTGGATGGATGCATCCAGTCTTTACTCCTTGGTTTAGGGAAGACGAGTTGAAACAATCTTCATGGGCGCGCTCTCTGGCTGCGCACCTTCTACGATGAGTTCCCAGCGCGTGAGCCCAGACTCTTCCTCACGGACTTTCGCAAAGCCGAGCTTTGCATAGTGGTCGATCACCAGTTTATTCCGTTCAGTGGGGATGTAGGCGCCTGTGAGCTTATGAATACCGGCTGCCCGCGCATGCTCCAATACTTCGCGCAGCACCATGTGTTCCACTTTGCGTCCCAGCACACGGCAGCTCATCAGCCAGGTGTCGATATCCCAGACTCCTTCTTCGCCGGGCCGGCAAATCACCACGCTGATCATGCCGTTGTCGCCGAAAATATCAGCCAGCCTCACCTGCAGTGTGAACACGCCGGGGGCGTTCTCCGCTTCCGCCACTTCCGGATCGGTGTATCGCCGCGTCGTCAGGTTGTACTGGTTGGACTTGTTGATGAGCTGGACGACCCGCGCTCTCCCCGTCGCATCGAACGGCTGAAACGTGATGGTCATGTCCAACGAGGCCAGGTAAGCATCCACGCCGCCTACCTGCTTTTGCAGGCTCGCGCGCTTGGCGTTGTCCTGGTAGAAGCCGGCCCGCTTCAGGTCCTCGCCGGCAAAAGCCACCGCCTCAAAATAGCCTGCCGCGGCGAGCGTTCTGGCGTAGTATGCAGGCTCCTCCGGCAACTCCGGCACGGCCACCTGCGGAAGCAGCTTGCGCACCAGGCCGCGTTCCACGGGGTTGTCGTCGAGAAACACCATTGCATCCAGTCCCAGCGACAACTCCTCCGCGATGGCCTGAATGTTGGTGGCTTTATCGTTCCAGTTGGCCTGAAAAACCGCGATGTGCTCCAGCTTGAGAAGCATTTCAGGATGCTTTTCAAACGGCTCCCGCGCCACCTCGTCGGTGTTTTTTGACGACACGGCCAGCACGATTCCGCGCTTGCGAAGATCCAGCGCAAGCCGCTGCACCGCCAGGTGAGCCTCGCCCTGCGCATCGCCCTGCGCCACCTTGATGCCCTCCAACCCATCGTCCCCAATCACGCCGCCCCACACCGTATTGTCCAGATCCAGAATCAGAGTCTTGCGGCTCTTGCCGCGGATGGCAGCGATGGTTCGCCCCACGTGGTCGCCGTACAGCGGAATCAATTCGTCGGAAAAGGAGAACTTGCCCATGTTCCACAACTGCGTGTTGTGCCAATCGGCAAGGCCTACCGTTTCCGCAAGCCCGGCCACGTCGAGCAGCACATCGCCGGAACCCAGAACGTACTCGGCCAACTCGCGGTTGATGCCTTCGATCAGGCTTCTCAGCGTCCCCGGCAGCGCGCGGTCCAGGCTGCCGAAAAGCGTTTCCACCGGCGGTGCGAAGGTTTGAAAGATGCAAACCGCATTCGAATTGGCCTTGATGCCATTGCGAAGCGTCTGCAGATAGCCGATCACGCCCTGCACGGTCGCTGAGGCCGCTTCGGCGTCTCCCAGAGAGAGCTTCAGCGGCAAAGCGCGATAGTCGAGCGCAAGCAGCACCGCATCGGGCTTTGAGCGATTCACCGTCGAATCGGGAGTGAGAGCTTCCTGCGCCACCTGGTCGTACGATGGCTGGATGACTTCAAGCGCAATGCCATGCCGCGCGGCGCTTCCCACCAGCGCAGGCACAATCATGTCGATGGTTGAATTGCTCAACACGGCCAGCCGGAACGGCGCCAGCGGGTCAAGAGACTTGCCGCCTGAATCGGCCTCTGCGCGCACTTTGCCAATCGTCCGGGCCAGCTTGGTCAACTGGTTCAGTTCAAGGGCATGCAAGGCCAGCGCCTGGATCTCGCGCCCCAGCGGCCCGGCCGCATTCCCCAAAACCTTTAACCTGGCAGAAAACTCCTCGGGCGCCCGCGGCAGCCATTGCAGTTCTGCATAAAGCTGGTTCATTGGCAAAATACCGTCCCTTTTTTTCTAGAATAAGGCCAAGCGGTCGCCCGGTTTTGCCGTTCTAAGAGCTTGTTGAAAAAACCGGTCCCCGACGGCTTTGTAACAGTCGTCCACCGTCTTCGCCGACCCGCGATGGATGAAACTGTGCCCCATTCATCGAGCGGCCCTTTGCTCGATGAGTGGGAGTCGATGAAGGCCTGCCGTCTGACAATTCCCATGCAGTTTCTTTTTAGGGCACGACTTTAGTCGTGCCGATAAGGCCAATCAAATCAACTGGGCTTTAGCCCCTGCGGGATGTCTTGCACGCCGATTGCACTCGATTGCAGCCTTTTTCAACGAGTTTCTAAGTGCGCAGTTGAATCAGCTTCACAAGATCGCCCACATTCTCAAGTTTGCCGATCTCCGAAGTGGAGAACTTGATCTTGAATGCCCTTTCGATTGTCAGGATCAAACGTATATGGGTCAGGCTATCCCATCCGTCAACGTCCTTCGCTGACAGGCTGGGCGTCAATTCAATTGAATCTTCATCGAAAACGTCCTGGAATATATCACCCAACCGGGAATAGATCTGGGATTCTTCCATGTGTGCAGGCCCTCACTTGCTATCTTACCGGATCGGAATATGGAAGGCTTCAGGCACACAGCGCCCTGGGAAATTCACGAACCGGAATATGCGCGCGGCCCATTCCGCGCCTCGGAATTGAGCCACCACCAAAAGAAGCCCCGGCACATGCCGGGGCTTTTCCCTGGAGGAGGGAGTTAAGTGTGCTAACACTGCATGGCGGCGGAAAGCGCGGGCGCCATGGCGCCACTGTTCGCCTCAAGAAGCGCCTGCATCCGCGCGGTCATGCCGCTGTACATTGCCGCGGCACGGAAGGCGTTCACGCAGATGCCTTCATTGACCTGGTTGAAGGCGTACCGCACCAGCGCAGTCACCACGCAGAGCCGGATCTGAATCGCGTCGCTGCGCAGGGATTCCAGAAGCAAGCGGTCCACCGACTCCGAGTTGCGGGCGGCAAAATCGGCCAGCTCCATCATCACGCTGGCGTTCTGGTACATGGTCCACAAACCCCTCGCGCCCTGAATGCACTGCCACCGCTCCTGCGGCGTGGCGTCCGCGGCTACGCTGGTGACGGCTGCCGCGCCCAGCGGACCGGCAATCCAGTCCGGCTGCAACCGCGCCACCAGCGCGTCCCACGACTGGTCATTGCGCTGGCCTACCCCCCTCTGCCAGTGGATGAGGTAAAGCGCCACAAAGGCGATTGTCGTAATTGGAAGCAGAATGACGATCATCTGTTCTCCTTCAACCGAACCGCTGCGCCCTCTGAATCCTCAAGGCGGCCTTGGCCGGATCGTGCCCTCTAACTCTTAGTGTTTGGTACTCAACCTATAGGCACAAAAGTAATCTAAAGTAACCTATCTGGCGGGTCAATGACACTTCCGGGGCAGCCGGAACCCTTTTGGGGAAGGTCAACCCTGCTTCCGGAATGCCCGGCCCTTGACCTGTCCAACCCCCTCACGGAGGGTCAGAAGCTGGTTGGCGGCTATACCTTTGTGGTTCTCAACGAGTCCGGCCGGCCAGTGAACCTCAATGTCGGCCGTGGTTGCAGCGCCGAGCCCGAAATGCAACCGTGGGTCGTTGGAGCAGATGAAGCTGGTCCCGCTCATCTGCTCCTGCACCTGCACCTTGCCGCCGTAGCGCACCAGCACCCGTGCACCGATGGCGCTGCGGTTGCTCTTGGTGCCTTCCAGGCGAATCTTCAGCCAGTGATTGCCCGTTGGCGCGTCGTTGCGCAGCAGGCTGGGCGGCTCATTCACGTTCATGATCAGCACGTCCATGTCGCCGTCGTTGTCAAAGTCGCCAAAAGCGGCGCCGCGGCCGCAATGGGGTGTGGTGATGCCCGGTCCTGCCTCCGGCCCCAGCTCGACGAAGGTGCCGTCCCCCCGATTGCGGAACAGCAGATTCGGACTGCGCGCCGGAAAGCGCGGCGAGACCTTGGCGACTTCAGGGTAGACGCTGCCGGAGGTCACAAACAGATCCGGATAGCCGTCGTTGTCAAAGTCGACTAAGCCGACGCCGAAGCAGACGTAGCGCGTCTCTTTGTTCAGGCCCGCCTCAATCGTCACATCGTCGTAGTTGCCATGGCCGTCGTTGCGGTAGAGCCCGGTGGCCTGGTTGTAGTAGTGCGTCTTGACCAAATCGGTGTGCCCGTCCAGGTTGTAATCGCCCGCGCAGGCGCCCATGCCGCCCATCTTGCGGCCCTCGCCGCTGAGCGCCAGCCCGCGAAACAGCGCCTCCTCGCGAAAGGTGCCGTCGTGGTTGTTCATCAGCAGAAACGAGGGCGTCGAATCGCAGGCCACAAAGAGATCCGGCCAGCCGTCCTCGTCGGCATCGATGCCCAAAGCGGTCAGCCCGTAGGATCCGCGGCAGGCGGCGATCCCCGATTCCACAGAAACGTCGGTAAAGGTCCCGTCGCCGTTGTTGCGATAGAGAAAGTTGCGCGCCTTGGGCAATCCCTCGGGTCCGCACATCACCGGCACGCCCTCGTAGTTGCAGTTGGGCACGGCCATTGAAGGCTTCGGCGCATTCCCGAGGTCGATCTCCAGGTAATTTGAGACAAACAGGTCAAGGTGCCCATCGCGGTTGTAATCGATAAAGGTGCAACCGGTGCTGTAGCGCGTAGTGGGGTACAGCAGCCCGGCCTTAGCCGTCACATCGGTAAACGTCCCGTCGCCGTTGTTTCTGTAGAGGATGTTTTGCCCGTAATAAGTAAGGAAAAGATCCTCGAAGCCATCGTTGTTGTAGTCGCCCACGCACACGCCCTGCGCCCAGCCGGAGCCGAGCAGGCCGGCCTTGGCCGTTACGTCAGTAAACGTGCCGTCGCGGTTGTTCTTGTAGAGCCGGTTACCGGCGTCGGGCGGCGTGTTCTCAAGCCTTCGCCCGCCTGGGATAAAGATGTCCATCCATCCGTCGTTGTCGTAGTCGAAGAACGCGCAGCCGGTTCCCATCGATTCGACGATGTACGTGAAGCTCTCCTGCTCGCCGTAGACCATGGTGGCCGTGAGGCCCGCGGCGTGAGCCACATCCACAAAGCGGGAAAATGGCGCTGCGGGTTTCGCGGATGGAAGTGCTGCGCGGAGATTTGCAGGAAGCAGCGCGGGAGCCACCGCGGCAGGCATGGTGCGCAGCAAATCGCGCCGCGTCCATTCACGGTGCGTTCCGGGTTCGCAGATTCCGCTCGGTTTGTCGTTCGCTTCGTCGTTCATCCCGTCGTCCATCTCTGGCCGGCATCCCCGCCAGCGCGTGCAATCTCTATTGCCGGGCTTGCGCCGCAGCCAGCTTCCGGCTCAATTCGAGTGCGCCCGCATGATTCGGATCGATCTTGAGTGCGCTGGCCACGGCTTGCTGCGCTTCCGCCACTTTGCCTTCGGTAGCCAGAGTCGCTGCCAACGAAAGCCACGCCCGCACGTTGTCCGGCGCGATCTGGACTACAAAGCGAAAATGCTCTTCGGCCGCAGCGTCTTCGCCGCCCTGAAAGTCCATGTAGCCCAGATCGTACTGCGCCAGGATAAATTTCGGATCGGCCTTGATCGCCTGCTGCAGCGCCGCACGCTGACCCGCCGTGTCGCCCAGGTTGCCCAGCACCACCGAAAGTCTGTACGCTATCCCCGCGTCAGCCGGTTCAAGAGCGGCGGCCTCGCGATAAAGTACGGCGGCCTTGCGATTGTCGCCCTCCTTCGCAGCCTGCGCGGCCTCGGTCGCCTTCAGCACCGCCTGCTCCTGGTCGTCATCGTCTTTCAGTTTCTGCTGATAGAGCTTGAGCTGCTTCTGCGCCTCGTCGTTCTCGCCCAGCGCGCGCAAAACCTTGGCCAGCTCGATACGAACTTGCGCTTCCGTTGCGCCCAACTCCACCGCCTTCTCAAGCTGCACCTTGGCCGCCGCGGCCTCGTGAAGTTGCGCCAAAACAAGTCCAAGATTCACGCGCGAGTTCATGTCGCTGGGATTGACTTGAACCGCCTCTTCAAGGTGTTTGCGCGCCGAGGCGTAGTCGCCCGCCTTGCGCTCAAGAAAGCCGTTGAGATTCAGCAGGTCGGCGTCCTTCGGGGCAATCGCCAGCAGCTTGCGGCCCAGCGGCGCGGCTGCATCGTTGTCGCCTGTCACTACCAGTGTGCGGAAGTAAATGCGCTGCGCTTCCAGGTCATTCGGTTTTTGTTTTGCGAGTTCCCCGGCCAGCGACTGCGCCACGGCGTAGTGCGATTGGTGCGCCTCAAGCGAGACCAGCGCTCCCGTCACGCTGTCTGAGGATGGATAGGTCTTCAGCGCCTCCCGCAATACCTCTGCGGCTTCCTCGAACATCTGGGCCTTTCGATAGGCAACGGCCAGGTCAACCGTCGTCACTTCGTCGCGTTGGACACTGTGCAGCAGCCGGATCGCGCCCTGCGCGTCGCCCATTGCAATCAGCGTCCTTGCCAGCCCGTCGAGCGCGTTGCCCGACCCCGCGTCGATCGCCAGCGCAGACTGAAACGCCTGCACCGCGCACGTCGATTGATGATTCTGGCTGAACCAGTTCCCCAGCGCTGTGTATCCATCGACTGTGCGATGCGCCTCAAGTCCTGCCGGACCCGTACAATCCTCCGCCGGCGCCTGAACGCAGGCTCCCGCAGCGCAGACTGAAAGGGTCAGCCCAAATACAACGCGCATCGGAAGCGTGGACATGCTTTGGATCGTACTCCCCGAACCGGAATTGCTATGGGTGGCTCTGCCCGAGAATACCGGACAGCTTACCGCACCGGCAAACGAGCGACCGCGCGTGGATCGCCTGCTTTACGCCAGTCAGTTTACGGATGTTCTCAATCTCGCGCACACCGTAAGGGGTTCCGTCAGGGTGAAACACATCTTCGCTTTGAAGATCCTCAAACGCGCCTGCATGCTAGATTTGCGTCATGCGTTTCGTCCGAAACTCCCTGCTTTCGACCCTGATTCTTGCTCCCCTCACAGGAATCCACGCGCAGACCACGCCTGCACAGGCAGCGCACAGCTACACGGCCGCGCACCAGACTGAGCTGACGCAGCAGTTCGCCGACTTCCTCTCCATTCCCAACATCGCCGCCGATCCGGCCAGCCTGCGCAAGAATGCCGAGTTCCTGCTCGCCCAGCTCAAGGCCCGCGGCGCCAACGCGCAGTTGCTCACCGCGCCCGGCCTGCCCACCTCCGTTCCACCGCTGGTCTGGGGCGAGTTCCGCACCCCCGGCGCCACGCGCACCATCGTTTTCTATGCGCACTACGACGGCCAGCCCGTCACACCCAGTGAATGGGACACCGGCGCTCCCTTCACCCCCGTGATCAAGCAGGTCGATGGCGAGCCCAGAATCTACGCGCGCGGCGCCGGCGACGACAAAGCCGCCATCTTTGCGCAACTGCAGGCGTTGAGCGCGTTGCAGGCCGCCCACATTCCCCTCAAGGAAAACGTCCGATTTGTCTGGGAGGGCGAAGAGGAAGCCGGTTCCGGCCACCTGGAGCAGATGCTCATGGCCAACCGCAGCCTGATTGAGGGCGACCTGTGGCTGGTATGCGACGGTCCCGTGGACCAGACGAGGCAGCAGACCGTCGTCTTCGGCGCGCGCGGCGACGCTCACTTGCAGATCGTTGTCTACGGCCCTGCGCACCCGCTCCACAGCGGCCACTATGGCAACTGGGCTCCCAACCCGGCGATGATGCTGGTGCAGTTGCTCGCCGGCATGAAAGATGCGGACGGACACGTTCTGATCCCCCACTTCTACGACGGAATCGTTCCGCTCGGTCCCATCGAGCGGCAGGCCCTCGCGTCGGCACCGGTGAACGACGAAATGCTGCGCAAGGAATTTGAACTGGGCCACGCCGATGGCGGCGGCAAGCATCTGCTCGAACTGCTCAACGAACCCACGCTGAACATCAACGGCATCTCTTCAGGACAGACCGGCGCGCACGCCACCAATTCGATTCCGCACTCGGCAACCGTCGACCTGGATCTGCGCCTGGTGGTGGGCATCGACGGCAAATCGCAGCAGCAGCGGGTCATCGACTACGTCCGCTCGCAGGGCTACTTTGTTACCGATAAGGAGCCGACCCGCGAGGAGCTTCTGAACCACGCGAAGGTTGCGTTCATCCAGGCGGACCAGACGGAACCCGCATCACGCACGCCAATGGACCTGCCCATTGCCGCCGATGTGATTCAAGCCGTCAAGAGCGCGCGCGGCGATGTGATTCTGGTTCCCACCATGGGCGGCACGGTTCCGCTTGAGGTGATGGAGCACGCCGCCAACACGCACACCATCACCATCCCGATTGCCAATCACGACGACAATCAGCACGCCGCCAATGAGAATCTGCGCCTCAAGAACCTGTGGGACGGCATCGAGACAATGGCCGCGCTCATCGCAATGCCGTAACCAAGAACCCCTACTCGCCCGCCAGTTGCTCCAGCAGGGAATCGAAATCTTCCAGCTTCGCGTATTCGATGATCACTTTGCCGCGGCCGTTGCGGTCTTCAATCGAAACCTTGAGCCCGAGAGCGCGCTGCAGCCGCTCCTGCACCTCGCGAATGTTGGGATCGACCGGCAGCTCGGGCTTGGCGTCTTTCTTGGCTGCTCGTTCCGGATGCAGCAGCCCCTGCACATACGTCTCTGTTTGGCGAACAGAAAGCGAAAGTCCGATGATCCGCTGTGCCGCCTTCTCCATCTCCTCCGCGTGTTCAAAAGCCAGCAGCGTCCGCGCGTGACCAAAACTCAGCTCTCCAGACTCGACGCGGCTCTGCACTGTGGCAGGTAAACGCAACAAACGAAGGAAGTTGGCTACGGTTGCGCGATCTTTTCCGGTGCGCACCGCCATCTGCTCCTGGGTCATGTGAAACTCGCGCGAAAGCCTCTCGAAGGCGCGTGCCTGTTCCATGGGGTTCAGATCGGCGCGCTGCAGGTTTTCGACGATGGTGATCTCCATCGCCTGCTCGTCGGAGACCTGCCGCAGAATCGCCGGGATGGTCGCCTTGCCCGCCAGCGCCGAGGCTCGCCAGCGCCGCTCACCGGCAATGAGCTGGAAGCGCCCATTGGCCAGCGGCCTCACCAGGATGGGCTGCACCACACCGTTGGAGCTGATGGAAGCGGCCAGTTCGCCCAACTGGTCCTCGTTCATCTGGGAGCGCGTCTGGAACGGGTTGCGGTCGATCTGGTCCAGAGGAATCTCGCGCGGCTTGCCGCCCTCCGCTTCTGCAGTGGGTGCGGGCGCCTGCACCCGCGGAAGAAGAGAATCAAGCCCTTTGCCAAGGGCGCGTCTTTTGGGATCAACTGCGGCTATACTCATGATTAAAAATCCTTTAACGTACAAAACCGTGGCGTTCTTGATCAATCTTTCTGCGGGAAATCTGGCCGGTCCGTCATGCTGCACTCAGTAGGCGATCACGAATACGGCCAGAACTTGACCTCTTTATGCGCTACGGGCGCCGGCGCTACCTTTTTCCGCGCGGCGGCGCGCGGACTTTCAATGTGGTTGCGCGCCAGGTACTCGCCCGCCAGCTCAAAGTAGGCCTCGGAACCACGTGACTTGGGGTCGTAAAGCACCACCGGCTTGCCGTGGCTGGGCGCTTCGGCCAGCCGCACATTGCGGGGAATCACAGTGCAGAACAGCCGTTCCTGGAAGTACTCGCGCAGGGTTTCGGTCACCTGCTGGGCAAGATTCGTGCGGTCGTCATACATGGTCAGCAACACGCCCTCAATGATGAGGTCGGGATTGAAGGCGGCGCGAACCCGTTCCAGGTTGGAGATGATTTCGGAGACACCCTCCAGGGCGAAGTACTCGGCCTGCATGGGGACGATCAGCGTGTTGGAGGCCACCAGAGCATTCAGGGTCAGCAGGTCGAGGGCCGGCGGGCAGTCCAGAATGATCAGATCGAACCGCTCCTGGATGGGCTCGAGGGCATTGCGCAGGCGGAGGGCGCGGTCTTCGGCGCTGGCCAACTCCACATTGGCGCCGGTCAGGTTCTTGGAGCCGGGTAAGAGGAAGAGCAGCTCGATGCTGGTTTGCAGGATGACCTGGAGCGCGGGTGAATCGCCCATCAGCACGTCATAGATGGAGTGACGATTGTCGTCGCGCTGAAATCCGAGCCCCGAAGTGGCGTTGGCCTGGGGGTCGCAGTCGACCAGCAGGATCTTGAGCCCCTCAATCGCCAGGCAGGCAGCAAGATTAATGGCCGTCGTAGTTTTGCCGACTCCGCCCTTTTGATTGACAACGCCGAGTATCTTTCCCATGGGAATCAAGAGTACCGGGAAGAGCGGAAATAGGGTAGGCGATTGCGATGTGGAGAACGGGTACAAGCTGTGGAAAGCCGCCGCGGAGGATCAAGAGCCAAGCGAGGCAAGAGCCTGATGGGAAAAGGTTTGCAGGCAACTACTTTCATGGCGCTGGGAGCAGCCCCGAAAAGATCGCGTGGTGGAAAACTCCCGTATTTTGGGGACGAAAAACAGCCAAATTCAGGTGAGAGTCCCAATTTGAATAATGCCCATTTTGGGAAGAGCTGGAATTGTTCCACGTGGAACAATTTCCATTTTGGGCCGAACTCCCGGAATGTTCCACGTGGAACAATCCGGCCTCTGAGAGCTTTCCAGGGGCTACCCTCAGGCCAAAGGCTGTCCTGATTCGCGCCTTCCCAAGGCTAATATGCGACTCACGCCTCCGGGCAGCGCCTGCAGCTCCAACCAGATAAAACCTGCTCCCGCTGCGCGTTGTAGGCTTGCAATCTCATCGCTGGTCGTCATCAACACCAGCAAGCCGCCGACGCCAACCAACCCCGCCGCCGAGGCAACCGCCCGCTCCATCCGGTCCACCGCGCGCAGCGTCACACAATCGAACCGCGCAACCAACTCCTCCGCCCGCTGCCCGTACACCTGGCACCGAAGTTCCAGAACGCGCCCCGCTTCCTGCAAGAACGCCGCCTTCTTTCCCTGCGACTCGGCCAGCGTCACTTGAATCTCAGGACGGCAGAGCGCGATCGGCACACCGGGAAACCCCGCGCCCGATCCGAAGTCAAGCAGCGTCCTGATCCCCGCCGGCAGCGCCCGCGCGCAGGCAATCGATTCCACAAAATGGCGTGCGAGAATCCCCTCTTCATCCCGGATCGCGGTCAAGTTCATGTGCGCGTTCCACTTCATCAGCAGCGCCAGGTAGTCTGCGACCCGTCCTGCGAGCTCCGCATCCAGCGGCTCGAGAGAAGCGCCGGCCAGCAGCGCATTCAGCCGCTCGATAGTGGATTCCATTTCCATTCCGGCCGTCATGCCTCGATCTGCGTAGCGATTGAAGCCTCAATCCGCCGCGGCGTCCAGCCCTCGGCCGCACGAACAAACGCCCTGAAAAGCGCACGCGAGAACGCACTGTGCGTGTAGGTGCGCTCCGGATGCCACTGGACCGCCACCACAAAATGCTCCGGCGAATCCACCTCAACCGCCTCAATCACCCCATCTTCGGGGGAAACCGCGCTCACCAGGAGATTGTCTCCCAGCGTTGCAATGGCCTGATGATGGCTCGAATTCACCCTCTCCTCAAGCGGATGCCCCGGCGGCAGGAGCGCGGCAAGCCTCGACCCCGCGGCGATCCGGACCGCGTGCGCCGCTGCGATCCCATCCTCCGGGCTATGGTTGACCTGCGTCGCAAGATGCTGAATCAGTGAGCCGTTCCGCCAGACGTTCAGGTTCTGGATTCCGTAGCAAATCCCCAAAATCGGCTTATACAGATTGAAGGCATCCTGCAGCAGAAGCTCGTCCACAGCCGTGCGGCCGGGGTCGTCCGCGGCGCACTCCGGAATCCGGTCTTCGCCAAATCTTTGTGGGTCAACATCATGCGGGCTGCCCGGAAGCAGTACCCCCTTCACCCCGGCCAATACCCTCGCCACGCGGTCCTGGCGCTCATGCAGCGGCACCACAATCGGCGTGGCGCCGGCTGAGTGCAGCGCAGAAAGATAGTAAGGCAGTGACCGCTGATTGTAGGCTGTATCGGTCGACGTGGGCTCGGGGATCGCGATGTGTACGGGCATAGACAGGAATCAGTGTAAGCCCAGCCACCCGCAGCGCGAAACAACCTGGAGACAGAAGATCGACGCGATCCTCCGCATCTACGCCAGGGACACAACAGTCGCCGCTTCCGTCGCCGCCGGCTTCCCGCGCAACTGCTGGATTGCCTCCCGCAGCTTCGCGGTCAACTCCTCGGTTTGCCGCGGCGTCATGCCCGTCGTCTCAATCGGCTCGCCCACGGTCAGCGTCAACTGACTTGGGTATAAGTGCCGCGTATGAATCGGCAGCAGATCGTACACCCCGCTCAGCGCAATGGGAACCAGCGGAACCTGGGCGCGAATCGCCAGGTACGCCGCGCCTGACAGAAAGTTCTGCAGCTCGCCGGTCGGAGTCCGGCCTCCCTCGGGAAAGACAAAGAGCGGCATTCCCGCGCGCAGCGCCTTGACCGCGATCCCCAGGCTTGAAAGCGTTGCGCGGGGGTTATTGGTGTCGATCGGAATCTGTCCGGATCTATCCAAGTACCATCCTATGAATGCGATAGGCCAAAGTTCCTTCTTCGCCAGGATGCGAAACTGGAAGGGCAGCGAAGCGAAGATGACCGGCGTATCCATGTACGAGGTATGGTTGGAGGCGTAGACGGCCACCGGGCTCTTGCGCAGATTCTCCGCGCCGCGAATCTGCAGTGAGCACCCCGCCCCCCAAACCAGAATTCGTGCCCATAGGCGTGCAATGCGGTGCTGAATTCGCCCACTTTTGTCGAATAATGACACCAGCAGCGAGCACGACGCGCAAACCACCGTGACCACCGTCAGAAAGGGGATCTGGACGACATTCGTGCGCCAGCGATGAAGCCGGGGCAGAGGATTGGGCCGCGGGCTCACGATGGTGTGCTCCGATCCGCCAACAGAAGCGATCGTGCCTCACCCACCAGGTATACCGATCCAGAGATGACAACAATTCCATTATCTCTTTTTGATACAGCAACTTGCATCGCCTGTGCGACGGAATCGGCTGCCACGGCAGGTGTGCCCGTCGATTGCGCCGCGGCCAGCAAATCCGGAATGGCCGCAGCCCGCGCAGAATGAATCGGAGCCAGGATCACCTGGTCAAAGATCGGAAACAGAATCTGCGCCATCTCCACAACGGGCTTGTCGCGCAGGCAACTGAAAATGAGAGTCCGCGGACGTTCGTCCTTCAGAGCATTCAATCCCGCGCGCAAAGCCCAGGCCCCCGCAGGATTGTGAGCCACATCCAGAATCCATTCGACCCCATCCTTCAGGATGTGTTCCAGGCGCGCCGGCCAGCGGGTCTGGTGAATTCCTTCGGCGATGGCCGCGGGGGTCACTGGAAAGCCGTGCGTCGTCGCCAGCTCCGCAGCCGCAGCCAAGGCCAGGGCCAGGTTGCGATGCTGGTGCGCTCCAGTCAGCGGCGAGTCGACCTCGATCTCCGCGCCGAGCGCCTCAATGCGATACGAGCCGGCAGCCCCCGTCTCGATGGTCGGCATGTAGGCAACAGCGCTCACTCCGCGCACATTCAGCTCTGCCGCCACTTCACCCAGGGCCTGGTTGGCCTCCGGGTGCTGCGGCAGCGTAATCAGTGTCCCGTCGCGGCGCAGAATGCCGGCCTTTTCGCGGGCGATGGCGCCGATGGTCGAACCCAGCCACTCGGTGTGATCGAGCGAAATATCCGTAATCACCGAGAGCAGCGGATCGACGATGTTGGTCGCGTCCAAACGCCCTCCCATCCCCACTTCAAGCACCGCAATATCCACCCTGGCCTCGGCAAAGTAGAGCAGCGCCTGCGCGGTGAGGATTTCAAAGAAGCTGGGTAATTGCGGCAAACTCCCATCGAGAACAAGCTGCTGCGCCGCATCGTGCACGCGGAAGTAGAGCGCGGCAAAGGCGTCGTCGCCAATCTCCACGGGTCCCACACGAATGCGCTCATTCACCCGCGCCAGGTGCGGCGATGTATAGAGCCCGGTGCGCAGTCCGGAAGCGGTGAGAATCGACGCGAGCGTGGAGGCCGTCGATCCTTTGCCGTTGGTTCCGGCAATCAGCACGGAGGGAAAGCGGCGATGCGGATCGCCCAGCGCAGCCAGCAGCAGGCGAATCTCGTCGAGAGAAAACTTCCGCCTCGGCTGTCCCGAACCGGTGTAGAGTTCGGGCACCATGGCGTTGAGTTGTTCGATGGCTGCGGCGTAGGACATGGAAAGAACAGTATAGAAGACCAGGGATCGGTGATCGGAATCCAGCGCTCATCGGCCCAGCAGCAACTGCAGCGCCTCCCGCGCGTTCTGCAGGCAGTTGCGCGCCTCATCTTCTGACAGCAGGCCCTGATGAACCGCCTTTTTGCCGGTATCGTTCACCTGGTTGGCCAGCCGCGGAAACCCTGGATCGATGCCCGTAAGCAGCAGGTTGTTATTGACCTCGTGCAGCAGATTCCCCAGCGTAGCGACATTGCGGTAGCGGCTCATCACCAGGCGGCCAAGCGACACGGGCAGCTTCTGGCGGATGGCTTCCTCAAGCACTGAGCGGCACATGACGGCGCAGGCTGTAAACAACCCAAAGAAATAGCAGCGCGTGGCTTCGTCGAGATAGCGGTCGGCCTCCTCTGAACTGGGCGCTGCCACTTCGCACTCGCGCAGATGGGTGGCGCGCACCACGGCTGGTTCCACAAGCTCCAGCAACTCCAACGCAAACGCGGTGCGCAGCAGGTCGTTCTGCTGTGAATCGAGAGCCCGCTGAATCTCCTTCCATGCAGGGGTGTAGGCACTCTCGCCCGCTTGCTGCAATCGTGTCAGTGAGGTAAGCCTTTGACGCGCGTGCTGGATGAAGCCCTGCCGCATCTCGTGGGCCAGCATCCGCCATCCGGCCACAAAGCCGGCGGGATCTTTCTGATAGCGCGCCCAAAGCTCGTCGTAGACGATTGCAGGCAGCACATCGCGCAACTGTGCAAAGCGCCCGCTGTTGGCCAGCTCTGAGATTGCCTCACAGAACTCGCGTCCCGGCGCGCCCTCCTCCGACATGTGCAGGAGCTGATCTTCCAGACGGCTCACATCGATGGTCATCGCCTGTGCTCCTTCTTCAATGCAAGCTTAGGGCCTGGCGCAACAAAACTTATTTCTTTTGAAAGCAAACTGTGCGGCCGTGGTTCTGGAATGGGAAGACAAAACACTGCCGATCAGCGTCGGGAATCAGATGCGATTCGACCACGTTTTCCTGCTCGCGATGCGCGCCTGTGGAAGCTGTGGAGTGTGCGTCCCCTGTGCAGGACAGGACATTCCGAACCCCTTGATCCATGCGCTCGGGAACGCTCTTTTCACACAACCCATCCGCTTTGCACAGGCCTTTTTCAAGCACCTGTGGGAGTCGTGGGAAAGAGGGGTCAGGCTATCCATTTTTCATGCCATATTTCCAAGAGTCCTCAATTGCACAGCCTCGATTTAGAAAAGGAGCCGCATCGTCAAGTTGCTGGGGTAAAGGCAGTTCGCTTCGATTTCCACTTTTCCGGCATGAACTACGGGTACTACTAGCTCTTTTATTTATTACTTATGCTTTTCCTCCCTACCCGTCGCACTGCAAACTCCCCCAGCGCGCAACCGATCCAGGCTCGTGCAAACCAGGCCGCGATCGGTGGGGTGAGCCGGTGGAATTGGCCGGTCTGGCGGGTAGGAACCCAGGAATCCAGAGTTGAATCCCTGTTTTCCACGGTCATGCGGCTCCGGAGATGAATACAATCAAGAGTGAAGAAAAGACAGCCACTTCCGCAGGTCGGCAATGTGTTGTAGAGTGTGGCCAGTGCCAGAAGTAGGCTTCAAGCGAGGGTGACTCAATGCCGATCGTTGAAAGTGAAGTAGAGAAGCCAGCCACGCAGGGGGCAGCGATGGAGATTACCGTAAGCCGCCAGGACCTGGTCAAGGAGCTCACCGCGACGCAGAGCGTGGTGGAGCGCAAGACCACCATTCCGATTCTGTCGAACTTTCTCATCGAGGCGGACGGAGATCGGGTGACCATCACCGCGACCGACCTCGATCAGGCAATTCGCACCAGCGCCCCGGCCAAGGTCAAAAAGGCCGGTTCGTGCACCATTCCCGCGCGCAAGCTCTACGACTACATCAAGCTGCTTCCCGAAGGGGACATCTCCATCAAGCTGCTTGAGAACCACTGGGTCCAGATCCGCTCCGGCCGTTCCAACACCAAGATGGTGGGCATGGCGCGCGCCAATTATCCCCAGGTGCCTGAGTTCCCCGCGGTCGCAGCCACCAGCATTCCCACGCTCGCGCTGAAGACGCTGATCATCCGCACCATCTTCGCCATCTCCAATGAAGAGTCGCGCTACACCCTCAACGGCGCGCTGCTGGTGCTCAAGGCCGAGTCCCTCGCCATGGTCGCCACCGACGGCCACCGGCTCTCGTACGTCGAGAAGCCCAACGAGACTCTTGAAGGCATCAGCGGCGAAAAGCGCGTGCTGATACCCCGCAAGGCGCTGCAGGAGCTTTACCAGTTGCTGACCACCTCCGATGCCGAGAAGGTGGACTTCGCCGACGATGAGCACACGCTGTTTTTCCGCGTGGGCTATCGCACCCTGAGCACGCGCAAGCTCTCCGGCCAGTTCCCCAACTTTGAGGCGGTCATGCCGCGCGACAACACCAAGTTCGCCGTGGTCCGCTCCACCGAGCTTTCGGCGGCTATCCAGCGCGTGGCTCAGTTTGCCGACGAGCGGTCGGGAGCCATCCGTCTGCGCCTGGAAGGCAACGAGCTCAAGATCAGCTCCAGCTCCACCGAATCCGGCGAGAGCGAGGACACCATCGACACGCCGTACTCCGGAGACGCGATTGTCGTGGGGTTCAATTCAGGCTACATTCTTGATTTCCTCAAAGCGCTCAGTAACGAGGGCGAAGTCCGCCTCGAGTTCAAGGATTCGCAGTCGGCCGGCCAGATGCGCCCCGAAGATCCCGACGCCGAGTACAAGTACCGCTACGTGCTCATGCCCATGCGCATCTGAAAAGACAAGACCTGGTCCGCACATCAAGAAGGCAAGATGACCTAATTTCGGGGGCCCAAAGTGGCCATCACCCTTGAGGCCGCCCTGAGCACCGTTTCTCGTCATCATTCAACGCGAAGCAGCTCGAAAGAAATCGGCTATACGGCGGGAAAGCCGCGCAACAGAGTCCAAGGGATTTTGATCAGGCCAGCCGCCCTCACCGCTCTTGATATGTATTTCCATATCATCCTCCGTAATTGCGGATAAAACAGGTAAGTGATAATCTCGTAACTTATTGATTATTCAGTGACTTCATTAGATTGGCTGCCAAATTGCTAGATGTCTCTGTGCGATGTTTCCTGGAAGCTGGCGCCCAAGCGAGAACTGAGCGCCAAGGTATTTCGACTTCTGATTGCCATACTTTTTCCTACCCAAGTTCGGGCTCAGTAATTGGCGGCAGAGACAGGTATCGCAACCGAGCCGCAAGGCGCGGGCTTCCTAGTGTGAGTTCGAAGCAATTGAGCACTTCTAAGAGCGCACACTAAGGAACCAGATGGATCTGCCCAGGGTGTCGATCTCCTGGGCCGACTGCTAATTTTCACGAAGTCGTTGAGGGAATTCAGAGGAAAAATGCGAAATCTATTGGCCAAACTCTTCCTGTCTGTATTGTTTTTATCGTGCACCGGTTTTCTCATGGCGCAAGACAGCTCCTCTATGGTTGGAGTGGTAACGGATGCAACTGGAGCCGTGATTCCCGGCACCGTCGTCACGCTGTCGAATCCCTCAACAGGTGCCACATACACGCAGACGACCGACAATTCCGGTACTTACCGGTTCACGAGTGTCTCGCCTGGCCCAGGGTACAAGGTGACCTTCGCGCGGGCAGGCTTCGCAACCAATGCGACGTCCAGCATCACACTCAACGTAGGGACCACACGCACACAGAACGCGAAGCTCGTTCCTGGAAATGTTGAGACGGTTGAGGTTTCGGCCACTAACGCGGTGGTCACGCTGGATACCACGGATGCCACCATTGGCAACAATATCGATGTTGAGCAGTTGAACCAGTTGCCGATCTATGACCGCACCGCGGGAATCGTGGTTCTCTTCCTCCAGCAGCCCGGTGTCGACTTGAATTCCTACGCTGTCGCTGGCGCTCGTATCGACCAGTCAGAGGTTACAGTGGACGGCCTGGACGTAAATGACGTAGCGTCGGGCCAGGCATTTGCTGTCACGGCCACCGCTCCCGTTGATTCGGTGGAGCAATTCACCGGGTCGGTTGCCGGTCTCGTTTCATCCATTGGCACCGGCAGCGGCGGTCAGTTCCAGATGGTGACCAAGAGCGGAACCAACCAGTTCCATGGCAACGTCAACGAGTACCATCGCGATACCACCACGGTTGCCAACACTTGGTTCAATAACCTCATCGGTATTCCCCGCACGCCGCTGATCCGGAATCAGTTCGGCGGTAATCTGGGCGGTCCCGTCAAGAGAGACAAGCTCTTCTTCTTCTTCGATCTCGCCGATTCCAAGATTGTCCAGTCTGCGACCGCTGAACCGACCGTCCCGCTGCCCGCCAGCGATGGTGGCCTGCTTGCGGGCGAACTTAATTACATCAATAGCGGAGCAGGGTGTTCTGACAGCAGCCGCCTCAATACCCAGGCGAGTTGCATCACAACGCTGACCGCGGCCCAGGTTGCAAATCTCGATCCCGCGGGTATTGGTCTCGATGCGGCGGAGCTTGCCTTTATCAAGACGCGCTACCCGGTAGCCAATGACTTGAGCCAGGGCGATGGCGTGAATACCGGCGGATACCGGTTCACCACTCCGGACCCGGACAACCAGATCACTTACGTGACGCGAGTGGACTACAACCTGACTCCGACACAGAAGATCTTGGGCCGCTTCACCATCGATCGCCGTGACGCGATTGAAAGCCTTCAGGAATTCAAGACGGATCCCGTCACTCATCCCTTTCAGAACCGCAGCTACGGCTACGTCGTCAGCGACACCTGGGACATCGGCAAGAACAAGGTGAACCAGTTTTACTACGGCGACAACATTTCGAAGTTGAGCTTCCCGGACACCTATAACCCGACCGGGGCCAATCAGTACGGTATCTCTGGCTTGAGCGGTCCGTACACCAGCTACGACGGGCAAAAGCGCCGCGTGCCGATCCCAGTTGTCCGGGACGACTTCAACTGGCAGCGCGGCTCGCACAGCCTGATCGCGGGCGGCACCTTCAAGTTCATCAAGACCGACAGCAATTTGATCAATAACTTCAACTTCGCGAGCATCGGACTGGCTGGCCCGGTGTTTCAGGGTGGCTTGGACGCCACGGTCCGTCCGCCCGACATCAACCAGGGCGCTAACAGCGTTGGCATCAACGACTACGACAGCCTGTTTGCTGCGGGGCTTGGCGTACTTCCCAGCATTTCAACCAACTACAACTACAACAACAAGGGCGTTGCGCAGGCGGCAGGCAGCGGCGGGCCCAGAGCCTATCGGTACTTTGAAACCGAGGCATATGTCGGCGATACCTGGAAGGCAACCAAGAAGCTGACACTTTCCTATGGCCTGCGCTACCAACTCTATTCGGTGCCCTACGAAGCGCACGGTCAGGAATCGGTCTCGACACCCATTCCCCTGACGACGTACATCAATGACCGCCTGGCGCAGGGCAAGGCTGGCGACACCAGCAATACCGGCCTGCCGATCTACAGCTACGTCCTTGGCGGCAAGGCGAATCATGGACCGAACCTGTACAGCGAAGCGAAGAAAGATTTCGCGCCGCGCTTGGCGTTCGCTTATACGCCCTACAGTTCTGGAAAGACAGTCGTGAACGGTGGCATCGGCATTGTCTACGACCGAACTGTCATCAACGCCATCAACTTCCTTCAAGACCAGATTTCATATCTGTTCTCAAACAGCACCACCAACAACATTGGATATCCCAAGACGAAGACCAGCAGCGCCATTGATCAGTCGCTCATGAATGATCCGCGCGTTGGCACAAATCTTGCCTACTCCGCAAGCCTGGATCCGGCCCCGCAACCCGTGACGACGCCGTATGTCCCCTACGTGGACAGCACCGGAACGCCGTACGGATTGGCGGAGGGGGAGACCAACTTTGTCATCAGCCCCACGCTGAAGGACCCCTATTCGATCGCCTTCAACTTCGGAATCCAGCAAGACCTTCCGGGCCACACGATTCTGAAGCTCAACTATGTCGGCCGCCTGGGCCGTCGCTTGATCGCGGATGCGGACGCTTCCCAGGTGATCGATGTTCCCGACTACACGGGCATGTCGAACCAGACAATGGCGCAGGCCTTTGCCGGACTCACAACTCAACTGAGAAGTGGCGCGCCGCTGACGCCGCAGCCGTGGTTTGAGAATGCCCTCGGAACCGGCTACCAAGGCATCCTTGGCAACAACACGAACCTGGTGGCTGCGATGGTCGGTCAGTTGGGCCCGAGGGGCGACATGTCCGACATGCTTTATACGATGGCTGCCTACTCGTATTACTACGGCTTTTCAGGCTTCCTGCCCACCAACATTGGCATACCCTCTCAGTTTGGAACCAACGCCTACCTCACCAATATGGGTAATTCGAACTACGATGGAATGCTGGTGACAGTCGACAAGAATCTCTCGGCAGGTCTGCAGTTCGAGTTAAACTACACCTGGTCGCACTCCATCGACAACACCTCGTTGAGCGCGAACGCCAACTCCCTCTTCAGCAACAGCGGCTTCATCTGCGACATCCTGCGTCCGCGCGCCTGCCGTGGCGATTCGGACTTCGATGTGAGGCAGGAGATCTCCTCGAACTTCTCGTACGCGCTGCCCTTCGGGCACGGCAAGGCGTTCGGAAGCGACTCGCCGCGTTGGGCGGATGAGGCAATCGGCGGATGGAGCTTCTCGGGTCTACCCTCCTATCGCACCGGCGTTGCCGTGACGCCATACTCCGACGCTTACCTGTCCTCGTTTGACAATGGCGACCCCGCCATCTTCACCGGCAATAGAGGCGATTTGAAAGCGAAGGTCAACGTGGATCACGGCAGCAGCACCGTCTACAGCTTCGCCGGTGGTGCTCAAGGCGCGGCGAAGGTGCTGGCGGAATTCAGAGGCCCGATCGGCCTCGAGTACGGACAGCGCAACCTGGTACGCGGCCCCGGCGCACTCTTCTTTGATGCCGGTCTCGGGAAGACATTTCCTCTCCTCGAAGACAAGCTCAACCTGAAGTTCCGTGCCGATGCGTTCAACCTCCTCAACCACCCGAACTTTGGGACGCCGGCAATGAACATCGTTAGCAACGCCTCGAACTTCGGTCAAATCTCAGGCACGGTCAACGAGCCAAACACCAGCCAGAGCGCGCGCGTAGCTCAGTTCTCTCTGCGGTTGGAGTTCTAGAGCGGCTGATTCAACTTGCAGTACGTTCACCAAGCAAAAGCCCCGGAGCGATCCGGGGCTTTTGTCTGCGGCGAATGCTGAGGCTCTTATGCTTTCATGAACTCCAGCGCCCGGATCAGGTATCCCTTCAGATCCTTGCGGTGCACAACCGCATCCAGGAATCCCTTTTCCAGCAGAAACTCAGCCCTCTGAAAGCCCTCGGGCAGCTTT
>Ga0255351_1000304_pt1 | contig 23392 bp, 23 predicted proteins | sample HBST25r2metaG_FD_186024 | JGI IMG/M metagenome (GOLD analysis project Ga0255351, IMG submission 186024) | Peat soil microbial communities from Stordalen Mire, Sweden - H.B.S.T-25.r2 | ecosystem: Environmental > Terrestrial > Soil > Wetlands > Peat | place: Sweden: Norrbotten County, Stordalen... | reverse complement strand
TTCCACAGTATCTCGGGGTCGGGGTTGGATTCGATGCCGTAGCCTTTGAGCTTTTCGCGGAAGGGAACTTCGGATACGCTGACCGCCTTGGGTTGCGCCGCGATCAAAGCCGCATAGAGCGGATGCTTCTGGTCGCCGACGACGGTGATCTTGTCGAAGAGGGGAAACTGCACGCCGTAGTTCAAAGTGCAGAAGGACTGAATCTCCTCGTTGGTTCCCGGCTCCTGGGCCTTGAAGTCGTTGGCCGGGAAACCGGCGATGACCAGGCCCTGGCCCTTGTATTGCTCGTACAGCTTTTCCAGGCCTTCATATTGCGGAGTCAGGCCGCACTTTGAGGCGACGTTTACGACCAGCAGCACGTCGCCCTTGAACTCGGCCAACGATGCGTCTTCGCCGGTGATCTTCTTCACCGGTATGTCATAGATGGATGCGCTCATGATGTTATCTCCCTTCAAGGTTATTAAAGCTGTGTAACTTACACAAGTAACTGTTTCGCCACCTTGATGTATAACTCGACCGCTTCAAGCAACTCTTTCTTGGCGAGCTTCTCAAACGGCGTGTGGGCCACGTGGATGGAGCCTGGGCCCAGCAACAGCGGCTCGCCCCAGTTACTCAACTGCGGAATGTCGGTGGAGAATTTGGCGACCATGGTGGGCAGGCCTTCGATGGCCCTCATGCGGATAAAGGGAGTGTCGAGGGTGAATTCCACCTCGGCAAGATCGCCCGCGGCCTCGACCAGTTGGGCGCGCACCGGGGCAGAGTCGGTGACGGTGCGGACCAGCACCTGGGCCTCGGCCTTGTCGGCCACGACGTTGGGCGCGTGGCCGCCATGGATCTGGCCGATGTTCAGCGTGCTTGGACCTATATCTTCAAGCGTCGGCAAGGGGAGGGCCAGCAGCTTTGCCAACACTGCAACTAACTTGTGGACGGCGCTGTCGCCGAGTTCGGGATAGGCGGAGTGGCACATCTTTCCGGTGGACTTGAACGCCGCGCGGAGAGCGCCCTTGGAAGCCAGCGCCAGGCGATTGTCGGTGGGCTCGCCATTGATGAGAAAGCGGCTGCCCTTGGGCGACAGGTTGGCCGCCTTCGCGCCGGCGGAATCGCGCTCTTCACCGGATACAAACAACAGTCCAACGCGAAATCCCTCGGCGCGAAGCGCCTCGGCGGCAGCCACCTGGGCGGCGATGATGCCCTTGGCGTCGGAGACGCCGCGGCCGTACATGAAATCCTCATCTTCACTGAAGGGAATATAGGGCGGAACGGTATCCATGTGCGTGGAAAACACCAGATCGGGCGTCTGGCCGGCCACACCGGCGTAAACATTCCAGCGCGGGCCTCCGCCAGCATTCTCAGCCGGCTGTTCCACGGGGGTCTTCTCGACTGCCCAGCCACGCCCGGCGAGAAACTCGGCCAGAAAATCGCCTACCGCGCCCTCGTGGTAGGTGGTGGACTCGATTTCGCACAAGCGGCGGGTAAACCCGATGGGATCAAGTTGATCCGGCGGGGTGTCGAGCTGAGGATGAACGGTCATGATGTTGTCAGAATATCGCACAAGGTGTTTGCTCTTACCTATTTTCAGTCGAAAGGCCGCCTTTTCGATCTTGCAAGGATTCCACAATGTGAGAAGAAACAAGCTTCGGATGTTGCTGCAAGTTGAACAATCAAGGAGAGTATTCAGACAAATGCCGCGAGTTAGCCTCCGCTGAAGCGGAGATAGCGAGTTGGCAGGTTAGCGGCGGCAGCGCGGGACGCAGTTTCATCCAACCGTGGGTCGGCGACGCGGGTGGGGACTCTGCACAGGAGCCATGGGGTTGGGATGAAAAAACGCCTGGCAAAGCGTAGAATGCATAGTGGTATGACCACTACAACAGCACCCGCTCAAATACGCCCGAGTTTGGGTGGCCTGCTCCCAGCGGCCGCCGTGCTGCGCAGTGTGGATTTGACCGGGTCCGCCGGCCGGCTTGAGGCGCTCTTGAATGAAGGAGCGCCCGATGCGCCGTTTGCGGCGCTGGTCTGTCATCCTCATCCCAAGGGCGGCGGTACATTGCACAATAAAGTGGTCTACCACGCCATGAAAGCCCTCAACGATCCGGAGTGGGGACTTGGCTGGCCGGTATTGCGCTTCAACTTTCGCGGCGTTGGCTTGAGCCAGGGCACACACGACGGCGAGGCTGAAGTCGCCGATGTGCGGGCCGCGATCGACTGGCTTGAAAACGCATACAAGCGTCCGCTGGTGGTGGTTGGCTTCAGCTTTGGCGCCGCGATGGCGCTCAAAGCTTGCTGTAGTCAAGGAGCGTCAGGATCTACAGGCGTAAACGTCAGTGCTCTCGCTTTACTCGGGCTGCCCACACAAGCTGATGGCCGCAAATTTCAATACCCATTTCTGCACGACTGCATGACCCCCAAACTGTTTCTCAGTGGGGACCACGACCCATTCGCGCCTGCCGCACAGTTGGCGCAAGTGTTCGACTCCGCCGCCGAACCCAAACGCCTGGTGCTCCTTCCCCGCGCCGATCACTTTTTTACGGGTCAACTTGAGCCCATGCAGCACGCGCTCGCCAGTTGGCTGAAGGAGCAACGGCCATGACACCGGTGAGCGATGCCGCTCTGGAATCCCTGCACAATACGGCCATAGCAATCTTTACCGGCGCTCTGGAAGCGTGCAGCATCTCATCGGCCTTCGACCGGCGCATCCGGTTTGAGGACCACAGGCTGCACCGGCTTTTGCCCGATGGCAGCGGTCCGGCGACGATCGATCTCAACTGCTACAAGCGCATCTTCGTGATTGCGCTGGGCAAAGCCGCCAGCCCGATGCTCGATACCTTGCTGGAGCGCATGAACCGCCGCAAGGGCCTGCGCGGCATCTGCTGTTCCAATCAGTTGCCCAAGCACCGCAACTGGCGCTTTCGCTACTTTGAGGGCGGCCATCCGCTGCCCAACGAGGAATCGTTCGCCGCAGCCCGCGCCGCGCTAGCCATGCTCAAGAGGACCCGAAAAGACACCTTGATCTTCTTCCTCATCTCCGGCGGCGGGTCGGCCATGTTCGACTTGCCGCTGGACCCGCATATCACGCTGGACGACACCATCGCCTTTCATGAGCTGCTGGTGGGCTCGGGTGCGCCAATCAGCGAAGTCAATACTCTGCGCAAGCACTTTTCCGCGGTAAAGGGCGGGAGGTTGGCGATGGCCGCACCGGAAGCAGCCAAAGTTTCCCTGCTTGTGCCCGATGTCCCGCTGCGCTCTCTGGACGCACTCTCGTCCGGCCCTACTTCGCCCGATCACTCGACCGTTGCCGACGTACGCGCGCTGCTAGCCAAGTACGCGTTGGCCCCCAAGCTGCCGCCGTCCGTCCGTGCGTTCTTTGAGCGCGAAGACATGCCCGAGTCGCCCGGCAACAAAGTCTGGCACCCGCCCTTCTTTCCTCGAATGCCGTGGACCGAGGCAACTCCCCCACGCCGCGTCACCTCGGCTGTCTCCATGTCCGGCGAGGATGAAGCCTTCCGCGATTCGGTCTTCGAGATTCTGCTGTCAAGCCACGATCTGGTGGAGAACGCGCGCGCCCTGGCCGAGAAGGCCGGGTACCACGCGGTGGTGGACAACAGTTGCGACGACTGGGACTATGCCGACGCCGCCCGCTATCTGCTGGAGCGCTTCCACGCACTGCGCGCCACCCACCCGCGGCTCTGCCTGATCTCAGTGGGCGAGGTCACTGTCACCATCGACCGCACGCCCGGCGCCGGAGGCCGCAACCAGCAGTTTGTGATGGCCTGCGCGTTGGAACTGGAGGGCCATCCGGGCGACCGGCTCACCGTGCTCAGCGCCGGCTCCGATGGCATCGATGGCAACACGCAGTCGGCCGGGGCCGTCGCGGACCCCACCACGGTGACGCGAGCCCACACCTTCGGATTCCATCTGAAGTCGTCGCTGGCCGCCTTTGACGCCTGTCCCATGTTCACCGCTCTGGGCGACTCCGTGGTTACGGGTCCAACCGGCCACAACCTGCGCGATCTGCGGCTGCTGATTGCCGAAGACGCCTAGAGCCTGTTCATTGGGAAGAGTGCGTACCCGCGGTTTGACGGAATCGGCAGCATAACTTCCACAAGCACCCATCCGATGCGGTAACATTGCTCTCACATTCATCCCATCCGGGTGAGGACCTGTTCGTGGTTCGAAAAGGAACGCGCAAGACAGCCGCCAAGGCACCCGATATTCGCACCGTCGCCGCCCTTGCGAAGGTCTCCATTGCCACAGTCTCCAGAACCATCAACGGCTCTCCGGCCGTCAGCGATCGCCTGCAAAAGCGCGTCTGGCAGGCCATTGAGCATTTGAATTACTTTCCCAATACCCATGCGCGCAGCCTGGTTTCAGGCCGCAGCCGCATTCTAGGCATCATTGTTGAAAACATTACCAATCCGTTCTTCCCGGAGCTGATCCAGAGCTTTGAAGAGATCGCGGTAGCCCACGGGTACGAGATCCTGGTCAGCTCGTCGAACAGCGATGCCGCCGTTCTGACCACCTGTGTTCGCCGCATGCTGGAGCGCAAGGTGGAGGGCGTGGCCGTGCTCACCTTCGGCGAGGAAGAGCCCGTGCTGGACCGGTTGGTGCACAACGACATTCCCATGGTGCTTGCCGAGTTCAAGCTCGATGACCCCAAGGCCAGCACCATCCTGCTCGACTACACCACAGGCATTCGTCAGGCTGTGAATCACCTGGTTGAGCTGGGCCACAACAGGATCGCTTTCCTGGCCGGTCCCCACAAGCTGCACTCGGCCATCACCCGCGAAAACGACTTTCGCACGGCGATGGAGGGCGCGGGGCTGCCCATCCAGAAGAAGTGGATCATCGAGTGCGACCACACGCTCAAGGGCGGCGTGGCCGGCTATGGGCAGTTGCAGGCGCTGGCGACGCGGCCGACGGCCATTCTCTGCTCCAACGACATGACGGCCATCGGTGTGCTGCGCGCAGCCTACATGGAGGGCCTGCGCGTGCCTCAGGATCTGTCGGTCATCGGACTGGACGACATCGACTTCGCCGAGTTCACGCTGCCGCCGCTGACCACCATCCGCCTGTCCCGCACCGATCTGGCGCGCGCCGCCTTCGAGGCCCTTCGGCAGCAGGCGGAGGACCCCGGCAACCCGAAGATGCAGCGCGAGTTTCTGGTCTCGACCAGCCTCGTTGTGCGGGGATCGACGGCTGCGCCGGCGGCGGGCGGGCGGTAGCCCTTACAATTCAGGCCAGCTTCCACGGTGCGCGGTAGGGGCGTGTCATCAGCTCGCTGGCGGCGCTATCGTTGAGGATTTTCTCCTGCGCCACATCCCAATGGAGCTTGCGTCCGACCAGCATCGAGATGAGGCCCAGATGGCCCGGAAGCGTGGAGTGATGCGCCGTTTCGACAGGGGCGATGGTGGGCTTGCGCGACTTGACGCAATCAAGGAAGTTGCGGCGATGCTCATGGGACTCGTAGAGCTTCACCTTGCGGAGATCCTCGGGCAGCGAGTCGCCCTTGAGCCAATCCGGGTTGGAGGCGTCGAATCCATCGCGATCGACCCAGACCCAGCCGTCGGTCCCAATCCATTTTGTTCCCATCGCGATTTCCGGATGGCCGCCGGCAATGGTGATGCCTACATCCACGGGATAATGGGTGACTTCCTTGCGATACTTGCATTCGATCTTGTATTTGGTTGCGGTGTTCCACACAGCATTTGCCGCTGGAAACTCGCCTTGGCCATCAATTTCAGACGGGCCGGTGAGATCGAAGCCGAGGCCCCAATGCGCGATGTCGCCGTGATGGCCGATCCAGTCCAAAAGCTGGCCGCCGCCAGTGTTGTAATTCCACCGCCAGTTCTGGTAAACGCGGGCCTCGATGTAGGGCTCCATCCTCGATGGGCCGATCCAATTCTCGTAGTCAAGCTCCGGCGGAGGCTGGGTGACGGCCAGATCCCAGGCGGCGGTTCCAGGGACAATCTGGGTGGGACTGGTGATCTTGTCCGGCAGAGATGCCAGCTTCTGCATGAGCGCGGGCACGGTGCCGGGGAAATCGTGGGGTGCGCCAGGCAGGCCGACCTCAACCCGCACCACATTCCCAATGAGACCGTTGCGCACAATCTCCGCCGCCTTGTGGAACGTGGGCAGAGAACGCTGCCATGAGCCCGTCTGCCAGATGATGCTGTTGTTTTGAACAGCCCGGACGATGGCCTGCTGCTCGGCGATGGTCTTGGCGAGCGGCTTCTCGCCATAGATATCCTTCTTCCGGCTTGCCGCGTGAGTCGCCAGCACCGCGTGCGAGTGATCCGGCACCGCGATCATCACGGCGTCAATATCGTCCCGGGCTATCAGTTCGCGATAGTCGTGATATGCCTTGCAATCCGTGTTTCCGTACTTCGCATTGACGGTGTCTACGGCGGCCTGCAGGTGGCCGGTGTGGATGTCGCAAGCGGCAACGACCTGGCAATCGTCCAGAGCCAGGAATGCCTTGGTGTTGGCCGGCCCCATCATGCCCCATCCGATGACGCCCAGGGTGATGCGGTTGGACGCGGAAGGACGGCCCATGCCCCATGCACTGGCGGGCATGATCGCAGCGGCTCCGGCTACCTTGAGAAAATCTCGCCGGTTGAATGAAGACCGAGGGGTTGAATTGGATTGCCGGTTTTTCATGGTCGTCTCCCAAAATGCTTCTTGTGCGCGCTAAACACTGCGCACACTGCTGCTGAACAGCAGCATTCAAGACAGTGGAAAATGTTGCACACGAAGATTAGCACGGCGGACGGAAGGTGCGTGCCGCATCGCTCGGCAGAACGCAGGCCGCAACTCAGGAGCTGGTCCATCGCCGGACACGGGAAAGGCTATTGAGGAGTGAGAACGCCTCCGGCGCGCATGGCCTCAATTTCCGCGTAGGTCTGGTCGGCTGCGGTGCGGCGGCTGGTGTAGACGCGCGGCTCGCCAAACGTGAGCTCCGCGGAGAAGTTGGGAGCGCCTAGATTCTTCCACATGTGAGGCAGAAACGCCGCGTGGCCATACCAGCAAAGATCCCGCTCCGGGGAGCCGTCCCCCGGCACGTAGCGAATGGCCGCGGTGGTTACCGGCAAACCCGCATCCACCGCGGGAGTGTAGAAGCGGGAGTGAAAACGCAGCAATTGACTGCCGTCGGTGCTGGTGCCCTCGGGGAAGAACAGCACGGGAACGGGACCCTTGAGGCGTTCGGCGATCTGATCGGTCACGGCCTCGGCGCTGACACGGCTCGACCGGTCGACAAAGAGCGTTCCGCCGGTGCGCGCCAGAATGCCGAAGAAGGGCCAGCGGCTGATTTCTGCCTTGGAGACCAGGTAACAAGGCAGCACGGCGCCGAAGACCAGGATATCGAGATAACTCAGGTGATTGGCAACCAGCAGCCCACTCTCCGGCGGCTTGCCGGTCACGGTGAGGCGGATGCCCATGATGCGCATCACAAAGACGGCAGACTCATGGAGCCACTGGGCGCGGCGCTCCAATGTGTCGGGCCGAAAGAGGCGAAGGAGCAGTGAGCGACCAAAGCAGTAGAGGAGGGCCAATCCCAGCGTCACAGCACGCCGGACGGCGCGCAAACTCATGGTGTAAGCGGAGCCAGGAAGCGATTGCGCGCCGAGGCCGAGAGCAATTTCAGATCGAGAAACGTAAAGAAATCGATGGTGCCGAATTCCCGGTCCCATGCCGGCGGCCCGCCGATGCGCGCGCCGATGGCCAGGTAGGTCCTGAGCAGCTTGGGCACCTTTGGCGGCGCCGGCGTCAGGGCTGGCGACGACAGCGCAGACTGATCCGGGCAAGGGTCAGGCTGGCAGGGCGACGGCTGTGCGTGTGCGCCCTCCTGAGCGTTATCCGACTTGCTCCAATCGATGGGACAAGCGTACTTGGCGGTTGGCATGGTCTCGAACTCCGGCGAAACCCGGTAGTGCTCAAGCTGGCGGTACATTTGCCAGCCCTCAGCCGGGTCATTGGAGTTGATGGATGAGCATCCAAGAAGATAGCGTAGGCCCATATCATTAGCATACTGCGCGATCCCCCTCCATAGCAGTGTCAAAACTTCAGGAGTACGGTGTTCGCGGTCGATTGCGGCTCGGCCCAACTCCAGAATGCCGGGCCGGAGCGGCTCATAGGGGGCAAAGCTGAACTCCTGCTCAGAGTAGTAGCCCAGATTGCGCTCGGCGGTTGCGCCGGACTGCATCCGGTAAGTGCCTACGATGCGGCGGGAGGGATTGGTTTCCTGCTTGTCCTCCACCAGCAGGTGCTCGCAGACCAGGTCGAACTGGTCGGTATCCAATCCGGTTCGGTAAGAAGTCTCCAACCCTTCGCCCAGCTCGATATTGAAGACTCTGAAGCGCAGGCGGCAGGCGGCATCGCGGTCTTCCGCGGTATCGGCAAGCCGCACCCGGTAGTGGCCGACCTCGGCATGAATTCGCGAACTGACCGGAGGCAGAGGCAGGGACGGAGCATAAGTTGGAAGGGGGAGTTCCACCAGAGGGGTGAAACCAAGCGCGTGCTTCAATGGAACCTGGTGCCCAGCGTGCGCAATCACAGGAGTAGTATCCGGGCGGAATTGTAAAGGGAAAGTCAAACGGATGCAAATTGGGTGCGAATATCTTGATCCGTTTGTAGCTTGGCGAGAATAGAAAAGGCCCTCCCAAAAGAGAGAGCCTTTGGTATCCGCTGTAACTCGGAGGAGAAAGACTTAAGCGCAGCCGCCTGCGATGGAGGGGATTACCAGCACCTCGTCCCCATCCTTGAAGCTGTATTTCTCATTGCCGAGGAAGCGGATATCTTCTTCGTTGACATAGAAGTTGATGAAGCGGCGAATCTGGCCGTCCTGGCCGCGGAGGTGCTGGCGGAGAGCCGGGAATCGGCCCTCGATATCGGTAACAAGCTCGGATAAATTGGCGGCGGTGCTGGCGATTTCGCGCACGTTGTTGGTGTGCTTCTGGAATGCGTTCGGTAACAGAACTCTAACGGACATGACTTTCTCCTTCCAGGCCTAGCAGACAGGGAAAAACGCCTGATCTGGGTTAAATACGACGAAAGGCATACCTCAGGGGCTAAAGCCCTCGTTGATTCTGTTGATCTTTTGCCAGGGATAAATCCCTGGCCTACCACCCGAACTAGTTTTTCCGCAGCCTGCTAGACCGGGCTCAGGGCCGGGCTCAGTTCTGGGCTTGTGGAGCTGTGTTCTTCAACAAAGGCTTCAAAGTCGCTCAGGCGCGGACGGATGGCCTCGTCCTGTCGATAGGCGCCCTGTAGGCAATCGGTGGTCTTCAGGCCGTTGCCGGTAATGCAGGCCACGGTGAGCTCGTCAGGGTGGATGCGGCCGTGAGCATAAAGCCGTGCCGTCACCGCCGTGGTTACGCCGCCGGCCGTCTCGGTGAAGATGCCTTCAGTCTCCGCCAGCTCCTGAATGGCCGAAACAATCTCGACGTCGGAGACGTCCTCGGCCCATCCGCCGGAGGCGCGGATGGCGCGGGAGGCGTAGGGACCGTCGGCGGGGTTGCCGATGGCCAGGGAACGCGCGATAGTGTTGGGGCGCTGGGGCTCGATCACGTCGGTGTCGTTCTTGACCGCCCGGGAGATGGGCGAGCAGCCGGTGGCCTGCGCGCCAAAGAACTTGACCGGCCTGTCTTCGACAAGTCCCAGGGCGACCAGCTCACTAAATGCCTTGCGAATCTTGGTAATCAGCGAACCGCCGGCCATGGGGCAGACAATGTTGTCCGGCAGCCGCCAGCCCAACTGCTCGGCGATTTCAAAGCCCACCGTCTTCGAGCCTTCGGCGTAGTAGGGGCGCAGGTTCACGTTGACAAAGCCCCAGTTGTAACGGTCGGCGATCTGCGAGCAAAGGCGATTGCAGTGGTCGTAGTTGCCCTCGATGCGCACCAGCGTGGCGCCATACACCTGGGTATTGAGAATCTTGGCCGGCTCAAGGTCGGATGGAACCAGGATGAAGGTCTTCAGTCCGAGCCGAGCTGCGCCGGCGGCTACGGCGTTGGCGAGGTTGCCGGTTGACGAGCAGCCGACCGTGTCAAACCCAAACGCCTGCGCATTGGCAAGCGCAACGGCCACAACGCGATCTTTGAAGCTGAGGGTGGGCAGGCAAACGGCGTCGTTTTTGATGTACAGATTGCGCGCCCCGATGTGCGCGCCCAGCCGAGGAGCCTTCATCAGCGGCGTGAACCCGGCGGGCGTCTGCGGCTCATAGCTGTCCGCGACCGGCAACAGGGCGCGATAGCGCCACATATTCAGCGGTCCCTGGGAGATGGCCTGGCGGGTAAAGCGGGTGCGGGCGTAGTCAAGATCGAAAATGACCTCGAGCGGGGAAAAACAGTCATCACAGATGGAAAGCGGTTGAACCCCGTAGGATTTCCCACATTCCCGACAACGCAAGTCATAAGCAGTCGTCACAAGCCCTCGCTTTGGCGCGAGTGACTGAAGGTATACGAGCGCGTGACCGGCTCAACAAAGAGCGAACGTGAATTGACTCGAAGTTCCGTGCGAGACGCTTCTCAAAAAAAAAGTGTGCGGAAGCGACCCCCGAATCTCATGTTCCCCGTCTCCGGGCAAGAGTTGACACCATACTCCTGGATTGCCCAGGCAGGTTGTCGTGGCGTCACAGGGCTCGTCCCTCAACCACTCTGCATGAAACCCATGCCTGCCCTTTGGGGGGCAGACTTGAATGATTCGTTTGTAACACATGGGGATTGGCGGCGCAAGCGAGTTTGCAGCGAAAGGCGTAGACAGGGGGCCCAAAGGTCATAGGGGGAATTGAAGCGGGATTGGCCGTAAGATGATCCGGAGGCAAACCCTAGTTGGTGTACACCCGCACGTAATCCACCAGCATCTGTGAAGGGAATACCGTGGTGGCATCCGGAGAGCCCGGCCAAATCCCACCGACAGCGAGGTTCAGAATCACAAACTGCGGACCTTGATCGAACGGCCAGGTGCCGGTCTGCGTGGCCGGCGTAAACGTGGCGTAGACGCCGCTGGTGGGGCTATCGACGTAGTACTGAATCTGCCCTTGCGTCCAGATCATGCCGTATGTGTGCCAGGCGGCGGCGGAAAAGCCCGATGGATGGTATTGAATGCCTCCGGTCAGATTGGTTCCGTGGATCGAACCTTGCACCCAGTCGTAGCCCTCACTTTCCGGGTTGCTGCCGTTGACGTGTTCCATCACATCAAGCTCGCCGCAGGCCGGCCAAGTGATGGTCGTAATGTTGTTGCCCAGCAGCCAGAAAGCAGGCCACATTCCCTGCGACTCGGGCAGCATCATGCGCGCCTCGATGCGTCCGTACTGGAAGCTGAACAGGCCCTCGGTCTTCAACCGCGCTGAGGTGTAGGTCGCCACCCCGGCGGTGGGCTGCTGCGCCACGATGTGCAGGTAGCCATCGGTGCCGACATACGCATTGGGACTGGCCGGATTGCACGGGCCCGTGGTGGAAGCCCAGGCGCAATAAGTCTCAAGCTCGTTGTTCCCGCAACAGTCTGTCCCCGTGTCGTAGGTCCACACTGACGGGTTAGGCGCGGCATTGGCGTTGGTGGAGTTGGAGAATTCGTCGGACCACACCAGCGTTCCCGAAGCGATGTTGGGCGCAAAACTCTGGCTGGTGACGCTGCTGGCCGTGTCGCCCGCGGCTGTGGCGATGGCCTTGAGGGTGAGGTTTGAAGCAACGAGAAAGGGCGCAATATATTGCGGCGACGATGAGCTCGGCGTGGTGCCGTCTACGGTGTAATAAACGGTGGCTCCGGAGGTCGTCGTGGCCACGCTCACGACCACAGCGCCGTTCTGCGCAGCGGTGGTGGAGATGGTGGGCGCGGCCGCCGTCGTTTGCGTTGTGGTCGTCACGGTGCCGGTTCCACCGCCGCCACCGCAGCCGCATAAAAACGCCCAAGCTAAAACAACCGCTGCCAGCATCGTTGCACCTGGTTTCATTGCCGTTCACCTTCATTGTGCGGGACAAGCGATGCTCATCCTGCTGCAACCATGAGACCACTGCCGGATTGCCTGCGTCAAACGGCGAACTCCCGATGGGGCAACGGGAAAAAAGAACGGCCGGGAGCGACCCCTGCCGTAAAGCAGTAGCGCCCCGGCCGTTCGAGGAGGACACACATGATCTCAATTGCCGTAGTTCCAATGTTGCACAACGGGGAATAATTATATGCAAAACCGTGCGGACTTATTCTCGTTCAGGCGGCGCGGGCATGTGCTGACGCATTGCCTGCTGCAGGCGAGAGCTGCCTGTCCGCTCGACCGCTAGCTGCACGCGTGCATGTAATTCGGCGTTGGGTGCAGTGCGGCCGATGGCCTCGATGGCCGCCGGCGCTTCGCGTGCGTCCCGGGCGACGATCGCGATGAGATAGTCCAACGCCTGGGGCAACCGGGTCAGGGCGATGGCGCTGAAGAGCACCGATCCGAACCATGTGTCGACGCCGGCGCGCAGGCGGTCGATCAGCGCTGCCAGAGCCTCCCGGGTGCGCATGTCGGCAAGCGCGAATGCGGCCTCCGCAGCGAGGTCGTCGCCGGCTTCAAGGTAGTTGGCGACCAAGGCGATGGCCTTCTCGCCTTCAAGGGAAAGCAGCGCGGAGTAGACCGCGCCCAGCACTTCGGGCTCGCTCTCGTCTCCCGAAGCGGGGCCGAGCAGAGCGCGGAGACGCAAAATGAGCGCGGCGCTCACTCCACCCACCTGCGCAATGGCCCGCGCTGCTTCCATGCGCACAGTTTTGTCCGAATCCGTCATCGGTTCCAGCAAGACCGTCAGCAAATCGGCGTCGGAGATGCCGGGGCAATCGACCAGCGCATGGGCGCATGTGCCGCGCAGCGCTCCGGCGGAATCCACCGGCGGGCCCCAACTTGCCTCCAGTTGATGATGGCGCATGCCGCGGAGGTAGGCATCTTTGCTCCGATGTTCCAGCTTGACCAGCGCCTTCGACAACGCGTCTTTCGCCCAGCATTTCGGATCGGAATTCGCCGCGTCGATAAAGAAGCGATCAAAGGCCGTGAGGACATCGGGGAGCAGCGCGAAAAGCTCCGCATCCGCAACCAGCTTTGCTGCCTTGGCCACGAGGAAGTTATTGCGATGGGTGAGCGCTTTGCGCAGGTGCTCGACTTGAGCGGAATTCGGACCGGCGCCGGCCTTCAAAGCTTCACTAAGCGCTTCCAGTTCCGCTAACTCCTTGTCGAAGCCGCGCGAAGAGGATGCTGATTGTACGGAACGGATGGTTGGCCTTGGACTCATGGGCCTCTCCTCGCTGAGTTAGCCGAGTTATCTCGAATAGGTATCTGGAGGGCTTCGCCGAATAAGCAACATGACGAACGCGATAACAAGCCCAACAAGCGGGTATCCAGTCACTACTTGCGGTACCAGCGGGTCCTGGGCCATTCCCCAGAAGTCAACAGCAATCGCGGACATTGAAGCTGGCATAAGGAACCATGTCACATAGACAACCACAGCAAAGTATGCAATCTCAGCCACAAATAGAAGGCATAGTTGCCATAGAGCCCTTGCGTCTTTCTTGATGAGTCTTACTCCTAGATACCCAAGATATAAAATCATACAGATGCTTATAGCATCAAGAAACATGAACACAGCCCAGTGCAGATGAGATGGGGAACCTGGCCATTTATTCCAATGCATCTGAATCATACCGCCGGAATAAAATGCACCCAGCGCTACAAACAAGATGTTAAGAGCACCGAGAACTCGCATCGGCCAAGCCTGCATCTTTCCTCCCTTGCGTTGCGACTTTTTGATTCTACTCTTGGTTCCGAGAGCGTGTTTCAGAAATGGCCGCCGTATCTCGGTTGCAGTCCCTCAGGGATTAAGACCCCTTCTTCTTCCACCCCTTTTCGGCACCCTTCGACTGCGCTCAGGGCGGGCTATTGAAGTCGTGCCTTGACACAAAGCGGACTTTTGAAACACGCTCGAGGCATTTGCCGGGTGCCGGGTGCCCCAGGTCTCGATTTTGAGACCTGGGATCTCGTCTCATCCCTTTGCCTTCGGCCTAGTCGGCCACCTGGTCGCGGTCGATTCACTCACCCCACATGCCATTGCAGCGGGCAGAATTCGGCGAGCCGCGCAAAGTCCCGCGCGTTCCCCGTGACGACTTCAATGCCGCATCGAGCCGCGCTCGCCGCAATCAGCGCATCGTTGGTCAGCCGCCCCTGCCCGATGCGCTCAAACCCATACTTTGCGCCAACCTTTGCCAGAATCCGCCCGGCCTGCGTCCAGTCACTCAAGTTCGGAACCAGCACTCGTCGAGCCCGCTCAAAATCCCTCTCCAGTTTCCCGATGAGTCTGGCGCCCGCCGCATCCGCCCCCGCATAGAGCTCCTCCAGCACGACCGAGCTCACCCAAATGGGCGTCTTCCGGCGCCAGCGCTCGAAGATCAGCCCGGCGTCCCGATCCCCCCGAAACGCGCCGATGTACACCGAAGAGTCGAACAGAACTTGCATTTGCCCTACCCAAGCACGCCGTACACATCGCGCACATCCGCCTTCGAGCGAACAAACCGTTCGTGCGCCCGATTCGCGATGCGGTTCCGCTCGTGTTCCAAAATGGCCAGGTCGATTGCGCGCTCCACTGTCTCGGTCTCCGTCGGCGCATCCAGCAACTTCTGCGCGCGCTTCAGCTTCGCGCCGTCAAGGCGGAAATGCTTGTGAACCACCGCGGCCCTTGCCGTTCCCATATCGCCCTCCAATCGATCATCTTACCACGGATGTGTACAAACACTGGAATTATGTACACACCGGGTAGTGGGGCAGTTTGAAAGAAAGCCGTCTCTCAGGGGCTAAAGCCCGTCGTCCATTTTGGGCATTTGCGGCACGACTGAAGTCGTGCCCTTTCAAAACCTCACTTCCACCATGGACTGTTACGCGGGATCGTAGTTCAGATTTTGCCCAAGCCAGCGCTCGGCCTCGGCTATGCTCATTGCCTTGCGCTCGCGATAGTCGGCAATCTGGTCGCGGTCGATCTTGCCGAGCGAAAAATAACGCGATTCAGGGTGAGCGAAGTAGAGCCCACTCACGCTCGATCCGGGCCACATGGCAAACGACTCAGTAATCAGCATGCCGGTGTTTGCCTGCACATTGAGCAAGCGCCACAGCGTGCCCTTCTCCGTGTGATCCGGGCACGCCGGGTAACCCGCGGCCGGGCGAATGCCCCGATACTTTTCGTGGATGAGATCGTCTGTGCTCAGGCATTCCTGGCGACCGTAACCCCATTCGTCCCGCACCCGTTTGTGCAGGCACTCGGCGAAAGCTTCAGCCAGGCGATCGGCGATGGCCTCCGCCATGATGGCGTTGTAGTCATCGTTCTGGGCGCGGAACCGGTCGCATAGCTCCTTCAGGCCGATACCGCTGGTCACCGCGAAGGCGCCGATGTGATCGGGCAGCCCGGTTTCCCTGGGAGCAATGAAGTCGGCGAGCGAACGGCACGGGGCTATGGCCTCTTTTTGGCCTTCCCTGTTCAATTGCTGACGGAGGAAGTGGAACCGCTCCAGCACTTTTGCGCGTGTGCCGTCGGTGTAGAGTTCGACATCGTCGCCCACGGCGTTGGCAGGAAAGAAGCCGTAGACGCCACGCGCGGTGATGAGGTTCTTTTCGATGATCGTATCGAGCAGCGCATTGGCTTCAGCAAAGATCTGCCGCGCCTGCGCACCTTGCTCGGGGTGATCGAAGATGCGGGGGTAGACGCCTTTCAGCTCCCAGGTGTGGAAGAACGGCGTCCAGTCAATGAAGTCGCGAAGCGTGGCCAAGGGAAAGTTGTCCAGAACGCGGACGCCTATGAATTCAGGGGCGGGCAGGTCTTCGGCACGCCACTCGATGGGAGTGCGCCTCTTGCGAGCGGTCTCAAGGGAGACACCCTTCTGGCGCGGCGCGGCGTGCACCTTGCGGAGCGCCTCGTAGGCGGCGCGATGCTCGGCCACGAACGCCGCCTTGCCGTCGTCACTGAGGAGGCTGGTGGTCACGGGCACCGCCCGGCTGGCATCCAGCACATGGACCACTGGCTCGCTATAGTGCGGCGCAATCTTGACGGCCGTGTGCGCCCGGCTGGTGGTTGCGCCGCCGATGAGCAGCGGCAACCGGAAACCCTGCCGCTCCATCTCGCGGGCCACATGGACCATCTCGTCAAGGGAGGGCGTGATGAGGCCGCTGAGGCCGATGATGTCCGCCTTCTCCGCCGTGGCGCGTTCGAGAATCCTTTCGCAGGAGACCATCACCCCCATGTCGATGACCTCGTAGTTGTTGCAGGCCAGAACGACGCCGACGATGTTCTTGCCAATGTCGTGCACGTCGCCCTTGACGGTTGCGAGCACGATCTTTCCCTGCGCCTTGACCACCTGGCCGGCCGCAGCCAACGCAGCCTTCTCGGCTTCCATGAAGGGCGTCAAGTGCGCCACGGCCTTCTTCATCACGCGGGCAGACTTGACCACCTGGGGCAGGAACATCTTGCCGGCTCCGAACAGATCGCCCACCACGCTCATGCCAGCCATCAGCGGGCCTTCGATGACCAACAGCGGGCGGCCCAGCTTGACGCGGGCTTCCTCGGCATCGATCTCGATGTAGGCGTCAATCCCCTTGACCAGTGCGTGCGAGAGACGTTCTTCGACCGTGCCGTTGCGCCATTCTTCGGCCTTCTTTTCATTCGCAACCGCGCCGGCGCCCGACTCGGCAGCCTTCAATGCCTCGCCGAAGTTTACCAGGCGCTCGGTGGCGTCAGCGCGGCGGTTCAGGAGCACATCCTCGACCAGCACCTTCAGCTCAGGCTCAATCTCCTCGTACACCTCGAGCATCCCGGCATTCACGATGCCCATGTCCATGCCCGCCGCGATGGCGTGAAAAAGAAACGCGGAGTGCATGGCCTCGCGGACCTTGTTGTTGCCTCGAAAGCTGAACGAGACATTGGACACGCCGCCCGAGACCTTCGCATGCGGCAGGCTGGCCTTGATCCAGCGCGTGGCGCGGATGAAGTCAACCGCGTAGTTGTTGTGCTCTTCCATGCCCGTTGCCACGGTGAGGACGTTGGGGTCGAAGATGATGTCCTCGGGCGGAAAGCCGACCTCGATCAGAATCTTATAGGCTCGCTCGCAGATGCGGATCTTTTCCTCATAAGTGGCGGCCTGGCCCTGTTCGTCGAAGGCCATCACCACGGCGGCAGCGCCATATTTCAGCACAGTAGCGGCGTTCTGGCGAAACTTTTCCTCGCCCTCTTTGAGCGAGATCGAGTTCACGATGCCCTTGCCTTGCAGGCACTTGAGCCCTGCCTCGATGACCTCCCATTTCGAGGAGTCCACCATGAAGGGAACCTTGGCCACCTCGGGCTCGCTGGCCAGCAACTGGAGGTAGCGTGTCATGGCCGCGACGCCGTCGATCATGCCCTCGTCCATGCAGATGTCGATGACGTTGGCGCCGTTCTCCACCTGTTGCCGGGCCACGCTTACCGCTTCCTCGAATTTGCCTTGCTTGACCAGCCTGGCGAACTTGGGCGAACCGGCCACATTGGTCCGCTCGCCAATCATGATGTAGACGCCGGGCTGCTGGGTGAAGGGCTGCGAACCGGACAGGCGGAGGGGCTTCGGCGTCGAGATTGCCGCCAAGCTCTCGGGCACACTCGGGTTCTGGGGCGCGCTCATGCTCCGCTCTCGATCTGGCCCAGCTTTCGCGGAGGCTGGCCCTCGAGCGCTTTGGCGATAGCCGCGATGTGCGCGGGGGTGTTGCCGCAGCAGCCACCGGCAATATTGATGAGACCTCCCCGGGCAAAGTCGCCCAGATAACGAGCCATGTCTTCCGGCCGCAGATCGAACCCGGTTTCAGAGAGAGGATTCGGCAATCCGGCATTCGGATAACACGAGATGGCAACATTCGCCTTTTCCGAGAGTTCCTCGAGGAACGGATACATCAGATCGGGACCGAGAGAGCAGTTGAGCCCCACAGAGAGCGGCTTCACATGCTCGACCGCGTTCCAGAACGCCTCAATGGTCTGCGCGGAGATCATGGTCTCGCCGCCACGGCCCACGGCCGCCGAGATCATGACTGGGAGTTCCTTGTTGTTCGCAGCAAGGCCGTCCTCGTCGAACACCTCGCGGATGGCGACGAGCGCCGCCTTGGCGTTGAGCGAGTCGAAGATTGTCTCCACCAGCAGCAGGTCTACACCGCCGGAGATGAGGGCACGCACCTGTTGAGCATAGGCGGTCTTGACCTGGTCGAAGGTGACTACGCGGAAGCCCGCATCATCGGCATCGGGCGAGTTCGAGAGAGACACGGTCAAGGGGCCGATGGCCCCCGCAACGAACCGCTGACGCCCCGTTTCGTTCGTGACGCGATCGGCCCATTCACGGCATTGCCGCGCCGAAGTCTCATTGATCTCAAAGGCCAGGTCGTTGAGAAACTTATCGTCGATGATCTTCTGGTAGAACTCAGGATCCTTCCGGCCGCCGCGCTCGCGTGGATCGTCCACAAAAAACTCGCTCTGCGTAATGCTGGTGGCGCCAAAGGTGTTGGTCTCAATGATGTCCGCGCCTGCGTCAAGAAACCGGCGATGGATGTCGCAGATCATCGCTGGCTGCGTCAGGCTGAAGAGGTCGCCGTTGTTCTTGAGATCCTTGGTCGCGTTCCGGAACCGGTCTCCGCGGATGTCCGCCTCGGTCATCCCGTAGGTGCGAATCGTCGTGCCCATCGCCCCGTCGATGATGGCGATGCGGTTCTCGAGAACCGTTTGAAGCGGATGCTGTTGAGTTCTGGTCATGTCTTCCCGAAGGCAACCTGAGAAACAAGGAAGGCTGCCAATACCTTTAGGATATATGCTTTGGAAGTAAACCGTGAAGAACAGCCACTTTATGCCTAAGACACCTGAGTCACACAAGCCGCCCACCGCCGACGAGATTGCGGAACTTGCCGATCGGGGGGAAGACATTTCCCACTTTTTCAATCGGAAGGGCAAGATGATGCCACCGATTCTGCCGGCACCCGAGGAGGATAACGATGACCAAGAGGATTAGCTCAGTGACTCACGTGATGCGCGGCGATATTCTGGACGATCTCGGTTTTTCGCGTTCCGAGGCGACCGCGCTGAAGTTCAAAGCCGACCTGCTCGACGCCATCCGCGATGAGATCGAGCGTAGAAGCTACACCCAGCGTCAACTGGTGAACATTCTCGACGAGCACCAACCGGCAGTCAGCAACTTAATCTTGGGAAAGATCAATCAAGTGAGCATTGAAAAGCTGCTTCGCTATTCAGACCGCCTGGGAATGCGCGCGCGGCTGAAGGTGCTGCCCGCGCTCAGAGCGGTGACTGCGGCTTAGGAATGACTTCCACTCTTCTCGCGTCCTTCTTTGTTTTCTTGTCCTTGAACAGGGGACTCCCTTGCGCGAAGGATTCCAGCGCAACGCGCACCTCCTCAATTCTCTTGCTTGGACAAAGAGTAAGAAATAGAATGTTTGGCGTTATGCGCCCTCGCAGGATTGGGAGCTTTGAAGAACAGCTTGCGCGACGTACAAGTTCATTTCCTATCTCACTACCACGAACGACGGGATTGCATTGGCGTGCAAACTGAATTCCGACCACGATCTTGCCACACCCTAAGTAGGCGCAAGCTTCTGCGTAGGTCGCATATTTCGGCCTCGTCCTCTTAGTCCATGAAGGAACCTGAAATCCATTGTCTGGATCCAGGAAGATCAGGTCAGCGCCGGATAGCGCCGTTATTGCCTCCTTGTGCCACAAGGAACGATCTCCCGTCGTCTTGAGTTGCTCTTCGTAATAGAGAGTATCGGGAGGGAGAATGCTGCTTTTCCTAAAATGCCCGAAGGAGCGAGAGCCTAGTTCCTGAAAGTTCGTGAATTCGTCGAACAGTTTCTCCTTCCATTCCCGCCATTCGTCCCCGTTCATGTGGTGGCGCTGCTCTCCATCTTGGTTATTCGGCCTGTCAACGTCCTTGGGGCAGGTCAGATACCAGTTAACACCCAGCGTGACATTCAGCGTGTCATGCAGATGGCGGAGCAGTGCAAACTTAATGAAATCGTGCGAATCTCCAAGATAACGAAGCTGCATAATGTTGATATTGTAAGCTTTGGCGCAGATTTCTGAGGAGGAAAATGCGCGTCTCTGCGTGTTTTCGGTAGCTACCTACAGCAAGCAAAAATCCGCAGCGACGCGATCCGCTGTTTTCGCGCTCAGCCCGGCCTCGCCGGCAAACTCCGCCCAGCTCGCCAGCGCCATTCGTACATCGGCCAGCATATCCAGCGGACGCCGGACGCCAAACCGGTCTGCCTCCACCAGCAAATCCTCCCGCGCAATGCCATCGAACTTGCCGTTCACGCTCATCAAGTGCTGATCGTTCCACGCGCCCCTGGGGTTGTAGGCATGGATCAGGTCGTAGGCCGGCGCGAGTTCCCAGATGCCGCCCTGCTTGAGGCGGAAGCTGAAGTTCTTGGTGTGGTCGTCGCAGTTGCGCGCCATTACATTGAAGGTCATCCGCCGAAAGGCCTGCCCGGTGGCCGCATCGCCCAGCTTCAGCCGCGCAATTACCATGAAGAGCTGGCTATAGCTGTGCGTGGCTCTCTGCTTGAAGTCCAGTTGATCCATGGCGCAGAGCGTCTGCAAATGGTGCTTTACGGTTTCCCCGTCTACTACCTCGCGATCGAACCGCCGCGTCATGAAGTGAGCGCGGCCGTTCTCCTCAAGCAGACGGCACGGCTCCATTTCGATTCCCGCGGCCAGCGCCATGCGATGATACGCATACTCAATGCGCCCATAATCCGCGCCAGTCCCCAGTTCTACGTCGCGGCCCACGCCATCGAACTTCAGCAGCCAATGCTCAAAGCCCGGCGCGGCCTCGAACTGTCCGCTGCGAATCTCGTCCGTCCTGGGGTTCCAGGCAATCACCGCCTTGGCCCTGGCGCCACCAGCGGATGTGCCCACGCGAATGATGTTTGCCAGCGCGGCCTGCGCCTCGCGATCCCCATGAAAGCTGCCCGAAACCAGCCGCCGCGCCTCTTCCACCAGCGATTGCATCGCCAGCGGTACGGCGCTCTCGCTGTGTGCCCCGCGCGCAGGCCGGAACTCCAGCGCCCCCAGCCCCCGCTTGCCCATGTAAGCCAGCCGGTCGAGCGCCGTGATTTCGCTTTTGGCAACACCGCGTTCCGCCATCCACGCGTCGATCAGCGCATTGCCAAAGTCGTCGGGCAGCGCGTCGGCCACCATTGCGGGCAAACGGTTATAGGTGCCTTCCGGTAGGCCTGGAAATGCAAAGACCCTTCGCCGGTCGTCGAGCGGCATGGTCAGAGGAGCTAGTTCAACCGCCGTCCGCTTCCACGCAGGATCGTATGCAAACACATAGCAGCCCAGCCTTGGATCGGCGGCCAAAGCTCCCACCCGCTTGTCCCAAACCACGACCTCCAGAACCTGCGTGGACTTCACGGCTTTGCCTCGTTCCTCTCGCGCGGGCGGCGAACTCTGCGCGGCAGCAGCGCCAGCGGGTTTACCGTGGCCTCGGGCACCAGCATCTCGATACCGTCCAGGGCATCCAGAGCCTTCAGCGTGCGTAGCAGGGTCTCCACCGTCGAGCCGTGGCCGCCTTCCAGGTTGCGCAGCGCCTTCTCTGAGACGCCTGCCCGCTCTGCCGTGGCGCGCTGGTCAAGGCCGCGCGCCCGGCGAAGGCTGCGCAGTCTGGCTCCCAGCAAAGCCTGAAGTTCCAACGGCGTCCTTAAATAGACTTCACCAGTATCGGTCATTTTATACCTTCTGTAAGCAATTATACATCTTTATCGGCTTAATTATACCTATTATACACATATTAATAAATACGGCACATTTTGACCGATTATTGGCATAAAATCCAAATAAAGGTCACTTAATACCGATTTTCGTAAAATGTATCAAAGTCCTGCGAGCGCCTTCCATTGAGTGCCGCCAGCGGATGGTCCAGAGCCTACTTCGCCGCCGTCAGCGCCCCGACAGGCAAAAGCATATCTTCCTTGCGCATCACCAGGTTGGTGGCGTTCAGGGTGGCTAGCTCGAAGCCGTGGCCGTGGGTGATGGCATCGGTGGGGCAGGCTTCTACGCAGTAACCGCAGAAGATGCAGCGGTTGTAGTCGATGTTGTAGACCTTGGCGTAGCGCTCGGACGAGGAGATGCGCTGCTCTGCGGTATTTTCAGCGGCCACGATAAATATGCAATTGGATGGGCAGGCTGCCGCGCACAGGAAGCAGGCCACGCACTTTTCCAGGCCGTTTTCGTCGCGCTGCAAGACGTGCGCGCCGCGGAATCTCTGCTCAAGTACCGCTCCGCGCAGGGGGCCTGGCCCGTCCGGGTAGTTCTCAACCTGCGAGGGTTCCAGCATCTCCCTGAAGGTGATGCTCATGCCCTTGGCAATGCCGGCAATGTTGCCCACAATCGACATGAGGTCAGTATACGATGGATTGCAGGAGAGATTCACGATGCGGATGAGGGTTTGGGCAGTTGCTTTGCTGTTTGGGTTGGGCGTGGGGGCGGCGGTGGCGCAGGCGCCTGCGCAGAGCCAGCCGGCATCTGTGCCTGCGGGCAAGATGGACGGGATGAACATGGGCGAGGGAAAGACCATGGACATGAGCATGTGCAAATGCAAGTGCATGGACATGGGCATGGACATGGGCAAAGGTATGGAAATGGCCAAGGGCATGGACATGGGCCAGGGCATGGCGATGAAACACGGCAAGGACAAGCCTTCGGCCCCGCCCGGTCCGCTGAAGATCGGATTCGGGGACAAATCCGCCGAGTGGACGCCGGCCACCCTGGCCGCTCTTCCGCACAAGACGGTGAGCGTCTACAACGAGCACGCCAAGGCCTGCCAGACCTACTCCGGCGTGCCTCTGATGGACCTGCTGAAGCTGCTGGGCGTGCCGGACAAGCCTCATGGCAAGGACCTGCGGTTTTATCTGGTGGCCGAGGGAGCCGATGGCTATCAAGCGGTCTACTCCGTGGCCGAGGTCAATCCCGACGTACACGACGCGACCGTGATTGTGGCCGACGCGCTGGAAGGGAAAGGTCTTGCGGATAGCGGGCCGCTTCAGCTTATCGCGAGCGGGGAAAAGCTCCCCGCCCGCTGGGTGCGCAATCTGGTGGCCGTCCGGGTACTGGCAGTGCAGTAGAAATGCCCCCGGTGGAGAGGACAGAGGAATTCTTCAAGCGTGTTTCATCCATGTCCCAGCAAACCCAGGTTGCCCACCCGCAGGGGCTAAACAGGCTGCGGAAAAAGGCCCGAATTCAACCGGAATACCCGACAAGCATACCGCAGGGGCTGAAGCCCGTATTGATTCTGCGGCACTTACGGCACGACTAAAGTCGTGCCCTGACGCTTCCTGCGCCCCGGAATGAGTTTTTCCGCAGCCTGTAAAGCCCTCGTTCTATTG
>Ga0255351_1000294_pt1 | contig 24006 bp, 22 predicted proteins | sample HBST25r2metaG_FD_186024 | JGI IMG/M metagenome (GOLD analysis project Ga0255351, IMG submission 186024) | Peat soil microbial communities from Stordalen Mire, Sweden - H.B.S.T-25.r2 | ecosystem: Environmental > Terrestrial > Soil > Wetlands > Peat | place: Sweden: Norrbotten County, Stordalen... | reverse complement strand
ACCTTCTGCTTCAGGTTTTGTTAACACTATCACAGTAGTTCAGACGAACCGATTCAAGCTTCGTCAGAAAAGGAATAACCATAAACCATGAAGATGCTGCTCTCCGTGCTGCCGCTCCTCTCACTTTGTGTGCCCTTTCTAGCATCTGCCCATGACCTTGGGGATAAAGAATGCCACATCGCCTTGCCTGGGATCACCTTTACTCGCGCTCTTAACGGAGCCGCCGACCATGCCAAAGTCAGCGATGGAAAGTTGACGCTATCCAGTGAAGCGAAGGGGGATAACTTCCGCTTTCCCGACGGCACGCTGTCCAACAATACTGCGCCCATTCTGCTTGCCCATGCATCCATCGTCAATCTGCACAACGGAAATCCCCTATCCGAAGAAAAGCAAAGGAACAAATCAATCCCCAGGCTTTAGACTGGAAGCCAGGAGCAGTCATCTTATTGAGCATTCCGATTGATTTTTTTTTAGCGCGCCTCGGCACGCATCTTTGGATAACGTTCGTTGCTGTTGCTGTCATGGAGGGCATCGCCGTCTATTCATGGCAGTTCCGCAAGGAGCCGGGCGCCCGATCGCTGATGTGTATCCAGGTCTGCAAGGCAACATGGCTCCTGTCTCTGCTCTTCGCAAGCCAAAGCAGCGAGCCTGATTCATACATATTCTGGATGAATCTGCTTATGATTTCCAGCCAGCTTGTCATCTTCTTCTGGTTCCGATTCATCTCCCAAGTGAGTGGATTCGAACGGGAGGGGCCGAGATGGATTACCGCTGTTCTGGGAGGTGTGGTCGGTGTTTCCTGCTTGATCATTCTCACCAATCATTGGCATGGGTGGTTTTGGAGATTCGGAGGGATGGAAGCCGGTGTGCCAAAGTTGCTTGATGGGCCTACCAACCAGCCGCAGATGCTTGTCGCGGAACTGATGAGCCTATTTACCCTCGGCCTCTTCGCGCGCTGGGTACTGCGCAGCGCCGGATTGCGTCAGCGTCAGGCGTGGCTGATGCTGATTGGGAGCATGATCTCCTGGTTGGGTCATATGCTTGTGTCCGTGCACGGTTCCAGCGTACTGGCGCCGCTGCCGTCGAGCTTCTTACTGTCCAGCGTCATTGTATCCTGGGCGTATTTTCGCTGGCGCATCTTCAGCATTGTTCCCCTGGCGAAGGAGGTTGTGGTCAAAACCATGATCGACGGCCTGATGGTGTTGGACGAGTCCGATCGCATTGTGGAGATGAACCCTACCGCCCAGGCGATCTTCGCGGGAATGCCGGGCACATTGGTAGCCGCCGTCGCCGCCTGGCCCGCGCTTGCCGGTTTCCATGGTGAAGGCTGTGCGTCAACGCTGGAAGTGAGCCGGGAGGTGGCTGGAACCCCTCGCTTTTATCATGCAACGCAGACCCCGCTGCGGACATCGGCGGGGTACCGGCTGGGCCGCGTGCTGGTCTTCAAGGAAGTGACGACTGAGAAACAACAGCAGGCACGCATCGTAGAACAGCAGAAGGCGCTCTCGATGCTGGGGGAAAGGCAAAGGCTGGGCCGGGAGTTGCACGATGGACCAGGGCAGATCTGGAGCTTTCTCTCCATGCAAGCGTATGCTGCGCGAAAACTGATTGCCAAACAAAACTATGCCCAGGCCGACCAGCGCTTGGTCCGCCTGCTGGAGATCGTCCAAGGTGTGCATATGGGCCTGCGCGAGTCCATTACCGGGCTGCAGGCTAGCGTATCTGGCGAGCAGGGGTTATTACAGGCTTTGGAGCAGCAGCTTCAGTGGTATCGCGAGCATTGCGATCTGCAAGCGGAACTGGTGGTGCGCTGCGAGTGCCAGACAGGGATGCTTTCACCCAGCGTGGAGGCGCAGTTGCTGAGGATCGTGCAGGAGGCGCTGGCCAATGTGCGCAAGTCGGCCAAGGCCAGCCGGGTGCAGGTGGTTGTCGAGAGGGAGCAGGATCAGTTGAAAATCCTCGTGGAGGACGACGGTTGCGGTTTCGATCCGGCCCAGTCCGAGCAGCGGACGGGGCACCATGATGCGCGAGCGGGCGGATGAGATCGGGGCGCTGCTCACGGTCGATTCCCGTGTTGGAACCGGAGCCAGGATTAGGCTTCTGGTGCCCATTCCCGCTCCGGCGCTCCTGCCCTCTCAGGCGCTACTATAGTTGATAAGGAATCTTAACCATGAGGGTGCTGCTGGTCGACGACAACGCTCTCTTTCTCGAAGGACTCCAGAATTTTCTGGAGGCGAGCGAGATTGTCGTCGTGGGCACGGCCGCCAATGCGCCGCAGGCCATCGCACAGGCTTCACGCCTGCGGCCGGAGATCGTCCTGATGGACGTGCAGATGCCCGGAGAGAGTGGCATCGAGGCCACGCGGGCACTCAAGAGCCTGCATCCGCGGACGAAGATCGTCATGATGACAGTCTCCGAGAGCGACGTGCATCTCTTTGACGCCATTGCGGCCGGCGCCAGCGGATACCTGCTGAAGGGTGGCGCCATGGACGGTTTCGTGGAGGCTTTGGAGGGTCTGGCGCGTGGCGAGTCACCGCTTTCGCCGGGACTTGCAGCAAAGATTCTGGCTGAGTTTGCCCGCCGCGCCCGCGAACGGGAAGCCGCCAAGCCTGCCGATCCTCCCACCGCTTCGCTGACCGAGCGGCAGAATCAGATTCTGCGCCAGGTAGCCGAGGGTAGACATTACAAAGAGGTTGGCCGCGCTCTGGGGTTGACCGAAGCCACCATCAAATATCACATGGGAGAGATCACCGATCGGCTGCATCTGGAAAACCGCGCCCAGGCAATCGCCTTCGCGAGCAGGACGATGTCGAGTCCGGACTTCTTCACCGCCTGACGGCCTCCGCCGCGCCGGCCGACCGCAGGGTTGCGGCATACACACCGTCTAATCCTTCAAAATTCATCAAAAATATCAAAGATAATTCAAGGCCCTATACCTAAGCATAGGATTTCTTGACTTCCCCTTTGCTAGTTTCTGGAAGGGTGATGCTCCCTGTCTCTCCTTCTGGAACCATGACAGCGCTCCCCAAAATCGCATTGCACATTCTTTGGAGGGTTTTGTCATGAGTTTGTCCGCCCGCAACCGTACGCAGAATTCCGTTACTTCACGTCTCTTTTCCAACCGGCCTCATCGTTTCTGGTTGGCCACACTCGCCTTGCTGGCGTTTGTTTTCATGGCGATGGCGCCGCAGGCCGGGGCGCAGACGGTCACCTTCAACGGAATCACGTCGATAGTGAAGACCGGAAGCATAAACCTGTCCTGGGACACGGGCGTGGCGGTGGATGGCGCGGGGGATCTCTACATAGCGGAAGTCAACAGTAACCTTGTGGTAAAAGTGACGTCGGCGGGTGTGGCCAGCCTGTTGAATACCAGCAGCCTGCCGGGGACAACGGCCGGCGCGGCGCTTGGTTGTCCCACGACAGGCCTGTGTGAACCGGGTGGCGAAGCGGTAGATGGCGCAGGGAAATTGTACATTGCGGACACTGGTAACAACCGCGTAGTGGAGGTGACGGCGGCGGGTGTGGCCAGTGTGCTGAATGTAGGCTCTCCCGGCGGCACGGCGCTGTTTCAACCCAATAGCGTGGCAGTGGATGGCGCAGGGGATCTCTTCATTGCGGACACTGGTAACAACCGTGTTGTGGGGGTGACGGCGGCGGGCGTGGCCAGTGTGCTGAGTGTTGGTGCTCCCGGCGGCCTGACCCCAGAAGGTATCTATGGCTTGGCAGTGGATGCGGCGGGAGATGTCTACATTGCGGACGAGCAAAACAGCCGAGTTATAGAGGTGACAGCGGCGGGCGTGGCCAGCGTGGTGAGCACCGGCAGCCTGACCGTGTTCCTTCCCAACAGCATGGCAGTAGATGGCGCGGGAAATATCTACATTGGGGACGCAGGTAACAGCCGCGTAGTAAAGGTGACGGCAGCGGGCGTGGCCAGCGTGGTGAGCACCGGCAGCCTGACCCTGGCGAATACCTCCAGCCTGGCGTTGGATGGGGCGGGAGATCTGTACATTGCCGACGTCCGCAATAGCCGTGTAGTGGAGATATCCCCGAGCGTCAACTTCGGCGCGGCGGACGTGGTAACCGCGGGCGTCCTAGCCATGGGCCATCAGCAGACGCTCGCCTACACTTTTCAGAGTGCGGACACCCTGACGGCGGTGAATGTGCTCACCCAGGGCGCGAGCGGCAAGGATTACACTGCCGATGCCAGCACCACCTGCGTCACCGGACATACGTATAGCGCCGCCGACACCTGCAACGTGGTGGTGGACCTGAAGCCGGCTTTTCCAGGGGTGCGCATGGGCGCGGTGCAGTTGGTAGACGCCAGTGGAACGCAAGCCACTACCGATCTCCTCGCCGTGGGCCAGGGGCCTCTGGGCGTCTTTCAGCCCGGCGTGACCAGCGTGCTGAATGTGGGTACTCCCGGCGGCTTGGCGCTGAGTTGTCCATCGGGCGCGGCGATGGATGGTGCGGGGGATACATACATAGCGGACGAATGTAACAACCGCGTGGTAGAGGTGACGGCGGCGGGTGTGGCCAGCGTGTTAAATGTCGGCAGTTTCAGTCTAGGTAATCCCCAGGGCGTGGCAGTAGACAGCGCGGGGGATGTGTTCATTGCGGATATGGACGGTAACCGTGTGGTGGAAGTGACGGCGGCGGGCGTGGCCAGCGCTCTTAGCACTGGCGGCCTGACCTTGTCTGGTCCTACTGGCCTGGCAGTGGACGGCGCAGGGAATGTGTACATCTCGGACGAAAACAACAACAGCGTATTGGAGTTGTCGGCGACGGGCGTGGTCAGCGTCCTGAACACCGACAGCCTGCCAGTAACAACGGTCGGCGAGAACTATTATGGTTGTGATGCTACAGGCCTGTGCTACCCCTTTGGATTGGCGGTGGATGGCGCGGGGGATCTGTTCATTGCGGACACCGGCAATAGCCGTGTAGTGGAAGTGACGGCGGCGGGCGTGGCCAGCGTACTAAGCACCGGCAGCCTGACCTTAAATGTCCCCTATGACGTGGCGGTGGACGGCGCGGGGGATGTGTACATTGCGGACTCCCGCAATAGCCGAGTGGTGGAAGTGACGGCAGCGGGCGTGGCCAGCGTACTGAATACGGGTAACCCCGGTGGCGCTCCCATGGCTATGCCCTTCGGCATAGTGGTGAATGGCGCTGGGAATGTGTACCTGACAGACTGGGCAAACGGCCTCCTGGTGGAAGTGAACCAGAGCCAGCAGTCCTTGAGCTTTGCTTCTACAGATGTGGGCCAGACCAGCATGGACAGCCCGCAAAACGTGACGGTGCAAAACATCGGCAACCAGCCGCTGGTCTTTACCGCGCTGAATGCAGTGACGACGGGCCAAACACTCGACAGCTTCAATCTGAATGGATCTGCCACCACTTGCACAGGAAGCACTTCGCTGAATGCCGGAGAGAACTGCGGCTTGGGCGTAGAGTTTGCGCCCCTCACCCTCGGTTCCCTGGCCGGTGCGGTGAATATCACCGACAACAACCTGAACGCGGTCTTCCTTGTGCAGCAAATCAGTCTGAGCGGTGTCGCGACAATCCCAGCGACCACGACCTCGCTGACCGCGCCAACCAGCGCTACCTTTGGCGCAAGTGTGACCTTGACGGCCACGGTGACCTCCGGCAGCAACCCGGTGACCACGGGCACGGTGACCTTCTACAACGGAAGCGCTTCAATCGGCACCGGCGCAGTGGATAGCGCCACCGGCATTGCCACGCTGAGCCTGACCACCCTGTCCATAGGCGCGGACTCGATCACAGCCAGCTACGGCGCTACGACGAACTACGCCGCCTCAACTTCCAGCGCTTCGACGGTGACCGTGGCGCCAGTCACAACGACAACCACGCTGGCGGCGCCGAGCAGTGCAACCTATGGCACGAGCGTCACCTTGACAGCGACGGTGCTGGCAGGCACAACGCCGGTGACCACGGGCACGGTGACCTTCTTCAACGGAAGCGCTTCAATCGGCACGGGGACGGTAAATGCCTCCGGCGTGGCCACGTTGAGCTTGACCACGTTGCCGGTAGGCGCGAACTTGATCACCGCCAGCTACGGCGCAACGGCAAACGATACCGCCTCCACCTCCAGCGCTTCGACGGTGACGGTGGCCGCGGATGCAACGACAACCACGCTGGCGGCTCCGAGCACTTCAACCTTCGGCGCGAGCGTGACATTGACGGCGACGGTGCTGGCAGGCACAACGCCGGTGACCACGGGCACGGTGACCTTCTACAACGGAAGCGCTTCAATCGGCACCGGGACAGTAAATGCCTCCGGCATTGCCACGCTGAGCCTGACCACGTTGCCCATAGGCGCGAACTCGATCACAGCCAGCTATGGCGCTACGACAAACGATGCGGCTTCTACTTCAAGCTCTTCCACGGTGACGGTCACGGCAGCCACAACCACGACCACGCTGACTATGCCAACCAGCGCAATCTATGGCGCAAGTGCGACTTTGACTGCCAAGGTGCTGGCAGGCACAACGCCGGTGACTACCGGCACGGTGACTTTCTACAACGGAAGCACTTCAATCGGCACGGGGACAGTAAATGCCTCCGGCATTGCCACGCTGAGCCTGACCACGTTGCCCATCGGCGCGAACTCGATCACAGCCAGTTACGGCGCAACGGCAAACGATGCGGCTTCCACCTCCAGTGCTTCGACGGTGACCGTAGCGGCAGTCACAACGACAACCACGCTGTCAGCGCCAAGCACGTCAATCATCGGCACGAGCGTCACCTTGACGGCGACGGTACTGGAGGGCACAACGCCGGTGACCACGGGCACGGTGACCTTCTACAACGGAAGCACCTCGATCGGTACGGGCGCAGTGAACGCCTCCGGCGTGGCCACGTTGAGCTTGACCACGTTGCCGTTAGGCGCGGACTCGATCACCGCCAGCTATGGCGCGACGACGAACGCCGCCGCCTCGACTTCCAGCGCTTCGACGGTGACGGTAGCAGCAGTCTCAACAACGCCGGACTTTACTTTCACAGCATCAAGCTCCACAGTGACGGCAAAGTCTGGAAGTGCGGCTGTGTTCACCTTCACCTTCACCCCATCGAATGGGGCCACCACCTTCCCATTCGCGGTGACCTTGGCGGCCAGCGGATTGCCGACTGGAGCGACGGCGGTCTTTTCGCCGGCCAGCATTGCAGCCGGTGCGGGAACCACCACGGACACGATGACTATCCAGTTGCCACAAACCTCGGCGGCTGCGCTTCTTGCCGGCCAACTGGGTCGTAAACTGGCGCCGTTCTCGCTGGCTCTACTTCTGTTGCCCTTCGCGGGTAAATTGCGCAAGGCCGGCAAGCGGTTGAGCCGCACGATGACCGTGTTGCTGATAGCTGGCTTGTGCCTGGCGGCAGCAGCCGGAGTGAGCGGTTGCGGTGGTTCCATGAGCAAGGCGCCGCAGGCATACACGGTAACAGTGACAGGTACTTCGAACAATCTGTCGAGTTCCACCACTGTCACCCTTACGGTCGAGTAACAAGGAGCACCCTTCTGCGAATCTCGATTCGCAGAAGGGTGCTCCTGTTGAAGGCGTACTTGTTCGTTCGATAAACCAGCTTTGGTTTCTATGGACGACCGGCGCCTGGGAGCCCCCCGGCCACAACAACTGCGGTTGCTTCTAGCTGCAGTTGCTGTGGCCGGAACCACGATACTCAATAGATTGCCTTAAACCCGCAGGAAGGCCGGACCGTCCATGCCGGAGTCCGAGCGTTCGCTCCATTACCTGTGTCACTAGCTGTGAAACATGCCATCTGATGCGATCTGGAGCTTGGACCAACTCGGTGCTCTTGTCGGGTGCCTCAGGTAGGCGCTCTACGTCGCGGTCGGAGAGTTTGCTGCCCTCAATGCGCGTGGAGGAGCCAATGCTCTCAATGGTCGCCACGCGGCGCAAGGCGCTCAGACGTGCTGGCGCAAGGGTTCCGGGCGCACGCCATGCCCTTTTGAACTCATCGATCTCAGCGATGAGCGTGAGCACTTCGGGGGTGATCGGGATGTCGCCGGTCTCAAACATCTGGCCATCACCCCCATATATACACCCATAATTTCACCCAAGATTCTCGCGCACAAGGTATTCAAGGCCGTTGGGGGGGCAAGATCAAGTCTGGCGCGAAGCGGCAACTCGTCAATGGGCGGGAAGACGGCGAAAAGTCGGCATCTGGCCAGTTTTCAATGCTGATGGCCCAGCCATTCGCTGACCTGGCTACTCCTTCGTCTTGAGCTTGGCGTCGTTCTCGCGGATGAACGTCTCAATTTCAGGGGCGCTGGCAAGAATACGGAGCCACTGTTCTTTGTAGAGTGTGACGGGAAAACGCCCCATTCCATACAGGGATACTGCACCCTTCTCGCTAACCTTCAGGCTCAGCCCACCCGTGTTCTTGTTCTTGAGCTGAGCGTTCTCTGCCCGCAGACGCTCCAACTCGGCTTTCAGTTCCGATTCGCTCATCCTGTTTCTCCCAATCTGTCTGTCGTTTCAACCGCTTCGTTGCACACTGGCCGCGGAAAGCTCGAAGGTTCCGTGGCGTTAGCTAAAAGTGCCTCGATCCGCTCAACTTCGTGCCGCCGGAGTTTGGCCGTGCTGGTCCACTGCTCCATCCGTTCGCTGTCAGAGGAGAACTCAGGGGACATTCCAACCCACCTGTTCTCGTTCTCGCGAGCAGCGCGAAGCGCGTCGGCGCTTTGTTCCCTTGGTATATCCATCAAGGACGAGTTTACAACCCGTCGTCGTTCCTCATCCGCAGTGGCCGACACTGCAATCGAACGCATTGCCACTATCGGACTGGTGAAAATATCCTGAAGCCATAAACTTATTGAAGAGCCCAAGGTGCCCACAGTCGCAACCGTACAATGCGTTCAAGCCCGTCGGGTAAGCAAAACATGGCGCTCCGATCTTTCGAAGCGACCTTCAGGGCGGGAAGACGGGCGCACGTAAAAATGGGGTTTGCCGAAGAGGCTGTTACGAAACTACTTGAAGCAGATTTATAGACATGAGATGATGCCCCTGGAAACGGGGGCATCATTATGGGGTTCATCAAGGGAGATGGGCGTGACCAAGGAACTTTGTTTCCAGTGGTGCTTGACGACCTGATCCCGCAAGACCATCTTTGCCGAGTCATTGATGCCTTCGTAGTGAGGCTCAATATGGACGAATTGGGTTTTCAAAGAGCGGACGCAGCCGAAACTGGGCGTCCTGGCTATGACCCGCGCGATCTCTTGAAGCTCTATCTCTATGGATATTTGAACCAACTCAGATCCTCCCGTAGATTGGAAGCAGAATGCCGTCGCAACATTGAATTGATGTGGCTCATCCACCGACTCTATCCCGATCACAAGATCATTGCGGAGTTTCGCAGGATGCACCGAGAAGCAGTCACGGCTGCGGGTGCCGAACTGGTGCAATTTGCCCGCACTGTGGGTTTAATACGAGGAGAATGGATTGCCATCGACGGCACGAAGCTTCGCGCTGTAAGCAGTGCCTCAAGCATTCGTGACCGCGAAGAGTTGCAACGGTACTTGGATCGAATGGAGACCGCAGATAATGAGCAGAATGTCGATGTTGATTCTGCTGCGGTGCCTGCGGCACTGGATAAATTACGTCAACATCCAGAACCAGAAGCTCGCGTGATGCGCACATCTGCGGGCAAGGTTCCTGCCTATAACATCCAGACAGCTGTGGATGCGGAACACGCTCTCATTGTTACGCATCAGGTAACGACCGCGGCGAACGATAGTGCTTGTTTACAGCCGGTGGCAGAAGCCGCCTTTGAAGCACTTGGTAGACCGTCCGTACCGGTGAACATCGTTGCGGATTGCGGCTATTCCAATGGTGCACAAGCCGCCATCTGCGAGGCGGCTGGGCTGATTCCACATATCCCGGCCAAGCGGGGAACAAATAACTATGCAGGACGGACTTTGATGGATCGCACAATGTTCACTTACCAGCCAGAGACAGACAGCTTTGTATGCCCTGCTGGTCAAAGACTTGAGCGAAAGAGAATTCATAAGAGGGACCAGTCGGTCCATTACCAATCGCGGGCAGCAGACTGCAAGAACTGTTCACTGAAACCTCAATGTACTCTGGCTCCACAACGGGTGGTCACTGGCTCACAGACCGAGATGAGCATTGCGGTCATGGCTTACAACCTGAAGCGCATGGCAAACGTACTCGGCTTCGAGCAGCTGAAGGCACAACTCGCCACACAGTGAGTTTTAACCACCCATCTGTTTTTCCGCTCGAAATTCGGCGGCATCCGGTTTCGAATGCCGCCGATTACTTGTCCTAGCAGAGGCGAGTTTCGTAACAGCCTCCGAAGCAGACCCCCGAATTGATTCCTAACCTCAAGCCGCTTTTCTGGCCTTTGGCGGCGTGGCCTTCGCCGCCGGCTTCGGTGCCAGCTTGGCTTTCTCTTTCGCGGCAAACTCATGCTTGGCCTTGAGGCTGATGGCGTCCACGTCCACTTTGTATGCGGTAGTTGCATCGCGGAGTACCTGTGCGGCGTTCTGCTTTGTGGCCGCGTGTAGGATGGTGATTTCTACCAGCAAACCGCTTAACGCTCCTTCCTCGGCGCGGCGCAAATAGGCCGTAAACAGCTTCCCGATAGAGTCGCTGTCCTTTGCCTTCTTGATGCCACGTTGACGGGCGACAATCTCCAAACGGCGTTCGTCCAACAATGTCGCCAACCGCTCGACCACAAAAAGCAGGTCGCGCTTCATCAACCGCACCGGAACCGCTGCGACGATGGCGGCAAGTGTGCGGAGTCCTGTTGCCTGGGCGAGTGCTTCCTCGCGGCGGCGCTTCTGCTCGTCGGCATTCCATTTCGGTTCGTATGTGCTGGTCTGCTTCTTGGCGTGATGCACCGGGCAATCTGCCTGAGCGCAAACCGTGCGTGTTTCGCCGCGCTCACTGCCTTCGGAGACAATAGCCTCAGTGGTGTGCTTGCACGTCTTGAACTCCGGCCGGGTGGCCTCTTCTTTTGTCCTGGGCTTCTCCTGCCGGATTTCGACATACTTGTTTCGCGGTAGCGTGGTGCTGCCTTCCTTCTGCTGACCATAGCCCGTGCTGATTTGTACCACCTTCGGTTTCGCTGCGATGGTCTGCCGGATATGCGCGTCCAACTTCGCGGCATAGCATTTCGGGTCTGAGCATGAATCCTTCTGCCCTGTTCCCATGTCTGCGAAGAGTAGCTTGTTATGCCCGGTGCGCTTTGGGCAATCGACGCAAGAACCGGCCTCCGGCACAAGCTGTGCATCTGTTTTTGAGAATGGCGCGGATGCGAGTTCCAATAGGATGTTGTGCTCAATTTACTGTTGAAGATGCCGCACTGGTAACAGAGTGCGCTTCGTTTTGTTGTTGGTGCCGTACTGCTCCTGATAGCAAGCACTGAGCGCCTCTTCCTGTTGCGCGGGTTGCAGCTTCGCCAGTAACAGCGCGTGTCCGGTGCCGATCTCCTCGCGGTAAAAGGCATCGACCACCACGGGCGAAAGCTCGGTCAATTTCAAACGTGAGGCCACGAACGCGGGTGTCTTTCCTGTCCGGGCGGAGATTTGCTCGATGGAGTATTTCGGCTCTTCCAAGTTGAGAAGAGCGCGGAAGCCGTTGGCCTCCTCCATCGGATGCACGTCGGCACGAATCAGATTTTCGACAAGCTGCGCCTCCAATGCTTCGGCGTCGGTAAGGTTGACGATGCGAACGGGGACAGTCTCGGCCTCGGCCATCTGCGCGGCGCGGTAGCGCCGCGCTCCGGCAACGATCTCAAAGCCGCGTTCATTCAAAGGCCGTACAAGCAAGGGCGAAAGCACTCCTTGAACGCGGATACTTTCGGCAAGCTCTTTGAGCGCGGCATTGTCATAGATGCGGCGGGGATTGGTGGTGGACTCGGTGAGGACGGCGAGGGGAAGGTTGCGGTATTCGGTGGTGGTGTTCGGGTTCATAGTTGCTCTCCTTGAGCGGGTTGGTGTTCCGGTGGTGGTGGAGCGGATGGCATGAGGCCGCCCGCCGCTGAAAAGAGTTGGTTAGCTGGCTTTCGCCAGCTCCGGTTCCGCTTCTTGCGCGGCTTCCGCTTCCGCTGTCGGTGTTCCAAGCGCGGAAAGAATGACGGCTGAGGTACGCTGGATAACTTCCAAGCTCTCGGCCAATAGTGCCGCGTTACCGTGGTACAGGTGGATGTAATCCGCCGATACTCGGCCAGCGTCGAGGCCGATAGTCTTTCCGACTACAAAGGCAATTGCTTCGGCTTCTGTCTCGCGTACTATCTTGGTGGTTGCGGTGCGCCGCTCGGCACGGTGCAACATTTCGTGAGATTATGTTGAGCACTACATAAGCCCATTTATGTTGTGTCGGAAATTATGTTGCGTAGCTTGGCGGGCGGGGCGGATTTATTGGGATTTCAGATTCTGTACACAACATAAATCGGGTGGCGATAATGGGCGGATGGCATTCAGCCCAAGGAGACCCACCATGTTTGATCAGCTCTTTTCGCAACCATCGACACTTGCCCGCCACCGCCATTCACCATATGCCGTCGAACGACGGCGTTACTTGTCCCATTTGATGGAGGAGGGGCATTCACGGAGTAATTTACTGGACATTGCGGCTGTATTGATTTCTCTCGCACGCCATCTGCCGCTCCACCAGCCGACGATCTGTCATGCAGAGATAGAAGCATCGGCAGAGGCGTGGACCAAGACCATTCACCGTTCTGCAAAGTGTCTTATCGTCGGCAAGCGACAGTTCATATTTCATGCGACGAACTGGATGCGCCTACTCGGGCGGTTGCGTGAACCGCGAGTCATGCAGCCCTTCGCCGCAGAAATGGATGACTTTCTCTAGTTTGTTGTCGGTGAGCGAGGTCTTTCGCCCAGCACCGTTCAACATTACCGGCTGTATATCGGTGAGTTTCTGACGTGGCTCGATAGATACGGGAAGACGCTGCGGGAGGTCACGCTCGATGATGTTTCTTCCTACTTCCTGATCCTATCCCAGCGGAAGCTGAAGAGGACCAGTATCGCGATCCATGTTGCCAAGTTGCGCAACTTTTTCCGCTATGCAGAGTCGAGGCGTTGGTGCAGATCAGGCTTGGAAGTGCTCGATGCACCTCGCATCTACAGATTAGAAAACTTGCCGCGTGGGCCGCAGTGGAGCGATGTCCAGAGGCTGCTCGCATCCTGCGCTGGAGATAGACCAACCGATATTCGCGATCATGCGATGTTGCTGCTGATCGCTGTTTATGGTTTGCGTAGCGGCGAGGTGCGCCACCTCTGCCTTGATGACATCGACTGGGAGCGGGAGATCATTTACATCTGTCGCGCGAAGCAGCGAAAGAGCCAACACTATCCACTCGTTCGCGAAGTCGGGGCAGCGATTCTGCGTTATCTCCGCGAAGTCAGGCCTCGATCGAAACGTCGCGAGATATTTCTGTCTCGCGTGCAACCGTATCGAGTACTTTCCGTTGAAGGGTTTGGCACGATGGTGCACAACCGTTTGCATCGCCTGGTGATCGTATCCGTATGCTATGGCCCCCATTCGCTTCGGCATTCCTGCGCCACTCATCTGCTGGCGGAAGGCGTCTCACTCAAGGAGATTGCAGACCACCTCGGCCATGTGTCTCTGGCCGCGACCCATATCTATGCCAAGGTAGATATGCCTGCACTGCGCGAGGTCGGCAACCTGCCACTCAAGGAACTGGTGATGTACGCGGAGAACAGCGAGCGCACCGCAACACCGATTCAGTTACGAGGAAGCATGGAGTCTCTTCGCAACGTAGCCGCGATCAGCTTGGGAGGTCTCCTATGATCCTCTCCGAAGCGGTTGAAGCATACATCCTGCACAAGCGTTCTCTGGGCATGGGATTTCGCGGTGAGGCAGTTCGCCTCCGCGCCTTCGTTCAAGCCGTCGGCGACCGCAACATGCGTCTTGTAAAGCCTGAGCAGGTGCTCAGGTTCCTTGAAGGCAAAGGACCCATCACATCCTTCTGGTTTGCCAAGGACTACACGCTGAACCCATTCTACCGTTACGCAATCGCGCGCAAGTACTGTTTGAAAAGCCCGCTTCCACTCAGCATGCCGCAAAAGCCGGAGATGTTCCAGCCCTACATCTATACCAACCGCGACATCGAACGACTGATCGACGCAGCAGATTCCCGTCACCGTTATGTCTGGCTGCTTGAGCCGCACACCGTTCGCACGCTGTTGCTCCTGCTCTATGGCAGCGGTCTGCGCATCAGCGAGGCTCTCAGTCTGAACCTCGCCGACTTCGATGCGGCGACCGGCGTTCTGACGATCCGCGAGACGAAGTTCTACAAGAGCCGATTCGTACCAGTTGGTCTCGATCTCGTCGGCGTGCTCCGCAACTACATCGAGCAACAGTGGCCCGGCCCGCGACGAAGCGATGCGACTCCACTGCTCGGAACGCAGAATTCGGAGCGCATCCTCCGTCAGACAGCGGAGTTGGTCTTCAAGCGCTTGCGCGAAGAGGCCGGTGTCTCACGCTCCAAAGACGCCAGGTTCCAGCCGCGACTGCATGACTTCCGCCACACCTTCGCGGTCGTTCGGCTCGTCACGTGGTACCGCGAAGGCAAGAACGTGCAACGGCTCCTGCCTCACCTATCCATCTATCTCGGGCACGCCCGACTCCGCGATACGCAGAGCTATCTCACCATGACAACCGAGCTGCTCGAACAGGCCAGCATCTGCTTCGAGCAGTACGCCCGGCCGGAGGTGCCTCATGTCTAAGCCGGCACTGCTTGGCTCGTGGGTCAAGCGCTTTCTCCTCGATCACCTGATCGAGGAGCGCAACCTGAGCAGGAACACACAACGAAGCTACCGGGACACTCTTGCACTTCTGCTGCCCTTTGCCAGCGCACAGAAGAAGACGCCGGTCGACCGCATGGACATCTTCGATCTGTCAAGCGACGTTCTACGCCGCTTCCTCGACCATGTTGAACAGGAGCGCAGATGTTCCATTCGCACCCGAAACCAGCGGCTCGCCGCTGTTCATGCGATGGCTCGCTTCATCGCCGAACGAAGCCCGGAACACATCGCATGGTGCAGCCAGATACGCGGCGTTCCATTCAAGCGATTCACCCGCAATGAACTGTCCTACCTGGATAAGACGGAGATGGACGCACTGTTGGCTACTCCTGATCGCCGCACCGAACAAGGCATCCGCGATCATGCGCTCCTCTTGTTTCTCTATAACTCCGGCGCTCGCGTCACCGAGGCCGCATCGCTCCAGATCGGCGATCTCAACCTGCGCGTCAACCAGATCGGCGACGTACAACTAAGGGGCAAGGGACGCAAGATGCGTCGTTGCCCGCTCTGGCCAGCAACCGCTACCGCACTGCTCGCCCTCATCCGCAACCGCGCTCCCGATCAGCCCGTCTTTCTCAACCGGCTCGGCCAGGCCATTACCCGCCACGGCATCCACTGGATGCTTCGCAATCACGTCCGGACCGCAGCAGCATCACATCCGTCACTGCTTGGCAGAGCAATCAGCCCGCACACCATCAGGCATACAACAGCCACGCACCTACTGCGCTCCGGCGTCGATATCAACACCATCCGCGCATGGCTCGGCCATGTTTCCATCGACACAACCAACATCTACGCCGAAGTCGACCTACAGCGCAAAGCTGAAATACTGACCCACTCCAACGCGCTCCATACAACGCCCACAACCACAAAGCACTGGAAGGACGACCCATCGCTGATAGCTTTCCTGCGCTCCTTGTAGCACACGTTATGTTGTGTACGAAGGGCTTCAACCTGCATGTTCACTGGGAAGAAGCCCTCTACGCAACATAATTATCAACGCAACATAAGTGAGAGAGTTCATGGACCAAAGTTGAAAATTCTTCGGCGGTTGACTGGCCGGGAAGCAATACGATCTTTCCGCCGTAGCTGGCTCCCAACGCCGGGGCAATAGACTCTTTGAACTCAAGCTGAATTCCCTGAGCGACAATGAAGTCGATAAGCCGTTCCCGCTGTTCGCCTACATCTCCGCTCACCTTGGTTGAAAGCTCTGGAAACTCTTCGCCGTCGGTCTGGCTCACATCGAAGACATAGGCTGAACGGAATCCAACCAATACGGCATGATTCTGTGTCCGTATATCCTTCTCGGCCTCTTCATCCTTCTTGCGCTTGATGCCAATCACTGGAGCAAGAACGCGGATGCCGCGCTCTCCCTTCTTGACTCTCCGTTTAAGCTGGTTCCACGCATACAGGCCAGCAACGCGGGTTGCATCCGGCTTCTGCCGTGCAATTTCCAAAATGTTGCCAAAGCTTTATGTTCATTGCCGGACTATGTTGAGCGGGAGTTGGAAGGGCTGGGCAGGGCGCTGCTTTTCGCGCCCTGCGGTTAACATAGTCCGGGTCATAGGGTGGTTAGGAATTCGAGCAGAGTATCGTCGGCTTTGAACCTGCGGAACTTTTTCCCGACGGGTTGTAACGTGGCGAGAGCCTTCTCCTTGATGGCCATGTTGGCGTGGAGGTATTCGTTAGTGGTTTCGATGCTCTCGTGGCCTAGCCATAGAGCGATGACGGCGATGTCGACGCCGGACTGGAGCAGAGCCATGGCGGTGCTGTGCCTGAGGACGTGAGGCGATATGCGTTTGGTTTTCAGGCTGGGGCACGAGGTCTGCGCTTGTTCTACCGTCTTGCGAAGCAGCAGGTGTATCGCGAAGCGCGTCAGCGGCTCGCCACGAATGCTGGGAAATGCCGCGGTCTGATCCTGATGGCCGAGTTCGCGGAACCACTCCTTCAATATCTGCGCCGTACGTGGCCAGAGCGGGACCACGCGGTCCTTCCGGCCTTTTCCGTGCAACTGGACATAGTTTTTTGTGGCGATAGAGACTTGGCTCCTCTGGAGAGTGCTTATCTCCGAAACACGGGCTTCTGTGTTGTAGAGAGTAAGCAGCAGTGCATAGTCTCGCCTGCCGCGCCACCGGGTTCGATCGATAGATGCGATAATCGCCTCCATCTCTTCCCTGGTCAGGTAGGGGCGCACCTGAGTGTCGGCGCGCTTGATCGGTATGGCGAGTACGTGCGTGGCGACGCCGGCGCTGGTTGGATCGCGGAACGCCACCATACGGTAGAAGGACCGGATGGCAGTTAGGCGCAGGTTGCGCGAGACGACCTTGTTGCCACGATTCTTTTCGAGGCTATCGAGAAAGCGGAGAATGATGCTGGCATCCAGACGAGTTACAGGTAGAGCTGCGGGACCGATACCGGTCTCGCGATCGACGAACTGGAGCAGCAGGCGAAAGGTGTCGCGGTAGCTGGCGATCGTCTGCGGACTGACACGGCGTTGTGCGATGAGGTAATCGGAAAAGAAGAACTGAAGCAGCGGACCGACAAGGCTGGGAGATGTCATCGAGCCACCTCTTCGTCCTTGCTCTGGCGTTCAAAACGTGCGGAGGCTTCGAGCAGCAACTCGGGCGTTCCACTCACATACCAGTAGGTATTCTCCGGCCCGAGATGTCCGAGGTAGACGGCGAGATGAGGCAGGAGTTGTTGCACATCGCGTCGCTCGCGGTGCCAGAGTGTGAGCCTGCGTACGGCAAACGAGTGGCGGAAGGAATGCACTGTGGGTTTCTTCTGACCAGCCACGGCCTCGATGCCGGTGAGGCGGAGCAGCCTGATGAATGCCATCCGCTGAGAGTTGTAGTCGAGGCGTGCGCCGTGGCCGTTGATGAAGAACGGTTCAACCTGCCTGCCCCGAAGCATCTCGGCCCGCTTGTCCAGATATAGGCGCAGATGTTCCGCTGCTGATGGATGGAGAACAACATAGCGGGACTTGCCGAACTTGCTCTCGTGGATGAGCAGATGCGGAGGTGTGACATCCAGCCTCGCATCCTCAACCCTCAGATTGATCGCCTCTCCGATGCGCATGCCGGTACTAGCCAAGAGTCCAAGCAACGTAGAAAAGGTGAGTGGGCGCAAGGCTCCGCATCGGCGCACCTGAGCGATAGCATCGATCAGGCGGAGAGTGTCCTGCTCGGAAAATAGATGTGGTGTCCGTCGCCGCTGGAGAGGCTTGAAGATGTTGTCCGGAATCTCCGTCGCTGGTTCGAAGACGCGCACTTGCTGGAGGAAAGCGCGCGCGACATAGAAGCGGCGCTGATCTCGGAATGGCTGCTGGCGATCCGATCCAACCGCCACCCAATCCAAAAGCAACGAGGATCGAATCGGCCACTGATCTCCATGCTCATGCCAATAAGCGATGAAGTTGCGCAGTAGTTTTTCCCTGTGCCTTAGGCTGAGACGATCCCGGTTGTTCTGATGTGGGTCACGCCGGGCCACGGCGCTTTGCAGCGCCATAAACTCTTCTGCAAACGCGGACAGTGCGGCAAAGTTCATAACGCACCTCCGGGCCATGGAAGCGCAACCTGCATCAACGCCATCAGGTCGAGCTTGGCGTAGACCAGAGTGGTCGTGATCGACTTGTGTCCCAGGACATCGGAGACAGCCTTGAAGGTCGCTCCCTTGCCGACCATCTCCGTCGCCAGTGTATGGCGCAAAGAATGCGGCCCTCGATCCCGGATGCCAGCGCACCGGAGGAGATAGTAGATGCAGTTCTTGACATACACTTCATAGCGTTGTTCCGGCACTGGCGGCTTGCGCGTTGGATCGAAGAGACGTAACGGGCGCGTAGGCAGACTGCGCAGATAAACCACGAGGGCCTCGCCGACATCCTGGGCAAGTGGCAGCGTGCGAACCCGACAGGTCTTGGCGCTGCGTACCTTCAGGGTGCCGTTTCGCCAGTCGATGTCGCTGGGCAAAAGGGCGGCAACTTCTTCCGTGCGCAATCCGAGGCGCAGAAAGAGCAGGAACAGTGCCCGGTTGCGCAGGTCGCGAGGCTTCAACCCTTCACTGGCTGTCCAGAGCGCGCTAATCTGTTGCGGTGTAAGGCCACGTGGCAGTTGAGCATGTTGACGGTTGGCAATGCCAGGCAGAGCAGCATCCCAGCCGCCTGGGATATGCCCTTCAGCCGCCAGATAGCGCAGAAAGCTGCGCAGCACCATCAGCCATACCTGTTGCGTCGCGCGGCTCTGGAGACGACGAAACTCGCTCGCTACAAATCGTGCGACAGCGCTGAAATGAAACTCATGCCAGAAAAATCTTCCGGCTGGAAAACTGGATGACAACAACCGATGAACCACATGGCGATGCAGCCTGCGTGTGGACTTCGAGAGACCTCGGAGCTTGAGAAGGTGGGCATCGTACTCTGCCACACAATCCGAAAGCGAGACAACGATGATGCTTCGATCTTGCATGAGAACTTCTCCTTCCGGCTGGTTGCCGGTAAGAAGAAGTCTGCTCGCACTATGTTAAGCATCGCAAGGCGCATCCACCGTAACCATGCACCTTCAGACTGCTGAGCAGTCTCCGCTCAACATAGTCCGGCAATGAACATAAAGCTTCCTATGTTGTGCTTAACATAGAAAGCTGTAATTGTGAAACCTGCCCATCGCTGTGAGATAAGCGGTAAGTCCTTCGCTGTGTCCCTGCTCCAACTGCTCGATCAGGGATTGCACGTTGGCCGCGATTGCTTCTTTCGCGGTCTGCTTCTGCTGCGGCTGGTTTGAGTTATCGGTTGACTGGTTGACAGTGTTTACGGTGGTAATGGCTGCGCTGCTCATCGGTGATTCTCCTTTGTCTTTGCTCTTGAATGGTTTTGCTGTTGTTGTTCACACAACAACGCCTTGGCCCAGGCCCACGCCTGCGGGGGTAGCAACTGCAAGGGGAGGGGAATCTCCCAGGGCTTGTAACGGAGCGCAGCGAGAGTGGAAAGCCCCTTGGTCTGCACAAACGCAGCGCAGCGCAGTGCGGAAGACTGGGGATACCCCTTGCGGGCGCGGGGGGCGCTCACTCCTGAGGAAGGGTTTTTGCTGTTGCTGTTCGGCAAGGGCAGGCGTTGCGGACAGGACACAGGTGTGCGACTTGAAGCTGTTTGGATAATTGTTCAACACGAAAGGAGTGAGCTGAACCTGCGGTTCCGTCCGCAGTAGCCTATCGACATCGGCGTAGCTGGTAACGGCTGGGTCGAAAGCTGTCGAGACAACGTACCTCCTGTCTTATGACAAAGAGGAATGCCGTGAGGCGTTCTTCGTTACTGCCAGCGTCAATGGCGGTGGGAGGGCCAGGTCGCGCGAATGAGTTTTGAACCAGTCGCGACTGCAACGCCGTGTAGCTATAAAGTCCGCGTCGAGTGTCGATGCAAAATCACGCACCTGCGCAGGGGTTCCCTAGACCTTGCAAATATCGTCTCAATTGTATCGAAACACGAGGCTTCTGGACTCAAGACCGCTGATTTGGCGAATCAGTGGCCACTACCAGATGGACCGAGCGGCACGCTCACGTGTGGAGCGCTTGCCTTTCTGCTCCGTTGGAGCTACTACCGACCCAAAGTCGGCGGTTATCTGGTTGGCGGGTATTCGCGGAAGAGATCGTCGGCAATGGAGGTGGTTTATTGACTCAGGCCGAGGTCGGTAAGCTCTTTGCTGCTGGACTGCACTTGCGCATTGTCGCCCATTGAGTGAGCCGAGGATTGGCCAGCTTGCTCAAGCGCGGCCTCTCGCGTGATCGGCTGCGCCTGGGAAGAACAGGTCTGCGAAGGTATCTCGCACCGATCCGATTCCTAGTTCGTCCCGCGTATCGTGTTCTCTAAAGAGATCGACGATATCGAGCATCTTCCGGCGCTCACGTTCGGAATAATCCAGCAATACAAATTAGGACATCAATGCCCCCGGCCCTTTGTGTCTCTTGGGGAATTAAATTCTCACATTAAGCCTACGTTCTAGTTTTGAGATGGCCGCGACAATCTCGTCTACAGTCGGAATCGGGTCGAAGACCATGCCGGACATGGCTACATAGTCGCGCCGTAAATCGGCGAGCATCCCATCGTGAGGAGTCAGAGCGAAGCTGCCGAAAATGGCTGAGGCGAGGTCGAGATCGGGCCGGTTGAAGAACATCCGCGCATGGCGAACGCAGTCCTCGGCCATCTCTGCATCTTCCGTCGCTTTCCGGCTTGTCTCCGAATCCAGGAGCCGGTAGACATCATTGTAGTGCCGCGATACGCGCTGCCCGCCTCCCCTCAGTTCGCCACGGCGGTCCCACCACCGGCGCAGGCCATGCAGGATAACAACCTTGTCCCAGAAGGTGCGACTGGGGTCAACGGTAGTCACATTGCCGACCATCAGATCAAGGTTTGGTAGATCGTCCGCGATATACGGCTTCAGGACGACGGGAGCATGTGGGTCAAGAGCGGACTTCGCGCCCGATTCGCGTTCAGATTTGCGGCCTGGAGTGTCTGCCGTAGCAGCGCGCTCAACCGCTCCAGCATCGGGCCTTGGATGTACATCTGGCAGGCAGCTTTGATGGCCTCCAAGCGAACGTTACGCTTCTTGCCGCTTAGAGATTCCAGCTCCTCGACGGTCGCGGGCTGTCCAATGTCTTCCCGGAAGACGGTGATGTCGATGTCTTTGGAGAAGCGTTCGATCAAGCCGTAGCCTTTGGAGAGCGAAGTGCCGCCCTTGAAGAGCAGGCGCGGCCCACCAGCTTCCAGTTCGTTGAAGAGCGCATCGAGCGTCCAGCAAACCCAGAAGTCCTTTTCGATGTTCTGCTCATTGGTGCGCAGGCGGTCGGCAGCGCCGACAAAGAGGTTGCGGCGCTCTTCGTCGCTCGCCGCCAGTACGATTTGAAAACCCTCTGTCATCGGCTGCTCGAACCCGTCGCCTTCTTGATGATATGGGCCGATGCCGGTGCGCGTCTGGAGGGCTTCGCTTTCTCTGCCGACGGCGGCGCCCCAGCGTTCGCCTGCTGGAGCAGGTCGCGCACGATCACCCGCATCCACTCCGGCAGCGCCGACACGCCGCTGCGCAAGTCATCCTGAATGGCCTGTCCATGATCGGGGTCTCTGAGGATGGAGACGAGGCGCTTGCGGAGGCTTCCGTCATCGGACGGAAGCATGTCGCGCAGCCAATAGAGCGCCTGCACGAAGCGCATGGCGGGACGGCCCGCCCAGTAAAGACGGCTGGGCGCGGCGGCCTGGAAGTCGAGGGTGAGGTTGCCGAGGGTGATGGGCCGCAGACGGCCATCGGTGAGCACGCCGATGTGCGCCGGAACGGCATCGGTGAGTCCGAGGTCATTGGCGGCGGTGAGGCCATCGACCACCACCCGGACCTTGCCCTTCCGGGCCAGCGCGTCGATCACGTCGCGTGGGTTGGGATAGGTGGGCTTTCCGGTGAGCGGGTTGTCCTGGGGGTGTCGTAGAAGCCGCGCGCGATCCGCCGCAGCTTGCTGGAAGCAACCAGCCGGTGAAGGGCCTGATCGACTGCGGTGCGCGGTCCAAGGTCGGCGAAGTCTTCCGGGGTCCAGACGCGCGGCTGCGCCGGGGCGGAGGTACGGACCTGGATGGCGGCTGGAATGCTGGATGCCGGAGTGGACATGGGTAACCTCATGTCAGATAAATGCAACAAACTTCTGACTACAGTTATTGTCAGCCACTCCCAGTCGCAGGGTTCCGGGAGTGGTGTCGGCACGATCCCAAGTATGAGCGGTGAGGCCCGAGGAGCGCTGCATACGTTCGTATACAAGCGCCTTACGGTGCCAGCCCGGTGCCGGGCCAAAGCGGGCCGGTTCCGGCCCCAAAACACGCCAGGATGGTTCCATCCTGGCCCGCTTGGAAAGCGGGTGTGGTGCGGGCGGAGGGAATTGAACCCACACGGCCTTGCGGCCTGCGGATTTTCATACCACTTCGGCTTTCGCCGCCCCGCAAGTGCGGGTTTGTGGTCTGGACTATACCTTCACCATTCCCCATACGAGGTTTAGGTGCTGCCCGTCTAGTCTCTACACCTTCCCGGAATTGCTTCCGGGCTTGGCTCGGGATTGCCATTTCAGGTTTCCCCGACTTTGAGCAGTTCTACTCCGCCGGTTTCCCGATGGGCACTCAAGTGCTTAAGTCCGCTGCGTCTGCCATTTCGCCACGCCCGCGTGAAATTGGCCACAGTCCCATCATAAAGCAAGTAGCTATGATCTACGCTTCGTCAGCCAAGCGGATGGCTTCCACACGGCCGAGACTTCTCTTGAAAATGGAGGGAGCTTTTAAGTCCGCTGCGCCCGATTAAAGCCTGTGCCGCCGCAGAATGCTCCGCGGCAAGGCCAACCGGTCAGCCTGAGGCGTAGGTGCATCTCCATTATCACGCACGCAAATAGGAACGCGCGCTATTTTCGTTTATCGTGTATAACGCTAATAGAGGCGGGGCACTATTAGCGCCCGTGAAACCAATGAGCCAACGCAAAGCGATTCCGGGCCAGAAGGTCTCCCAAGGCACCTACAGCGCGTTTATCCCTGCGCCGTTACCTCCGGTGTTCGATTGGACGCCTCGACTGATCCGCTCACTCTCTGATGCGGATCGCCTCATCGGGAGACTTGCTGGAGAAGGCGGGCGGTTGCCCAACCCGCACATTCTCATTCGCGCCTTCATCCGCCGTGAAGCAGTTCTATCGAGCAGGATCGAAGGCACTCAAGCGACCTTGGGCGAACTGCTGGCTGCGGAAGCCGGTGCTGTCGTTGATCGCAGTCCGGAAGATTTGCGCGAAGTCGGAAACTATATCGTCGCGCTCGAACATGGAATCTCCCAGCTTCACAAACTTCCTCTTTGCGTCCGTCTCATCCGCGAGCTGCATGGCAAGCTCATGGCCAATGTGAGGGGAGATCAAGCAACTCCGGGCGAATTCCGCAAATCGCAGAATTGGATTGGCAAGCCGGGAAGCACGCTGGCAACGGCTTCGTTCATCCCGCCGCCGCCCGGTGAGATTGAGCCGTGTCTCGCGGCCTGGGAGAAATTTCTCTACGCATCCGAACTGCCGCCGCTGGTGACCATCGCCCTGGCCCACTACCAATTCGAGGCCGTGCATCCGTTCCTGGATGGCAATGGCCGCGTTGGACGCTTATTAATTGCGCTGTTCCTGAT
>Ga0255351_1000292_pt1 | contig 24151 bp, 18 predicted proteins | sample HBST25r2metaG_FD_186024 | JGI IMG/M metagenome (GOLD analysis project Ga0255351, IMG submission 186024) | Peat soil microbial communities from Stordalen Mire, Sweden - H.B.S.T-25.r2 | ecosystem: Environmental > Terrestrial > Soil > Wetlands > Peat | place: Sweden: Norrbotten County, Stordalen... | reverse complement strand
CCGGCGCGGAGGCGCGCTCGCAGCAACTCGGCTGAAAATTCGAACTCCGGAGCAAGTGCGTCATACTCTTTTTTGACATCGGGGTTGGCCAGCAGCCTTGCCTTAAGTTCTTCAAATGAAATGGTCATCTGATCTCCTTTGCACGACGCAATGCCAAATCGATCTCTGCATTCGGCGTCTTGCGTGTCTTCTTGACAAAAACGCGAACAATCACGACTCGTTGACCAACAACGGTCACATACAACGCACGTGCGATGCCGTCACGCCCAATGAGCCGCATCTCCCAAAGCTTGTCTCTCAGATGCTTGACTTCAGGCTCTCTCAAGCGTTCCAGACCAATCTGCGCGATGCGTTCACCGATCCTAAGCAATCGGCCCTGCATATCCAAAGGGAGCGCTTCGATCTCTTGGGCCACGGTTTCGTCCAGTGTTTCCATGCGCCACGGCATGACCCATCATATCTCATATTTGAGATAATCGAGCAAGTATTTTTCGCCGACTACCTTCCCGTTCCCCCCACCGTCATCTTGTCGAGCTTGATGGTGGGCATGCCTACGCCTACGGGGACGGATTGCCCGTCTTTGCCGCAGGTGCCGATGCCTTCGTCTAACTTCAGGTCGTGCCCTACCATCGAGACGTGTTTCAGCGCCTCCGGTCCGTTGCCGATGAGCGTCGCATCGCGGACTGGGGCGGTGATCTTGCCGTCTTCGATCAGATAGGCTTCGCTGGCGGAGAAGACGAATTTGCCGTTGGTGATGTCTACCTGGCCGCCGCCGAAGTTGACGGCGTAGAGGCCGCGCTTGACCGAGCGCAAAATATCCTCGGGCGAGTCCTCGCCGGCCAGCATATAGGTGTTGGTCATGCGCGGCATGGGAATGTGCTGATAGCTCTCGCGGCGTCCGCTGCCGGTATTCGCCGCATTCATCAGGCGCGCCGAGAGCTTGTCGGTCAGGTAGCCGCGCAGGATGCCGTTCTCGATGAGGACGGTTTCCTGCGTAGCCGTGCCCTCGTCGTCGACGTTGAGCGAGCCGCGGCGTCCGGCGATGGTGCCGTTGTCTACGACGGTGACTTTAGAGCTGGCCACCGATTGGCCGATCAGGCCCGTGAAGGCTGAGGTCTTCTTGCGGTTGAAGTCGGCCTCCAGCCCGTGGCCGACGGCCTCGTGGATCAGCACGCCGGGCCAGCCGGGGCCGAGAACGACCTCCATCTCGCCGGCCGGCGCTGGAACGGCGGTGAGTTGGAGAATGGCCGCGCGGGCTGCCTCGCGCGCCAGATGCTCGGGCTCTTTGGAGCCAATGAACTGTTCGATGCCGGCGCGTCCGCCGCCGCCGGTCGAGCCCTTGGTGGTGTTCTCACCATCCTTGGCGATCACAAATACATTCAGCCGGCAGAGCGGCTGCGTGTCCGATGCAAAGGCGCCGTCGGAGGCTGCGATCAGGATGCGGCGCAGCTCTTCTGAATAACTGGCGCGGACCTGGACGATGCGCGGATCAAAACTTCGTGCAGCGCGATCGGCTCTCAGAATCAATTCCAGCCTCGCGGCAAGATCCAGATCGTAGCCGCCCATCGGCACCGGATAGAGATCGGCGACGGGCGCATCGGTGAAGCCCTGCACGGGCTGCGTGGCCGGCCCGGAGGCGATCAGCGCGGCGGTGCGCGCGGCGTGCAGCAGGCGCTCGGGGCTCAGGTTGTCGGTGTAGGCGTAGCCGGTGCGCTCGCCGCTGAGCACGCGAATGCCACAGCCGGCGCTGACGCCTTGTGAAGCGGATTTGACGATCTGCTCATCGACGCCGAGCGCGGTTGCGGTGACCGACTCGAAGTAGAGGTCGGCGTAGTCGCCGCCTGCGGAGAGAGCTTCGCCCAGGCAGCGCTCAAGCAGGCGCTCGGTCAGGCCGAACTTCTCAAAGAAGTAGCGTTTGTGGCTGGGCGGCGGGGAAGGGATCGGATTGTTCATCGTCTCTCCAGTTTACCCCGGTTTCCGCTTGCGTTGCCGGATTTGTCGCCAGTTTCCGATTGGATACCGGGTGCGCGCAGCTCTTTCCTCAGCGCCTGGATCGTGGTAGATTTTTCTCATGAAGAAGATATTTGCCGCCGTACTGCTGATGCTGGTCTTCACCAGCCCGGCCTTTGCCTCAAAGCACAACCACCAGTATCCGCACCATCATCACCATAACCACCACCATCACGCGTAGAACGGGATCGGCGCCTCCCATGCCGCCGGTACCGCAGCGAGTGAGAGTACGCGGATCCCTATCCGCGGGAAGCATGGTATGGTAACTGCCATGACAGAGCTAGACGATTTTCGCTATCCGATTGGCCGCTTTGCTCCTCCGGCCAGCAGCCTGCCGGGAATACGCTCGGCGCAGATCCAGACATTGCGTTTGCTGCCGGCCAAGCTGCGCAGCGCCGTGGCCGGATTGAACGATGCTCAGCTCGATACGCCCTATCGCGAGGGCGGATGGACGGTGCGGCAGGTGGTGCATCACCTGGCCGACAGCCACGCCATGGCTTACACGCGCGCGAAGCTGGCGCTCACCGAAGATTGGCCGACGATCAATCCCTATGAGGAGGCGGCGTGGGCCAAGCTGGCCGATAGCCGTCTGCCGGTTGAAGTCTCGCTCGCGCTGATCGAGGCGCTGCATGGGCGCTGGGTGACGTTGCTGGAGTCGCTCTCCGACGACGACTTCCGCAAGGGATACAACCATCCGCAGCGGGGCCAGGAGACGCTGGTCAAGATGCTGGCGATGTACGACTGGCACTCGCGCCACCACACGGCGCACATCACCGGCCTGCGCACGCGGCAGGGCTGGTAGAGGCCGATGGCCGCCGCGCAAGAGGCCGCGACTCCGCAACAACTGGTTCGGGCAATTGAAGAGTATCTGGCCGAGCATCCGGCGGCGGCGCTGCTGGAGGATGGGCGCGTGCTCTTCGATCTGCGCTCGGCGCGCTATGCGGTGAGCGAGCAGCACGGGCGCTGCCTGCTGGAGATGTGGAGCGAGGAGCGCAACCTGATCCGCACGGTGGTGGGCTTCGAGCATCGGGCCGGGTGCCTGCGCGTGGCCACCAGGCGTATGGGCGCGGCGAAATCACAAACTCTGGAGATGGTTCCCACGAGCGACCGGCGCACGCCGACTGCGCGCGAGGCCGCGCGGCGCAGCTATCAACGACTGTTGGAGCGCGTCTTGAGCCGCCACTTCATCGGCTCGAAGGTGGATGGTCTGCGCTCGGCGATGGACCTCGAGCATAGCTTCGGTCCGGCGTATGTGCGCGGGCGGCTGCTGAAGGGCACCGCGGCCGAGGCTGTGATCGCCGTCAGCGAGGCTGAGTCGGCGGCGACGGTGGACGGCGTGCTGACGCTGGGAATCCTGTGGCTGGACCACTGCCGGCAGAAGGGCGACGGGCGGCGGCACTTTGGCGGGCTCAAGGTGATTGTGCCGGAGGGCGCATGGCGAACGACGGCCGAGCGCATGGCCTGGCTGAATCGCGCGGCTGCCGATTTTCAGATCTATACGCTGGACGAACACGGCGAAGAGCTGACGGCGGTGGAGTTTCGCGATAGCGGCAATCTGGAGTCGCGGCTGGTGCACGCCTTCTCGGCGGAGGCGGCGATCGAGCGCAACCGGGACGGGATCGACCGGCTTCTCGCTCTGGCTCCGGAGGCGGCGCGCCAGCGGATCGAGCTGCGGGCCAACTCGACCTCCGAGGTTGGGCTGCGGCTGCACGGCCTCGAATTTGCGCGCGTGCGCCACGGCTTTGCCGCCAACAGCTTTGCCCGCTCGGACCAGATCAGCTTTGGCGCGGGCATCCATGAGACGCCGCTCACCGAGGAGAACGAGCCGCTCTGTCGCGATCTGTTTTCCCGCCTCTTCCTCGGCCGGCACAGCGGCGGCGCACACGCCGATCCGCTCTACCGGATGCAGCCGGAGCGCTGGCTGGAGGCGCGGCTACGCGCGGGAATCGCCGAGCTGCTGCCCAGCCTGCGCGGCGACCTGATCTACTCTCAGGTGCCGGCGCTCTCGATCGGCGACCGGGGCTTGCTGGACCTGCTGACGCTCGACCGCACAGGGCGGCTGACGGTGATCGAGCTGAAGGTCGATGAGGACCTGCAACTGCCGCTGCAGGCGCTCGATTATTGGATTCGCGTGCGGGCGCTGAACGACGACCGGCAGCCCGAGGCGGGCAACGAGGGCGGTCGAGCGCTCTCGGCCTTCGAACGGCTGGGCTACTTTGCCGGCGCTGAGGTCTCGGCGCTGGCTCCGCGGCTGCTGCTGGCGGCCCCAGCGCTGCGCATCCATCCGGCCAACGAGACGGTGCTGCGCTACCTTGCGCCTGAGATCGAGTGGGAGTTGATCGCGCTCGGCGAAGATTGGCGGCAGGAGCTCAAGGTGGTCTTCCGCAAGCGCAGCCGGGGGACGCTGGCGGGGTCGGCCCATAATCTACCAAAAACAGAAGTTTCCAATTCTGCATCTTCTCAGTAAACATATAGGGGGCTTATCCCACTCTGCAAGAAAGACGTAAGACCGATCTCCGGCGGCGACGTGTGGGGTTTTCCGGCCTGAAATTCTCTTCTGGGGTGAGCGGAATTGTACAGAATATTCGAGTAAATATATATATTACAGTCAGATAAATGATTTTTATTCCTTTCGATTCGGCATTCTCGATCATCGAGAATGTCTCATTTTGAGACAGAACAAATGGACAATTTCCATCTAGAAGAAAATTCTATTATCTGTATTGACTTTTATCGAGTCTATGCTAATATGTAGATATTGCAGTCAACGAAGCAGCTGAGTGGCGCTTCCGAGAGTGCGATGAGTTTGCGTCACTGGCCTCCCGGCACGAACAATCCATTGTTCGTGCCGTTTTTTTTGTGCTGGAGATGGATGGAGCTGTCGCGGCATCGATCAAAAGCTTCTTTCGAGCCAGAAGCGCGCCAGAAACGGTTCGCAGGGGTGGTTCACGCGTCCGAATCCCGGCGCGGCTGTTGAAGCGATTTGGTAGAGATAGGCGTAGTCGATGTCGGCATCTTTGCGGTTCAGCAGATTCAGAAACTCGGCCGTTGCCTGCCATCTCTTCAAGAACTGATATCCGATCTCTCCATTGAGCAACACCGTTTGGCTTGACTGATACAGTCCGTCCGACGTCAGATCGCGCGGACCAAAGGATCGCAGGCGCACACTCGACGTGAAGCCCCTCCAGTCGTGCAGTGTGATGCCCGAGGAGATCACAGCCTTGACCGCTTCGGGCACCAGCTTGCCCCCCGGGCCGCTCTGTCGCGCATAAAAGGAGCCGACTGGGTTGCCATTGATTGTGATGGAGCTATTTGTGACGATCTGTGCCGCATCATCCGGGTCTATCCGGGTAAATTGGGCGCGGGAATCCGAAAGGTCAAAGTCGACAGCCAAGTGTTCCGTTGGCGTCCAGTAGTTCGCCCATTCCAGGCCATAGCGGTTGCTCGGCTGTTCTGAAGCAGATGTGCCTCCGGTGTCGCCATCCTGCAACAGTTCGGAGTTACTGCGGAGATACCAGAGTGCAAGAGTGCTTTGCAGATGAGGAACGGCCACAGAGCGCACGCCGATCTCCCCGCCTTTGGTTTGGACCAGGGGTGTGATTTTCGTGCTGAACGTATCGGGGTAAGGATTCTCCGGCGAAACCGGTTGCACTGTTTGCGTTGCGCCGCGCCCGTCGTTCGAGTGATAACTGAATCCCCCCTGTAAATAGAACTCGGTATTGGCCCACGGGCCGAAGATCAAACTCGCTTTGGGGCTGGGCAGGAACTTACTGGCCGAGCCAGAGTTGGCTGCATTCGTCGCAGCCGAGTAAGCCAGGCTGGTTACGACAAATTTCTCGTCGTCGCCGCGCAGGGCCACGACCGAGCGGAATCTGTTTGCCCATTGAATTTTATTCTCCACATAAGCACTGCCTATCAACTCCGTAAAGTTATCCCTCTCCGTGGTCGAAGGCAAAGCCGGGCAGGCGCTGGGAAAAGTGCCAGGGGCGCCGCCATCCACGCTGATGCTAACGGTGGATGTGTAGGTGTTGCAGATGGCGTCGTTGAAGGAGATGCCGGTGGCCGAGTAATCGGTCTTGATCGTGCGCTTGCGATCCTCCGTTCGGTATAGGCCGTTGTTGATCCAATCGTTGCGCAGTTGCACGCCGAAGGTATTCGACATCTTGCGGCCATGCCATAAACTGAAGATCGTGTGGTGTGCGTCCAGCCCACCCACCCAGCGCCTATCCTGCTGTTCGAATTGATCGCCTCTGTTGCGGTCCACCAGGTAGTAAGTGAAATCGGAAAATAAATCCAGATCGTAATAAAAAAGATAAGCCGAGATGATCGATGCGGAATTTGTGCCTTGGCGATGCCATTCACCCTGCAAGCTATAACGCTGCGAGTGTCCGCCGTCTGTCGGGTTGATTGTGCCGAAGTAACCAACGCCGTAGGGCGTGGATGGTGTGGGGTTGACTTGGGCGCTCACGGGAATTTGATCGCTCGAGTTCCATTTTCCGTGGTAAGCGTGGGCCGTGATGCTCGCGCCATTCGCGTCATGGCCCCGGCTGTAGGTGAGCAGGCCGTTGATCTTGTTAAAGCCATCCGGATGCGTCCATGGGCCGTTATAGTAACTCTCTTCTCCGCCATAGAGCAGATTGCCCCTGCCGAGCTTTTGCGATGCGCCGAAGACGGCGCGGCCATAGGTGAATGAGCCGCCTTCCAACTTGGCGAAGTTATGAGGCAGCGTCTTGAAGAACTCCACATAGGCATTGGCAGCCGAGCTGTAGTTGCCGACATTGGCGTAATATGGGCCCTTCTCGAAGTTCACGCGCTCGACAAACTCAGGGATGACAATGTTCATATCCGAGTAGCCTTCGCCATGCGCGTGCGAGGGCAGGTTGAGCGGCATATCGTCGAGGAAGATGGCGATGTCCGTGCCGTGATCCAGATTGAAGCCGCGAAGATAATATTGGTTGGCCTTGCCGCCGCCGGCGTGCTGCGTGATGATGAGGCCGGGCACCGTCTCCAGAACCTCTCCCGAACGAAGAATCGGACGATCTTCAATCTCCGATGCGCCCACCGTGCCTTGAGAGCTGGACTCGGCAATCCCGATCAGGTCATCCTCCCGGCCCTGCACGTTGACGGTGGTGCTCACGGCATCCACGACCAGAGGGATGCGCAGCGCGGCCGACGCCCCTGTGGTTCTTATGTTGACCAGGATTTCTTTGGTTTCAAAACCGGGATCAGATACGACGAGCCGATAGTTGCCCGCCGCGAATCCGGAGAGAGTGAAGGAGCCGTTTTTGTCCGTCTTGATCGTGCTTTGCACAGCACCGTTTGCGTCGTGTAACTGCACGACAGCGTCGACAATCACCGCGCCGGACTGGTCGACAACCGTTCCCGATAGCTTGGCCTTGTCATTCGCGACGACTGGATGATCCTGCGCAGTGGGAAGGTGTCCGCCGATTGCGGACTGTTGCGCTGAGAGCAGCGAGCCGGACACGAGGAGAACGAAGGCGGCGATTCGGCGGTAAGGCAAGAGCAATGGACTCCTGGAGGGTATTGTCGCACGAGTAGCACGAAATTAATATTAGTATGTGATATTGTTGCAATGAAATAAGGCTGGATTCATCGTCAGCGAGCGGGCGCAGGTGCGGCCGACTTCAACAGGATGAGGTTCGCTTGCAGCGCTTGCTGTTGTGCCGGTTTAACTCCGGCATCGACGGACGGCGCGGGGCCTGCGTAGAAGTCGAGAATGTTCTCGCGCAGACGCGCCGATGTCTGATCGAATCGATGCGCGGAGAGCTGGGCCAGAAGGTTGCGGTAGCTTTCATCGGCCAGCGAGTATTCGCCTTCCGCGGTGATTTTGCCGTCATCGAGATTGCAGTTGGGCAGCAGGAGCTTGCCCGCGCCTGCTTCCTTAAGCAGGACACGGTAATCGTCGGTGGTTGTGTTGATGCTTTTGATATACATATCCTCTGTTTGCGGGGTCGGGTTGTTGAAGCCCAGGCCCTTGAACGGGCCTATCCGGGGCATGAAGCGCAGAATCGTGGAGAGGATGCGCGTGCCCAGGCCGGGTCTTTCATAACTCTTGCCCCACTCGCGCTCGTAATCGGAGCGGGTGAGGCGATAGAGGAACTTCTGCCGGGCAAAGTCGGGCCTCTCGCGCATCATGTCCTTTTGGTGCGCTTGCAGAGCGACCTGGGTCATCTGCGGAATCAGGCGGCTGACGGAGTAGCGATAGGAGCCGATCGCCAGATCTTCATGCGCCAGTACGTCCTTCAACTCCAGGCCATAGACGATGGGGAAGACCCGCTCCAGCAGCGGCTTTGCCACCATGAATCCGATGAAGTCGTGGTACTGCTCGGTGGCGTAGCGATTCTTGGCCACCTGCAGAGTGTCGAAGCCGAACTCGGTCTTCAAGTGCGCGGAGGTGTCCTGGGCGTAGCGAACCGAGTTGCCGTATTTCGCGCGCAGCTTGGGATAATGAATTGCCACGGCCGCGTTGACCGCGGGGTGTCCGTCGATGTCGGCAATGTAGTGCGAGAGCGCGCCCAGGGCAAAGGCGTACTCGTCCGCATCCTGGCTTTGGCGCAGCAGCTCCAGAACGAAATCGCCGCTGCGCACGTAATGCGTCAGCTCGCTGAATTCCTTGCTGCCGAACGGATAGTAGCCCAGGTCCTGGATCACCGAGCCGCCATAGGCGTAGGCATGGGCCTCTTTGAGCTGCTCTCCGGTCAAGCCGGGAAAGCGCTCGACGAGCAGCGGTCGAATCTCGCCGCTCCATGCCAGGTCGATGATCTCCTCGTGCGTCAGGACGGAGTAGGCAGACGCGCCGCTGCACGCGAGCAGCAGCGCGAAGGCAACGTGCGCAGCGCGCAGCAGCCGCGCACGAAGCATCGGGATGGATAGAATACTCAGATTCGGCCAATCAAGAAGAGAACAACGACAATCAGAACGATAAATCCGAGTCCGCTGCTCGGGTAATAGCCCCAGTTTCTGCTATGCGGCCATGTCGGCAGCGCACCGATCAGCATGAGGATCAACAACACGATCAAGATTGTACCCAGCATAAAATTCTCCTGCGTTGCCGCCTGGTGCGCTTCCGGCTTGATTGCGCCGGATTGCAACGATGGATTGAGTCTTACACCGGGCGAAGGCTGGGTCTGCTCAATGGGATACAGTGCGGCGTCAGGGCTTTGCGCCGGGCGGGATCAGCAGCGTGATGGCGTCGGGGACGATCTCGAGGCGCACCGGAAGCTCGCCGAGAAACTCGCCGTCGGCCTCGACGAAGATGCGCTGAGAGGAGCTGTTCAAGGGGCGGCACTCGACCGAGAGCGCGTCGAGCGCCTCGATTTTACCGTTGAAGCTGGCGTGCCCGAGGATTGCGCCGATGAGAAAGCGGAAGTAGCTCAAGCGGCTGCGCGTCTTGAAGGCCACCAGGCGCAGGCCGTCGTGGTGCAGGGTTGCGCCGGGGATGAAGTTGTTCAGCACGCCGCCGAAGTTGCGGATGCGCACGGCCAGCAGCTCGGAGACCTGCTCCGTACGCGGAGTCTGGCTGCTTGCTTCAGTGAAGGCTGCCTCAAAGAGCGGGAAGGGATGTCGCACCCAGACGCGGAAGCCCTCGATGAGATAGAGCGCATAGCCGAGGCGTCGCTTGAGCGCGGGATCGAGGCGGGAGATGAACAGCGCATCGGCGCCGACGCCGGCGGCGACGGTGAAGTAGCGCGAGCGGGCAGCGCCAGCCGCGTCGCAATAGCAGATGCGGCCGACGGGCAGACGCACAGGCTCAGCCGTAAGCAGTTGGCGGACGGCTTTGGCCGGCGAGGTTTGCAGGCCGAGGTTGGCGGCGAGCGCATTGGCCGTGCCCAGCGGCACCACGCCCAAAGCCGTTGGCGAGCCGACGAGCGATTGCAGGACTTCGTGGACGGTGCCGTCGCCTCCGCAGGCGATGATCGCGTCGCAGCCGCGCGCGGCGGCCTCGGCTGCCTGCCGGCCGGCGCTGCCCGGGGCGAGGGTCTCCAGAGCTTCGGCTTCAACGCCGGCTTCGCGCAAGACGGCGAGAGCTTTGGCGATGGCTGTGCGGCGGCCGCGCGAGTGCTGCCCGGAGGCCGGATTGTAGATCAGCGCGACACGGCGCATGGCGATTCCCCTGGAGTTTCGCGCCGGGCGCGACTGTGGCGGAAGTTCTGTTCTATTTTCGCATCTGCGAGCCGAGGAAGAGGGCTTCTCTTATCTATATCCGAACAATACTGGTGAATGCGACTGCATCGAGAGGCTCAACCATGCGAGCGCAAAATGGCGGGGCGCACCAGGCGCAGGCGAAGATAGTGAGGGAGGAAGGCATATCTGCGCTCGTCGCAAACCATGCAGCGAACCGGAAGACGCAGGATGAGCAGGCGCGCGAAATCGCAGCAGCGAAAACGGAAGAGTGAGGTGCGAAAGTTATTCAATCCGCAAAAATGACAATAGAGCGACATAAAGCCTCCAGGAAAACAGAAGACCAAAGAGAAGCCCGTACGCGGGTAAATGAGATGCAATCGCCAATATTTCCATCTGCTGAAAAATCGAACGAACAGGAGCAGATTCATTGTCATCATCGCACAAAAAACACCAGGAAGATAGCGAAATCAAGCAATGTTCATTGGGTGTCTGGAATGCAAAATAACCTCCAGAACTCCAGAAAGCCTTTCAATCGCACCACCTGAAAGTAGTCGCCTGCGATGAAGTAGAAGAGGAAAGCCACGCTCCAGACAAGGTGCAGAGCCTCAGGGCCCAGCTGGTCGCTGAAGGGCAGGGGAGCGGCGGAGAGCACCATCGCCAGCACGATCAGCGCCAGGTTGACGATGCCCATCACCATGTTGATCTCCACCAGCTTGGCGGTCATCGGTCGCCCCAGGCGCAGGCTCCGGACCAGCGCCGCAAGCGGAGAAATTTTTTCCAGTAGCATCACGAGCGGCGCAACCGAGAGCGCCCAACTGGTGAGCGCCCATGCCGTGAAGAAGCTCAGCGAGAGAAAGATCGCCCAGGCGGCGAAGCCAACCAGATCGGGCTCAGCGCCGCCACCGATGTGCGTGACCGCGGCCCAGCGCATTGCAAGAAACCATAGCCGGCAGAAGAGGGCGAAGTAGGCGAGAGCTGCGGCTTGCAACGCGATCATCGCCAGCGGACGAAAACGAAGCGCCGGATCGAGCCGCTTCAGAAGAACGCTGCGGCCCAGACCGGAGACAACCACCCAGGCCAGCGCGGCCAGCGGCAGAAGCCAGCGCAGAACCGATGCAACTGGCGGCTGATAGAGCGCCCAGCTGTTGCCGAGTTGCACCACGGCCACCCAGGGGTTCTGCGGATCGAGCGTGGCGAGCCCCGAGGACTCCGGCGGCACGGCGATGAGGATCTTGATCGCCTCAAAAAAAATAACGATCACGAAGGGCAAGCCGAAGCACCAGCGCCAGCTGATCTCAATCGCGGTGAGCAGCGGCCGCTCGAAGACCCAGCCCATCTGGCCGACCAGCGTCTGGGTTCCGCGCAAAGGAGTTGGCATGAATGCCTCGTGAAGAAAGCCGGTTGAGGTTCGTGGTCTCCCACCCATTTCGCAAAAACGCGAAATGGATGGGCCATAGAAGTTTTTTAACTACTTCACCACCAGATTCACCAGCTTGCCGGGAACGACGATGACCTTGACGACAACTTTTCCCGCCGTCCGCACCTGCACCTTTTCAGCAGCCAGCGCCGCGGCCTCGATGGTCTTGCCGTCGGCGTCGGCGGCTACGCGCACCACCTCGACCAGCTTGCCGTTGATCTGCACGGGAATTGCCAACTCGTCTTCCCTGGCCAGCTCAGGATCGCTCGCAGGCCAGGGCGCGCGCAGGATACTCTCTTTTTCGCCGAGCATCTCCCACAGCTCCGCGGCGAGGAAGGGCGCGAAGGGAGCGAGCAGGAGAACGAGCGTACGCAGCAGCTCACGCACCACGGGCGCAGGAACTTCGCCCGCCGCGAGTTGCGCATCGGCGGCCTGAATCTCGTTCACCAGCTCCATGATCGCGGCCACGCAGGTGTTGAAGTGCCAACGGCCCTCGAAGTCCAGCGTGATCTTGGCGACGGTCTGATGCAGTTTGCGCAGCAGCTTCAGCGATAAGCCGCTGGGTGACCCATCCATTCCGCGCTCGTTGCGGAATGGGTGGGAATCCATGCCAGCCGTGCGAGCCAGCGGCGCATACTTTGTGACCAGCCGCCAGACGCGCCCCAGGAAGCGGCTCACCCCCGCGACCCCGTCCTCCTGCCAATCCAGATCGCGATCCGGCGGCGCGGCAAACAGGGCATACATTCGTGTCGAGTCTGCGCCGTACTTGGCGATCATCTCATCGGGCGAGACGACGTTGCCCTTCGACTTGGACATCTTCGCCCCGTCCTTGATGACCATGCCTTGCGTAAACAGGCGGCGGGCCGGCTCGTCGTTCACGATCAGCCCCAGGTCGCGCATCACCTTGGTCCAGAAGCGCGAGTAGATCAAGTGCAGAATCGCGTGCTCCACACCGCCGATGTACTGGTCGATGGGAAACCAGTATTGCGCCGTCGCCGGAGCGAAGGGGGCCTGCGCATTCTTCGCGTCGGTGTAGCGATAGAAGTACCAACTGGAATCGACAAAGGTGTCCATCGTGTCGGTCTCGCGCTTGGCCGGCGCGCCGCACTTCGGACATTGCACATTGACGAACTCCGGCACACGGCTCAGCGGCGAGCCGCCCTGCTGCGTGATCTCGATCTGATCGGGCAGGACCACCGGCAACTGCTCGTCGGGCACCGGAACCAATCCGCACCGCTCGCAATGAATGATCGGGATCGGCGTGCCCCAGAAGCGCTGCCGGCTGACGCCCCAATCCTTCAGGCGAAAGGTGACCTTGGCCTCGCCATATTTTTGCGCGACGGCAATCTCTTGCAGCTTCTTTTCCGCTTCAGTGCAACTCAGTCCGTCGTACTCGCCGGAGTTGATGAGCACGCCTTCTTCAGAGCAGAAGGGAAGAGGCTGCTCCATGCAATGGTCGGAAGGTTTGATGACTTGAATGATCGGCAGCCCGTACTTGGTCGCGAACTCGAAGTCGCGCTCATCGTGCGCCGGGACGCTCATGATGGCGCCGGTGCCGTAGTCGGCCAGAATATAATTCGCCACCCAGATGGGCACGCGCTGGCCGTTGTAAGGGTTGACGGCAAAGCGGCCCGTGGCGACGCCGTGCTTTTCGATGGCTCCCAGGTCGCCGGCCTCGCGCGCCTTCTTCTGCTGATCGAGGAGTTCGTCAACCTGCGCTTTCAGTTGTGGATCGGCCGCAGTGAACTTCGCCACCAGCGCGTGCTGCGGCGCAAGCTGTACGCTTGTCGCCCCGAAGATGGTATCAACGCGCGTCGTAAAGACACGGATGCGCGTCGCCTCAGTCCCTGCTCCCTCAGTCCCCTGGTCCCTTGGTCCCTTGGTCCCTGTTCCCTCGTCCAGAAAGAAGTCCACGTCCGTCCCCTCGCTGCGGCCGATCCAGTTGCGCTGCATGGTACGGACCTTCTCCGGCCAGCCGTCGAGATTGTCGAGCCCGTCGAGCAGCTCCTGCGCGTACGCCGTGATGCGGAAGAACCACTGCACCAGATCGCGCTGATCGACCGGCGTCGTCTCATGCCGCCAGCAGCAGCCGTCCACCACCTGCTCGTTGGCCAGCACGGTGGCGCACTCGGGGCACCAATTGACCTTGGATTTTTTGCGATAGACCAGATTTTTTTCGTACATCCGCAGGAAGAACCACTGATTCCAGCGGTAGTACTCCGGCAGGCAAGTGGCCACCTCGCAGGCCCAATCGTAGCCCAGGCCGAGGCGCTCCATCTGCTTCTTCATCGCGGCGATATTCGCCAGCGTCCACTGGCGCGGAGGGGTGTTGTTCTTGAGCGCGGCGTTCTCGGCAGGCAGCCCGAAGGCGTCCCAGCCCATCGGATGCAGCACGTTATAGCCGCGCATCCACTGGTGGCGCGCCAGCGCGTCGCCAATCGAGTAGTTGCGCACGTGCCCCATGTGCAACTGGCCGCTGGGATACGGAAGCATCTCCAGCACGTAGTACTTGGGCTTGCCGCAGTCTGCTGCTTCCGCCGCATACATTTTGGGGTCAGAGGCCCAGCGGGCCTGCCACTTGGGTTCAATCGCCGCCGGGTCGTATCTCAGTTCGTTTTCATCTGCCATAACCTCTTTAGTGTAAATGGAAGACGGCGGCGACGTTATCTACTGCTACAGGGAACCATCGCGACGGGCACGATCTCATAGTTTGTGGGTGGTTGAAAAATCGCCGGGTCTGGTTCATTCCGGTCCAGTTTCACCAATTCACGAATCTCCTTGCCGTTCTGAGGGTCATCCAGAATCTCGCGCACGTTCAGACTCGGAATATCAATGGCTGTCCAACGCTCCTCTACGTGAACCAAGGGTCGGTCATTGCCAAATTGCCCTGCCGGAATCGTGTGGGTATACCGCGTTCCATGCACCTGAATTCCCTGAATCGTTGTGATACCCAGGTCCTCCTTCCCCGGTGTGGGATGAGTCAAAACTAGCTGAGAAACATTCTGAACACAAGATGATTTATCAGGAGTAATTTCCTTCAGCGCAGAAGTATTTGGTTTGACACTGCCATAAGAAGTTCCAAATCCCGGTGCCGTCCAACAACCGATTCGTTGCTCCATTGGAGGTTCAGTCACAACCGTAGCCCTGTTTTTATCCGAAGTCCAACTGATATACGTTCCATTCTGCGGGTTCTCCACATTGACATTTGTTACAGATGAACCGCTCAATGAAATCGGAAGCCACGTAATTGAAGTCATCTTGCGTCGTTGTGAGTCCCTAGGGAACCTCTGATTAAGAACTTATCCGTAAATTGAGGGAGTGATGTAGCGCCGGTCTCCAGACCGGCTGTCCGGGCGGCGTCCACGCCGCCAGACTCCGCCTGTGTGTCAGAAGACCCACAGGACAGCCGACCAGGAGGTCGGCGCAACTTATTTACGGATAAGTTCTAAGTCGAAATTTTGAAGGGTACGGGCTTTAGCCCGTACATAAATCCAGCAAAATCAATGTTGGGCTTTAGCCCCCGAGGGAATGCATGCTCAATAAGCACTTTGATCAGAGGTTCCCTAGCCTCCACCTTTGTGCCCTCGCGGGTAATCGTGGCTCCATTTCCAAGTGTTCTTACGTGAGTAATTTTAAAAATGGCCGTATAAGGTGGATGGCTTGGCACAGTTTTGCAGCTACTATTTCCGTCACTTTTGTCGATTTCACTTCTAGGCGTTTGACCAAATCCTGGCAATGCACAAACCGCAACCAGCGCCATCACTCCATAAATGCTTCCGCGCATAACGTACCTCTTCTAGAAGTTTTTGCGACTACTCTGAAGGACGCGATTTCCGGCAGAACGCTTGCGGCGCTGCAAAAAATTGTCTATTGCTGAGGTTCGGCCGGAGCATCGGCGGGCGCAGATGTGACATCGGACGGCGGCATCGGCACATCCTCGATCACCATGCTCGAAGAAGAGTGGCATCCGCCCGCTTCCCGGTTCACAATTTCGTATCCCGACGGAGGCTGGAAGACCGCCGCGTCCGGCTCGGCTTGCGCGAAATTCACCAGTTCCCTGGTCGTTGTGCCCATCTGCGGATCGTTGTTCACATCGCGTACTGAAAGCCCCCGCAGGCCAGGGGTGACCGCGGTCCAGACGTCACTGGTGCGCATCAGCGGCTCATTGTTGCCGATTGCTCCCGCGGGAGTCGTGTATGTTGTTCGACGACCGCGCGCCTCGATGCCCAGAATCGTATCCGTGCCCAGGTCTTCCATTGTGGGGCGAAGCCGTTCCGCCTGCATCTTAATTTCCTGCGGAATCCTGGCTGCCGATATCGTACTTGTCGAGCATGGAGTGCGCGGCGCGCCCGGCGCGGGCATTGCGGTCACCGTCGCCTGCCGGCCCGGCACCGTCCAACTGCTGCTGGTGTGAGTCCCAGGATCGAAGACCATCACGCGCGTTTTCGGCGTTTGGTCGCCATTCAGCGGCGTCGTCGTGGTCGCGGTCATGCGCCGGCCTTGCGAATCCACGGCTACCACTTCGGAGGATTCCTGGGTGATGGTGCTGCCGTCGGCCAGCGTCTTTACATGCGTGGTTTTGTACTCCGCCGTGTACGGCAGCCGCGCGACGGGCGCGTTTCTCAATTGAACGTGCGTAATCTGGCGCTGCTGCGCCTGCCCCAACGACGGCAGCGCACAAACCGCAACCAGCGCCATCACTCCATAAATGCTTCCGCGCATAACGTACCTTGTTCAGAAGATTTTGCGACACACACGGTCTGACACCGGACGGAGGATTTCGCAGGCCGGATTGCATAAAAATCGCCGCACATTGAAGTTCAGTCTGAAGGCAACAGCACCCGCAGCCACTCCGGCGTTGGCTCGTACAGCTCGATTCCCTGTCCATTCTCCTTGGTGGCAACCAGCCGGTAACCTATCTCCAAATCACTGTGATCGTAAACCCACACATTCTGTAATTCTGCCAGCGCCCGCTTCAGATTATTCATCACCCGCGGATAGCGCTCGGTCAGCTTATGCGCGGGCACATCGTGTCCGCCTTGCGAAACGCGCATCGCCACCCGGTCGCTGGACAGCTCCGGGTCGTCGATTCCAATGAAGACCAGGAATACGAAGTAGCCAATCCGCTCAGCGCTTTTGAGGAACTCGACCTTGTCCCCCACAGGGTCTGAGAAGACCGTCTCGAAGATAAAGCTCTCGCGACGTTCAATCCTTTGCCGCCGAAGTTCGTCCGCCAGGCTGGAAGCAGCGTAGGCATCGATTGCCAGAGTTTCCGCCAGCACGTCCGCATTCAGAAAGTCCAGACCGGACGGCGCCAGATGCGTCGCAAAATAGGAAGACTTGCCCGCGCCATTGGGACCGGCAATCGCCACAAGAATAGGCCGGCGATCCAGCAGCCGATTCAACCTCATGCGAAATGCTCAAGAAGTCTTGCGGATGCTTCAGACTCCTGATCGACGACGAATTCCCGGTTCACAAACCTTCCAACCGTCTCCGCGCCGTCCGCATCGGTTCGGATGTAGACCCGTGTTCGCCCCGGAAACTGGCGGTAATGAGGATAGGGTCGAGTCGCGAGATAGGCCTGGGTGCGGGCGCGCCCTTCCGCAGTCTCCACGGTCGCCACCAATTCAGAGAGCGGCCGGACTTTGCCGGTTTGCCGCAGTTCGGTAGACTGTCGGCCGGTGAGTACCGGCTCCAGCGATCGCCCTAGCTTGGCCCAGAACTCGATTTGGCCGGCAATGGAGCGCTCCTGCGCTGCTCCGGCAATTCGCGCATCCAGTACCAGTGCATCCGACAATTTGACTGGCTGACCCATGAACTCATGGTAGCAAAACGCTACCATGAGTTCAAGAGGATTTTCTCCGCTTCGATCCGCTATTCCCCCGCCTCCGGCAGATGCACGGGCCGTGCCTCGATCAGCGCCTCGATGGTCGAGAGCGCCTCCAGCACCTTCTCGCCGACCGGCGCATCCACCTGCACCAGCGCCAGCGCCTTCACCGGCTTCTGTCCGCTGCGTTCGCGGCCCAGGGCAAAGTTGGCGATGTTGACGCCGTGCTCGCCCAGGATGGTGCCGATCTTGCCGATCACGCCCGGTACGTCGCGGTTGCGGCAGACCAGCAGGTTGCCTTCGAGCGGCGTCTCAATGTCGATGCCCTCGAAGGTCAGCAGTCTCGGCTGCACGTCGCGGATCACCGTGGCCGAGGCGCTGCTCTCGCCCTTGGCCGTGTGCAGTTTGATGGTCAGCACGGTGGTTGCGCCGCGATGGCTCTCCAAACTGTCTTCCTTGATCTCGTGAATGCGGATGCCGCGCTCACCGGCCACCGAGGCGGCGTTGATGCGGTTCACATTCTCCGAGCCGGCCAGCAGCCCGGCGATGGCCGCGTTGCGCACCAGATCGATCTTGGCGTCGGCCAGAACTCCGCCGTAGACCAGATCGATCGCCTCAATGCCGCCATTGCCGGTTTGCGCGAGGAACGAGCCCAGACGGCCGGCCAGATCGATGTAGGGCGCCAGCACGACATACTCCTCGTGGCTGAGCGAAGGCAGATTGACCGCGTTCTGCACCACGCCGAGCTTGAGATAATCGCGCACCTGGCGGGCAATCTGAATGCCGACCGCCTCCTGCGCCTCGCCCGTCGAGCCGGCGATATGCGGCGTCAGAATCACATTCTCGAGGCCATGATACGGCGTCTCTTTGGCCGGTTCCTTGGCAAAGACATCCAGCGCCGCGCCCGCCACCTGACCGCTCTTCAGAGCCTCCACCAGCGCCGCGTCGTCGATCAGCTCGCCGCGCGCGCAGTTGACGATGCGCACGCCCTTCTTCATCAAGGCGATCGACTTGGCGTTGATCACGCCCGTTGTCTGCGGCGTCAGGCCCACGTGCAGCGTCAGGTAATCGGAGCCCGCGATCAGCTCATCGAGCGTCACCAGCTTGATGCCGTTTTCGCGCGCCACAGCCGCCGAGACAAAGGGATCGCTGCCAATAATCTCCAGGCCAAAGCCCTTGGCGCGCCGGGCCACTTCCAGGCCGATGCGGCCCAGGCCAAGAATGCCCAGCGTCTTGCCGCGCAGTTCGCTGCCTTGCAGATTCTTCTTCTCCCACTGGCCGGCGTGCATTGTCGCGTTGGCCTTGGGCAGCTTGCGCGCCAGGGCCAGCATCAGCCCGAGCGTCAGCTCGGCCACGGCCACGGCATTCGCGCCCGGCGTATTCATTACAACAATGCCGCGCCGCGTGGCCGCCTCGGCGTCGATATTGTCCACGCCCACGCCGGCGCGGCCAATCACCCTCAACTTGTGGGCGGAGGCCATCAGCGCGTCGTCGGCCTGCACCGCCGAGCGCACCACCAAGCCATCGGCGTCGGCCAGCGCGGCCGGAAGCCCGTCCGGCAGTTGGTCATGCGTCAATACTTCCCACCCCGGCTCGGCCGCAAACACGGCCAGCGTCGCCGGAGATACCTTCTCTGCCAGAACGATCTTCATCTTCTCTCCTTTGTCCTTTTGCCCTGCTTCAAACTCGTCAAAGCGAATCTTTTCCTTCTCGCAAAGTATCTCAAACATCCGCACCACGGCCGCGTGCGGCTTGCCCTCGCCTTTTTCGTATTTCGTGAGCGAATTGGCATGAACTCCCAGCCGCTCGGCCATCTCATATTGAAACAGGTCGAGCTGTTTGCGTGCTATCAGCAACTTTTCCCCGAAACTCAGTTCAGACATAAAATCAGCTCCTAGCTGCTAGCTTCTAGCTTCTAGCTAAAAGCTCGACCTCATCCATTCACTCCGTGCCCCATCCATTTCACGTTCTTTGTGAAATGGGTGGGAAACCTCGAATCTCAACCATCACCTCTTGAGAACTTGGGCAACCACCTCATGTTGAATATCAATTGACCTTAAACAAGAAGTAACCAATCAAACCAACACCACAGAGATAATAGAGTGCTACTTCCCACCAAAACCAATTCGGTTCTTTCGTGCGGTAGACCCAACCCTGAAAGCGAACCCACGCTTTGCCAGTACATGTCCAAACCACAGCTGCGGAAAATGATATGACCCCAAGTATCAAGAAAATCCCCGGCGGTTTTAGAAGTGAGAACAAATCATCCATAAACAACGGTCTCTTCCCTTCCTACTTGGGTGAAAAAATTCACATCGGGTGCCCCACCCTCGGTGCGTCTTTGTTTTTGCGCCTAGGGTGGGAGACCACAAACCAAGATCAGCAGACAAAAAGCTGATAGCTGATAGCTGAAAGCTGAGAGCTACCCCTTCGCCGCCTTCGCAAATACCTCCTGCGCCGCCCGAACGCCCTGGCCAAACTCGACCGGCAATCCCAGCACGTCCTTGGCAATCACCTCCGCCGCGCCCAAAAACGCGATCGTGTCCAGCGCATCGAAGAAGCCCAGATGCGCCACGCGGAAGATCTTGCCCTGCATGGTGCCCTGACCGTTGGCCGTCACCAGGCTGAAGCGCGCCTTGAGCGCCTTGACCACCGTGCCCGAATCCATCCCCTCCGGAACCGCGACCGCAGTGGCCGCAGCCGACGGAGAATCCGGCGCAAAGAGCGTGAAGCCCAACGCCACCAGGCCCGCGCGCGTTGCCGCCGCATTCACCTGCGCATTGTCGATCAGCGCGATGCGTCCCTTCTCCAGGTCGCCTCCGGCTTGCCCGGCAATGTAATCGAGCGCCGCGCCCAGGCCCGCAACCAGCGCGACGGCGGGCGTATAGGCCGTCTCGCCCTTCACCTGATTCTTGCGCTCCTTGCGCAGGTCGAAGTAGTAGCGCGGATTCTTCGCCCCCTCCATCGCCTTCCACGCCTTCTCGCTGACGCTCAGGTAGGCCAGCCCCGGCGGAATCATCACAGCCTTCTGCGAGCCGCCGATCACAATGTCCACGCCCCACGCGTCCACGTCGATCGTCTGCGTGCCCAGGCCGGTAATGCCGTCCACAATCAGCAGCGTCGCCGTATCTTTCACCAGCGCGGCCACGCCTTCCACATCGTGGCTGGCGCCGGTCGAGGTCTCGGAGGCCTGCATATAGACGGCCTTGTGCTCGGGCTTGAGCGCCGCCTTCACCTCGGCCAGGTCAAAAGTTTTACCGTAGGGCTTCTCGATCACATCCACCTGCAAGCCGAAGGCCTTGGCCAGATCCACCCAGCGCTCGCCGAATTTGCCCGCCGTCAGCACCAGCACGCGGTCGCCCGCCGTCGTCAGATTCGAGACCGATGACTCCATCGCGCCCGTCCCGGAGCAAGAGAGCAGCAGCACATCGTTTTGCGTGCCGATAAAGACCTTCAACTGCGCCAAAACTTTGGCGAACAGCGCGCGGAACTCCGGTGTGCGATGATGAATGTCGGCCGCCGCCATGGCAAACTGGGCAGCGGGAAGCAGGGGCGTCGGACCGGGCGTAAACAGGCGGGTTTTGCGGATCATGGCTCTCTCCTAAGATTTTTGTCGGACTCCGCAGGGGAGGCTGATGCCTCTCAATCAAGCTCCCAGGCCGGACAGGTTCGTCACAACCTCGAAGCAGATCAGCCTCCCAGCGGCTTACCGATAATCACATAATACACAAGAATGTGGTTTGTGTGAATTATTTTCTGTGCAAATCTCCCGACATTGTCTTTCGGACATCCGATTTCCATCCTCCCGGAGGGAGAGGACGAAAATAGCCCAGGCCGGGGTCCCCGGCACACGGTCTTTGTGTGGTGGGGTGGAGGCCGGAGCGAAGCGCAGCCCTGGGCGCCAAGTCCAAACCGCCTCAACCGTCCCGTAGGGCCGGTGCGACATTCCAATTCACTCACCAAGCGCATCGGCGATGATGCGCTCTTCGAAAACATAGATATCGGAAATCGAGATAGATAGGAGCCAACTCGTGATTCGCGGATCCGCCAGTGCAGGGACGTGATCGAGTCGGTTCTCAAGGTGTGGGAGGAGCGTCCGTCAAGACGCGAATTTCCGAGCGAAACAGGTGGTAATCGGAGAAGGTCACATCGTTAATGGCGGTTTCGAATGGCCCGTACACGCCGAAGTCCATATTCCAGACATGCAGAAGCTTCACCGTGCGGGACCGTGAGATCGCTACACTCCGCGCCGGGCAGATGTAGGTTTGACCTCCGATGACTATTGGACCATATTCCACCATGAGATCCGAACGGAGCATCGGCGACCTTGGAGGAAAATCGGCCTGAGCGGTGACACGGAAGATGGCGCCAGTTTTAGGATCAATCGTGATCTCGCCGTGATAAGCGCTCATCGGGGCGTAGGGCCCGGTTCCGTCCGCTTCGGCTAGGCAGCAAAATCGCGTTTCCAGATGGGACGACGCCCCTGGAACGCTGTAGCGGAAGACGGCCCTCATCCCTTCAGGGCTTTGCTCCCATCGACTCCAGGTGACTTGGCTGTGGGAACCTAAAATGTCGACCACTGCCACTATGGCGAGAATCGGACCAAAGGTTCCCTCGGTGGTGAGACCCTGCGTTCCGCGATTCGTTCGCTTAGGTAGCTTGGTTTTCTCTGTAACTTCCTTCCAATGGCGAATCAGCACGGTGACGGATTCCGGCTCCGATGGGTGCAGCGTCTGGTCCGGCGCTGCGACTTTCCATGCCTGGGTATCACTCTGTGCCGACTCTTCAAACTGCACCGTTGTCCTCCTGGCGAATAAATTGGGCATCGTGGGGATCGCGTCGTGCAGATAGTTAACTGTTCGCTCGAACATCTCCTGCTGGTCATGCAGGCTGGGGGTCGCTTCGGAGAGAATCTCTGCACTAGGCGGCGGCAGAAACGCCGAACTGTCCGATAGCGCAATCAAAGCTTCTTTCGCCTTCGGCTCGTGGCCGAAGGATTCCAACTTTTCGAGTGCAGTACGACTGAGCCGCTCGGTGAGGCTGAGATCCGAAATGCGCCGAACTGCATCGGAGCCGGGCTGAGAGCGCAGGGATTCCACAACCTCCTGCAGTCTTTTCACAGACACCTGCTCGCGCGGCGTGGCGGGCTCGTCGTAGAACGATGGCTGATCGTAGTACTCGTTGTTGGTCCGAATAGAAGCCTCGGGCTTATCAACCGTCACCCTCAACGAGTGGTATTCGTCAGGGCCAGTGGCCCGCGGTGGATCGAACGTGAGCGTATAGTACTGGTCAGTGTGTTCCGCGCATTGCCCGATCAGTTCGTCCAGGTTCGGAGCGGGCGGCATCACGCGTCCACCGCTCTTCGTCGCCAAGACTTCAAGAGCCATATCCCCCGGCAACGCGTCTTTCGGAATACGAACGGGTTTCAGGAACTCCTCGTAGGTGATTTCCCGCTTAGGGTATGGCCAGGCGGTCACGCTGTAGAGGCTCATCCGCGCCTCTCGGAGGCGGGTGGAGAACTCGACGATCTCCTCGAAGGAGGAATCGCCAGTTTCTGCCGGCCAACCGGGACTGATCCAAAGCAGGAGCTTGCGACCTGGTCTTTGCATCGCCTCGATTGCGATCGCGCCGAGTGCCTTCAAAGAGGATCGATTCCGATCATTCGAGTAATCTGTGGTCAGCTGCGGCTCAATGACCCGACTGGGCTCTTGCCAAACAGTGCGCATCTTGGATTTGCCTAAGACCTCCTGGACAAGCGCCGTGCCTTCTGTGGAAGGCTGCTGCGAAGCCGACAGGCCTGAACCAGTAAGACGGTAAACCATCGTGGGATGCGCGAGTTGCCCATGATTCTCTCTCAGAAATGTCTCGGCTTCTCGCTCGGCTACAGCAACCTGCTGTGACGAGAGGTTCAACGCATCGATAACGAGGATGAGCTCTACCGGATTGTCCAGCGACTTGGGCTTGTCTGTGCGTGCACGAAACGAAACGAGCTTCAGTGGTTGTCCGTTGTCGAAAAGGGTAAAGTCCTCAGGCTTGAGCCCCGTGATGGGGCTTCCCGATTTGTCACTGACGACCACGTCCAATCGCACTAGGCCGTGGCTGAAATCGGGTTGTGCCCCGGCGGACAAATAAGAAGGAAAAGCGGCGAGCAATAATGCAAACAACGCTGCGTTTGCCTGAACCCAAGGATTATGCACGATGCCGTCCTTCCGAAGAACTTCCCGCACAGTATAGCCACCGTGCCAATTGCATCCTTCGACCTCGATACACAGATTAGACCTGCAAATGGAAGCGGAAGTTATGCGGAAATTATTAGCAGCCGATCCGAGTCGGTCAGTCTTCGCCGATTCCTACCGAATACTTCGGTTCTCGCCAACAGGTCTTAGCACTCCGAGAGCAACCATCAGAGGCGTCTACCCGCATTCATCACAGCCCGCCGAAGGCCGCTGCCTGGACGGCAACTCCTTGCAGATTATTTCCTTCCCCGCGCGCACAATCGAGGCAGTCGCTATAGCAAAACCACGATAGGTGTACCCAGTGCAACGGCTCTCAAGTGTTGTTTTCCTCAAGAAAACAACACATTCGATCAACCATGTTGGGCATGGAAATCGTGGTTTTGCTCTAACGCGAGGCCCCAATTGACCACCCTCCTATCTCCATCGCGCGCAACTTCAGTTCCCAGTCCCTCAGTCCCTGATCCCTTTGTCACTTTCGCTTTTAATTCCCCTGAAAGCTGCCGCACCCCCCACCCC